>OIWM01002987.1_pt1 | contig 12924 bp, 10 predicted proteins | sample 1587451 | NCBI WGS metagenome assembly OIWM01 (sample SAMEA3888907, study PRJEB22519) | human gut metagenome | biome: human gut; feature: human-associated habitat; material: faeces | place: Denmark | collected 2011
CCCACTACGGCTACTATTCCCGCCACGAAGCCTATATTGGCTATGGAAGAATGCGTGCATACCAGTCCTCCTATATAAGTTCCGCAGCCAATTCCCATATTGAAGATTCCTGAAGATATGGACATCGCCACCGCACTCTGTGCCGGCGTGGTAAGGTTTATGACCTCGTTCTGCATAGACACATTAAAGGTAGTGGACGTCAATCCCCAGAACACGCATAACACTATGATAGCCAATGCACTTTTCGAAACCGGGAAGATGAGAAGCATGCAAGTCGCGAAGATTACCATAATGCAAGTGGTAAAGAAATACTTGTTCTTCGAATAGAACTTGGAGAACAAGATACTACCCACTATTCCCGCACATCCGAAAATCATCAGCACTCTGGTCACAAGCGAATCCGGCATACCCACGATTTGCTTCAGGAAAGGCTCTATATAGCTGTAGCATATATAATAAGCCCCTGCAAAGAGCAGTACGAACAGATACAACCCGACCAGCGCCTTATTATGCAACATTTCGGGCAAATCCCTTACCGAGAACTTTCCGCTCGGAGCAATAGATGGCAGAGTCGCAAGCAGATATAGGAAAGTGGCAAATGAAAAGATGCCTATGCTTAAAAAGGTCATCCTCCACCCTATATGCAGGCCAATCATCCTGCCAATTGGCATTCCCAGAATCATCGCTATCGAAGAGCCTGTCACCACCATACTCAATGCCAATGCCCTATGTTCTTCGGGTGCGATTTTCACTGCTATCGGGGAGATTATCGACCAAAAAATGGCGTGAGTGCAAGCCACGCCTATTCTGGACGCCATCAGCATGGCATAATTAACGGAGCTGAACGACATCACCTGAAACGCAGAAAATGCTGCGACCAAACCCAGCAGCAACTTCCTCGGTTCCACCTTTGAAGCTAAAATCATCAGAGGGAGAGACAAGAGCATCACCACCCATGCATAGACGGAAATCAACATTCCGGCACCGGCCTCAGTCATATTGAAGTCAGATGCTATGTCCGTCAACAGTCCGATGGGAATAAATTCGGACGTGTTAAAAATAAAAGTCGAGAGAGTGAGTCCTACCAGAGGAAACCACACCCTAAGCGGCATACCATTACCACTTTTCATACACTACTAAACTAACCTATCTTCGCAACTCTACGAAGATTTCGGGCCGCAAATATAAGAAATTACTTGAAAATTTCGTTCAAGACGGAAGCGAGGCGAAGGCCGGCGCGAAGGAGTTGGTCCTCGATGGTGGTAGTCCACTCACCTACATAGTCATAAGACAATTTAGAGCCCACAGGAGTGGCATCGTAAATGGTCTTGCAGATTTCGTAAGTTTCCTTACCCCATTCCTGAGGAGTACCTTCGACCAATTTCTTATTCACGGCCTTGCTATTCGTGTCGATCTGCTCCACCCACTCGGTGTAAGTCCATTTATGAGCGCTTTCGATGACGCCTGAATCCCAGATGGAATGGAGGTTGGTTCCCCTATTGAAATACTGCACCTGCCATTTGTTGCCGCCCAGATCGGACCTGTGGCCCATATGCATAGGACAATGCAAATCACCCACCAGATGAACCAAGAACTTAAGGGAAAGAGCCTGCTGCTCCTTACTGAGGTTACCGCCCTTCAAGTCGGCGATGAGGTTTTCCACAGCGCGAACCACGTCGCCATTCTCGTTCAAGAGAGCGTCTTCGTAAGTTTCGTCGGCATCGATGTTCTTAAAATGCCAAGTTTTTGTGTATTTGTATTCAGGAGTGTGGCTTGCACTGTCCATCCAATTGGCCCAATAAACGATGGACTTACCATCGAGAATCTCGGAAATCTGCTTCGAAGCCTTTTTAGTTAAATGTTTCTGTGCGATGGCACAAGTAACGTCGTGACCTTTCTGCCCCCAAGAATAGCCGTCGACAGACACGGCAAGAAGACCCACCACCAGGCAAATCATCTTAAAAAGTTTTGTCATTTGTTTCATGGCGCAAAGGTAATCAATATTCATGGATTGAAATTAAATTATATTTGCTAAATTTATGCTCTTAATCATCGTGTAATACGATTGCTAGATTAAACAAAACACTTTATATGAAACGAACCATTATTCTTTCTACAGTTGCGCTGGCTATGGCAGCCTGCTGCAACCAGCCGAAATTCGACGGTCCGACATACCTTAACCCTAATGCTCCGGTAGAGGACAGGGTTGAGGATGCATTGGCCAGAATGACCATTAAGGAAAAGGTGGGTATGACCACGGCACAGTCCAAATTCAGCTCGCGCGGCGTTCCGCGTCTGGGCATTCCGGAAGTTTGGCACACCGACGGCCCTCACGGAATACGTCCGGAGGTGCTCTGGGACGAGTGGGACCAGGCCGGATGGACTAACGACTCCTGCACGGCTTTTCCTGCTCTTATCAACCTCGCGGCGACTTGGGACAAAGAGATGTCCCTACTCTACGGTACGAGCATAGGCGAAGAGGCCCGCTATCGTAAAAAAGACATACTTCTCGGTCCTGGCGTCAACATCTGCCGTACTCCTTATAATGGACGAAACTTCGAGTATATGGGCGAAGACCCATTCCTGTCAGGAAAGATGGTGGTTCCATACGTACAGGGCGTTCAGAAAAACGGCGTAGCAGCCTGCGTAAAGCACTTCGCGGTGAACAATCAGGAGTTCCAGCGCACCCAGTCCAATTCCGTAGTGGACGACCGCACCCTTCACGAAATCTATCTCCCTGCATTCAAGGCCGCAGTGCAAGAAGGTGGCGCTTGGGCGATTATGGGTTCCTATAACCTTTATAATGGCCAATACAACTGTCATAATAAGAAACTCCTTATGGATATCTTGAAAGGCGACTGGGGATTCGACGGCGTGGTAGTGAGCGACTGGGGCGGATGCCGCGACAGCGAAGAGGCCATAAAGAACGGACTCGACATCGAGATGGGTACCTGGACCAATGGTCTAAGGGGCGCAGCAAGCGACAGTTACAGGAACTACCATATGGCAGACCCTTACCTTAAGGGCATCAAGGAAGGCAAATACACTACCAAGGAGCTGGATGACAAGGTGCGCAGAATTCTTCGCACCATATTCCGCACCAGTATGCGTCCGGAGCCTAACTATGGCCGTTTCGTATGTCCTGAGCACTATAAGGCTGCAAGAGACATCGCCTCTGCCGGCGTAGTCCTGCTTAAAAACGAGGATCACACGCTTCCACTCGACGTTAAGGAAGGTGGAAAGATTCTTCTCGTGGGTGAGAATGCAGTGAAGAAAATGGTAGTGGGCGGAGGTAGCTCAAACCTTAAGACCGCTTACGAAATCACCCCTCTCGAAGGTCTTCAGAACGCATTTGCCGGAAAGGCCGACATAAAATGGGTTCGCGGTTATGTGGGCGACACCTCCACTTCTTATAATCTCGTAGATACGGGCCAAGACCTTACTGACCACCGCTCTGCGAAAACTCTCATAGCGGAAGCCGTGAAAGAGGCGAAGGACGCCGATTACGTAATTTTCGTCGGCGGACTTAACAAGAGCAACCACCAAGACAACGAAGGCACGGACCGCGTGCAGCTTGATATGCCTTACGGCCAGGAAAATGTCATCAGGGCACTTGCAGAGGTAGCTAAGAAACTCGTAGTGGTGAACATCTCAGGCTCACCTGTTTCCATGCCTTGGGCCGATGTGGCCGACGCCATAGTTCAAGGATGGTACGGAGGCACGGAGTCAGGAAATGCATTGGCAGACGTGCTTACAGGTCGCATCAACCCATCGGGCAAGATGCCGTTCACCGTTCCTTTCAAATACGAAGACGGTCCTATCAAGACAGAGCGTCAGTATCCTGGCATCAAGGAGGAGGGCGACGAGTATTGGCAGACCTATTACGACGAAGGCGTATATGTAGGTTACAGATGGTACGAGGCTAAGGACATTCCTGTTCAATGGCCTTTCGGACACGGACTTAGCTACACCACATTCGAGTTCGGAGACGCACACGCCGACAAACGTGCCATAAAGGCTGACGGTCAGATAACCATCACCGTACCTGTAACGAATACCGGCGACAGAGAAGGCGCAGAGGTAGTCCAGCTCTACATAGCGGATCCTGTGGCTAGCATCGACCGTCCTGTAAAGGAGCTCAAGGGATTCGAGAAGGTTTCCCTCAAGCCGGGCGAGACCCAAGCCGTCAAGTTCACGCTCAAATCCGACGCTCTCAGTTTCTATAGCATAGAGAAGCACGGCTGGGTGGCTGAACCGGGAGAATTCGAAGTTCTCATAGGTCCTTCATCACAGGACATCAGGAGCACGACGAAGTTCACTCTCAAATAGATACTATAAAGGCAGGGTTTTCCCTGCCTTTTTCTAATACTCCTCTTCCTCGAAAAGGTCGTACTTATTTATCAGTGAGGCGATTTCGGGGTCGAGATTACCGCGGTGACGATAGGTGGGTTCCAGCTCGACCGCCCTACACAGTTGCTCGACCGCCTGCCCCTCCAGTCCCCTTCTCGAGTATGCCAATGCCTTCAGATAACAGACATTCGCCGCTTCGTAGCCACATCCTTCCAACACGCCGCAAGCCGTGGCATTGTACTCGAGCGACACGTATGCCAATGCGCTATTATAATCCTCGTACGGAGCCAGCGCCTCCAGGGCTTCTTCCCAATTCCTGTCCCTGAGGGCCCGTACGCCCTTCGTATAAAGGGAATCACTTGCGTGATTCGAGGCCAATCCATTATCGACCAGCGAACTAAGCGAACTTACATAATAGGTGATCGGAAGCGATGCCGGGAAAGAGTAAATCACCCTTTTTCCATCGAAAATCTGCGTTCTGACCCTTAGGGTAAACTTATGGAGCGATCTTCGCGAAGGAATGCTCTGCCTATATAGATATATGAAACGCTCGTCGGAATGGGCCGCAGTGGTGTCGCGCCTCACTTCCGAGCCTGCCAATGGGGCTGTTATCAGTTTCTCTCGCACGGCGTCCTTTCGAGCCGACTTATACGCATTATAGCGAATGAGAAGAGGTCTTTCGAAGTGTTTGTCCACATCGCTTTCGCTCATCGGACTCTGAGGAAAGCGTTCGTTAAAGGCGGTACGCTGCCTGCTATCTATAAAGTTAAGACTATCGCGCCTAATACCTTCGAGATAGTCATTATATCTCGTATAGGCACGAAGTTGCGCCGCACGGAAATCGGCTCCGCTAAGGTAAACGGGAGCGAGATTAAGAGAATCGGTGTCGTAGTAAACTGTAGGATAGAATCTTAACTGCCAAGAAGGGTCTTGAAGCGAATCTGAGGCCACTATCATAAAGTCGAAATTGACCATACCGCGGCGCTCGGCAGTGTTTCTGAATCGAGCCACGATTACGGCTGCTTCCAAGTCTTCACTTGCCATAGACTCCCCGGTTTCCTCGTCACGAGACACCTTCATAGCATATAGTCCGTCCGAATCTGCGCTTTGGCTTCGCGCCTCTCCTCCATAACGGCTCAATTCCTTCTCGCTCGGAAGCGTAAGAGTAGAATTCAGGCCTTCACTTTGAATCTGTGAAAGTTTGACGGATGTCGAGCAGGAAACTGCGCCCGACACGATGACACTCCCCATTAGGACTGTCATAAGAATGCTTGAAGATTTCATAGCTTTTTATCATTTTAAAATTAATCTGTTTTAAGTTTTAGATGTATATCCTCCCCGCAAGTCCATATCTGCACCACCTTTCCGCTGTCGAGCTCCACTTCCACCGGCTTACTTTCATCTTCGGAAGAGAAAGCTGCCGAGGCGGCCCTGTACCAGTGCAAAATCTGGTGACTGTACCCCCTGAACTTCTCTCCGTTTTCGTTAAGGGTAACCTTTCCTCCGTTTCTATCGAAGAGACTGACTCCGAGGTCTCGTTCCAATTCGCTGATATTCTGACTGATGGCAGGCTGACTTACGCCTAACAGCTTCGCTGTCTGCGTAAAGGACAGGGTACTGCATAAAGTCTCGAAAACCCTCAGTCGAAAATCATCTAACATACAGGCAAATATAGAGAATTATTTTGTTAATTTTGCATATAAACGTTTAATTAAAATATGAAAAAGATTCTTCCATTAGCGCTTTCTCTTGCATTCCTATGCCAATTGGCCCACGCAGACGAAGGTATGTGGCTCGTAAAAGACCTGAAAGGCGATGCGCGTGACGCAATCGTCGCCATAGACTTCTTCGGAACGGGAAGCATCATCTCGGACCAAGGTCTTCTGATTACGAACCAGCACGTAGCCTATGCGGACATCGCTTCGCTAAGCACGAACGAACACAACTACCTACGAGACGGCTTCTGGGCCCATTCTCTCGAAGAGGAACTCCCCATCCCCGGAAGAAGAGTGTTCTTTCTGAAAGAAATGATAGACGTTACGGACGAAGCCAACGCACTCCGCGACAGTCTCACATCAGAATACGGAAAGGAAGTCACCTTCAGAAAGTTAGGACACATAATGGAAACCAGATACAAGTCCCGCTCGGGGCTTGAGGCTTCGTTCGACCCTATGTGGTGCGGGATGAAGTTCTACGTTTCCCTTTATGAAGCCTATTCCGACGTCAGGCTCGTAGCGGCTCCGCCCGAGAGCATATCCCAATTCGGAGGCGAAATAGATAATTGGCAATGGCCACAGCACAAATGCGACTTCACGCTCTACCGCGTCTACACCGCGCGGGACGGCTCGCCGAGCGAGTACTCCCCTAATAATGTCCCGCTCAAGCCTGTCAAATACCTGAAAGTCTCGCGCAGAGGCTATAAGGAAGGCGACAAGACCACGGTCATAGGCTTTCCGGGACGCACGAACCGATATGCAAGCTCTATGGAGACCCGTTTCGAGCAGGAAGAACTTCTTCCTATAAACAACTCGCTTCGCGCTCGCCAGATGCAGATAATGAAAAGCTGGATGGAAAGAGACCCGGAGATAAAGCTCAAATACTCTAATGAGTTCTTCTCCTTGAGTAACGTAGCCGAGCTCGAACAGGGTAAGGAGCAGTGCGTAAGAAGGTTCGGCGTCATCGCTCAAAAGGAGGCTTCCGAAAAGGAATTCCAGGACTGGATCAATCGCGACGAAAATAGAAAAATGCTTTGGGGAAATCTACTTTCCGATATGCAGGGTTACTACGACTCAGTAAAGCAGATAGAAAAGACCAAGACCTACTTCAGGGAGACTATGTTCAGAGGCCCTATCATCTGGAGGACCGTAATGCGCTCGAATAACGCCCACGATTACAAAAAAATACGCAAAATCCTCGAAAAGGGATGGGCGGAGACTGACCCGAGAGTAGAAAAGGAACTCATAAGATTCTCAGTCGAAGAATTCTATAAGAATATTCCGCAAGAATACTGGGGCGACTTCCAGAAAAGCCTTAAAGAGCAGTTCGCAGACGACTACTCTGCCATTACAGATTACATCTGGGACGACTCCATCTTCGCCTCACCTGAAAATGCCGAAAGGCTGCATGGTAAGGAAGACATCCTAAGCGACAAGCTATTCCGCTTCCAGCAAGACCTGAAGGTAAGCACGCTTAACGAGGCCTGCCACAGCCTTCGCCGCAAGAACCAATTCTCGAAGATGAAGAGCGAATACACCAGAGCTTTCTACCAAATGCAAGAGGAAAAGGGTGTCAGACAGTATCCTAATGCCAATTCCACTATGCGTTACACTACCGGAAAGGTGTGCTCGATAGAGCCGCGAGACGGAGTGAGATATGATTGGCATAGCAATCCTGTAGGAATCTTCGAGAAGTACAATCCTTCTTCCAGCGAGTTCTGCCCGCCGGACGATTTTATGGAAATGCTTCGCAAGGGCGATTGGGCCCGCTGGGCATCCAAGTCCCGTCCTATGTACATCGACTTTATGACGGACAACGACATCACCGGAGGCAATTCCGGCAGTCCCGTACTCAATTCGAAGGACGAGGTGATAGGATTGGCATTCGACGGAAATGTCGAGTCCCTGGCGAGCGACGTGCACTACACCGAAGGATATAACAAATGTATCTGCGTGGATATAAGGTATGTAATGTGGGTTCTGGACGAATATGCCGGAATGCAGAACATAATCGATGAAATCGAAATAAGATAGCTTATTTTTTAAGATTTCTTATTACCTTTACGAGGATTATGAGTAAGAGAATATGGATAGGATTTGTAGTCTTGCTGAGCGCATTGTGCTTGGCCAAGGCTACGATTCCTTCGTCCATAGTCGAGAATGTGCATCATCAGGAAGAAGTCGTGAGCATCGGTAACATCGAAGCGCTTTCCTGCGCCCTGGAATGCCGCGACGCCAGCACTTCGAACGCCATCAGCGTAACTTCCGCTATGGGCGCTCCCCTGCGCTACATACCTCGGCACGACACGCCTAATGCCATATCGGCCATCTGTCTAAGTGGATTGAGAAGATTTAGTCATTCCGAAAACTTAGATTCGAATTCGCGTGGCCAATTCTGCTCCGCGAACCTACCATACTCCATCTGTAATCTACTGATTTAGAATTATTCTGCTATACTGGCGTAACTTACGCCCCACCGGTAGCACACTAACAAGCGTGCTGCGTTTCATCAAGCTAATCTTAAAAATAAATCAGTATGACTTACAATTTCAAAAAGGTCCACACAGCTAAGGACCTCACCATATCCATCAGTTTAATCATCGTAGCCGTAGCGCTATTTTTCATTAATAAAGGATTGGCACTCTGTCTAACAGGCATGGGACTTTTCATCCTAATCATCTATAAATCGGGATATAAGCTTGACGACGACCAGAACGTCTATGTAAAGAAGTCGGTCGATTTGAGTAGAGACGGAAAAGAGTCCTTCCTGAACTTCTTAAATGGAAAGAGCGACTCAGTGTCCGTCAAGGAAGGTCACGACGGTGGAAGTTTCTACTACAACAAACACAGCCGTCACTCCTACCTGCAGATGTACACATTCAGTAACTACGAATATCAAAAAGAAGGAGAACTCATTACGCTCGACACCGACAAGGTAATGAAAATTCTCCACTGTCTTTAAAACTAAAAAAGAGTATCAGAAACCCATCTTCTGATACTCTTTTTCTTTACATATTGTCATTTATCGCTCCGCCTATTAGGGACATCATCTCCTCCTTAAGCATCTTGCCATCCATACAGATGAATGAACATTCATCGTCCTCGAGCGCGAGCATCACGAAAGAGGTCACGTAATCGCCTTCGCTTATGATATAAATCTGCATCACCTCGTCTTCTTCCTTAGCTTCCATAAGCAATTCGAATTTCCCCGAAGCCACGAGTTTCTTGACGTCTTCAGATAGCTTCGCATTCACTCGTACATTCTCGCTGTCGATGATATAGAGTCCCGACAAGCTCTTGATTACAGGAGACAGGTTCACGTCCTCCCCTTCTATATCCATATCCGGAACACGCCCCATCAGGTTGAACATAGCCGGCGAGATATACACCGCGCTTACTTCCCTCTCCTTAGAGTACTTCTTATAAATATCCTTACCACTCTGGGCGAAAGCCCCCACACAAGACAGCATCAAGACTGCCGCTAAAATAATCTTTTTCATTTTACTTATTATTAATTTTTTTCAATACTTCATCCACACGTTCGAGTTTCAGTTCCGCATCGCGCGCTACTTGCATTCCCTTATCGACCTTCGTGGAAATAAAACCAAATGTCTTCTCTACCTGAGCATAGGCCAGCAGCGGGTCACTATACGTATCCTCCAGCGGTTGCGGCTTATGGAAAAGCACGCCGACTCCCACTGCCATCGCCACTGCCAGAACCGCAAATGTCCACGCGAGACGTTGCCTGAGCGTCTTTCGGGCCAAACTCATCTGAGTGCGAAGGTTCTGCTCGCTCAATCCGGTCTGTGCGCTAATCTGTTCGTAGCTCATATCCTCGACCACCCGCTTGGCCAGAACTGTCTGCTGCCCCTCGGGCAGTCTTTTTATCTGGGCCAATGCTGCCGCAAGCCTTTCCTTCGCCGCCATCTGCTCTTCGATGGAATGTTCGTCCTCAATTTCTGACGGCATCTGCGATTTTTGCCTATTCTCCTGGGATTCGAGAATGTCAAGACAACGATTTCTAATGATGGTCATACAGAAAGCGCGTGGTTTCTCAACCTCGGACAACTCGTCCTTTCTAGCCCAGAGCTTCACGTACAGGTCCTGCACGAGGTCCTGCGCATCGTCTCTGGACTTAAGCAGCGCTGCCGCATAATCCACCAATTCGTCTCTTAAAGAAAGAAACACATCGTATGTAGTCTTATTCTCGTTCATAATCCATCTCAGGCTCCATTTTTACGCCTTCATATATAAGACGGAGAACCACCGGAAATGTTAAGAAGTTTTTTCAAATATACGTAAATTTAGATATCTTAGCACAACAGTATTTGCGATAAAAAGGCATTTAACATTAGCTGCATTCCTGCTCTTAATCATACGCTCTGGACACTGCGAGGCAGATGCTTCTTAGCATGGATAACTTTCAACTTCGGGAAGATGAATGCAAAGAATAACGAGACGGCACAGAGAGCTATGTTCGATATGGCGTTCTAAAGTCTATACCGAATGCCGAAAGAAATCACTCTTCCGAAGCCCCAATACCCTCGGAAGGATTCGAGGTCGTGGGTCGCGCCATCCTTTCCCCTTTCGATATAGGACACGTCCAAAAGATTATCTGCACGCAAGAATACGTTCATAGCGTGTCTGCCACTCATAGTCCACGAAAGGTCCGCTCCGAGGAGGTGATAGCCAGGAATGCGATACGAAGTCGCGCGGTCCTCGGCATTATTTCGAGTCGACGGGTCGAAATCGGCATACATTCGGTCGTTGTACTGCACGTCCACGCCCATACTGAATCCGTGAGCAACGTTAAGCCTCAAGTTCGCTCCCATCTGCGTCTGCGGGGCATCGGCTACCGGAAGTCCGTCGCAATACACATTTACCCTGCCGGCTTCTAGTCCCGTATAATCGTCATAGATAATGGCGCTTACGTCGTTCATCCATCGCCAATTGCCTATCGATGCGAAGGCCTTGAACTCCACGCATCTTCCTATTCGCTGATAAATACTCGCTTCCACGCCCTTATGGAGCGCATCGAGTCCGGTAATCATATAACGCACGTCATCTGCATCGAGGCTACGGTATTTGCCGGACATAAGCGTACGGTTCTTCCAACGGGCCGCGTAGGCGCTAAATTCCACATTTCCACTGTCCCAGACCATCCTCCAGCCTAACTCGCCGAGTATGTTCCTTTCGTTTTTCACGCCTCGGGTTATCTCATTGTTTCCCGACGAAAACCATACATTACTATAAGGCAATCGACTATACCATCCACCATTCAGGTAGAAGCTATGTGCTCGCGACGCCTTGTAAAGGATTCCTCCCTTTATGCTTTCTCCGGTTCCACGCGCGATGTCGCTATAGACGTCGTCCCCGACATAATTATACTTATCCCACCTCTGATTAGTGCTTCCGAAAACTGATGCACCCAGGTCCGCCTTCACCTTTCGAGACTCGTACGACACTGTCATATAAGCAGTTCCGTGATAGATTCGCTTTCCGTTATCGGTCCTTACGTAATCTCCCACTCTCTTCACGTGGTCGCTGCCGTGACTCTCTTTCCACCAGTCCGCTCCGAGAAGGTCGGTAATCCTTTCCCTTTCCCAAGTATGGTAGAGCTGCGCATTCACTCCGGCTCCTATCCTCCAGCCGTGTCCGAGAACGTACTCCAGACTACAGATGGCGCCAAGCTGCGTATGCCCGGCCATATATTGGCTTAGGATATTACGAGCCGAGCCATCGGCGAGACGATTGGCCCGAATCACCGCGTCCCAGTCGATGTGCCCGTCAGATGTTCTGAAGGTCGCGATGCCGCTGTCTTTCGTTTCGGACCACCTGCCTCCGCCGTTTCCGATGGCCAAGTAGATGGAATTTTTCATCGACAGGCGCTCGCCATCCCAGATGTGCTGCAGGGTAAAATAGGGTTTGAAGTAATTATTTAGGCTGAGATTGAAGGGTTTACCGTCGCGATAGCCCCAGTTCTTGTTATATCGGCGGCCGTATTCCGCTATTTCCGCCGCACTGAGCCGCGAAGAACGCTGCTCGTGGTTTTCCGGAGAGCCGAGGGCAGTGAACAGAAGTCGATGTTCCGGGCCCAGACGCTTGGCCACGTTCAGCATATAGGCAAATGAGCTGACCGAAGTCGCTTCCACATAGCCGGCGCCACCGACGTACGACGCCATCAGGTTCATCGACCAGCCGCGAGGAAGCTCTCCGCTACTTAACTTGAAGTAGCCCTTGTAGATGCCGCCACCGGCGTAGGAGCCCACTTCCGCGAAAGGTTTGTCCGATGGAGATTCCGTGAGAATGTTCACCGAGCCGCCCACCGAGCCGTCCGAGAGCATCGATGCCCCCACGCCTTTCTGTACTTGCACGGCCCAAGTGGCATCTGCGAGGCCCATCCAGTTATTCCAATACATTCCTCCGCTCACCAGTCCGCTGATGGGAATGCCGTTCAGGAGAACGGATATGTTTTCCTGGCCAAATCCTCTGATGTTCATCTTCGCATCGCCATAACTTCCTGACTCGGAAGTGGCATAGAGGCTTGGCAATCCCTTCAGCAATTCCGGGAATGTATGCGAGGCGCCTCTAAGGCGAAGTTTCTGCTCGTCGATGGTCGCCAGCCTAAGTGCGCTACGACTTTCACTGGCGAAATACGCCTTTACTATGGATGCTTGGAGATTAAGTGTGTCACAAACGGCCCACGCCCTAGGCGCGGCCATAAGAATGATAATGACTGCGAATAAATATTTTTTCTTCATAATTTCTTCTTCCATCCAGACTTTCCCTTTACGGGAACACTGTCGGTGCCGTAGTCTCAACGGCACCGACAGTGTACCCGTAAAGGGAAAGTCTGGAT
>OIWM01002988.1_pt1 | contig 12924 bp, 11 predicted proteins | sample 1587451 | NCBI WGS metagenome assembly OIWM01 (sample SAMEA3888907, study PRJEB22519) | human gut metagenome | biome: human gut; feature: human-associated habitat; material: faeces | place: Denmark | collected 2011
ACGGGCTGCCCCCATTGCGTGATCCTGCGTCTGCAGGGCTGTGGCTGGACAGAAGTATCATGATCATCCGCTGCTTGTCATCGCCATACCGATGGCTGCCAGACCATCGGCAGGATTTTGCTCTTTCCGGTTTTCTTTCTTTGTAAAATTTATACGGAAAATCCTTACGGCTTGCTTCGGGTTAGGACGCGGCAGCGGCAAAGTACTTGCTAAAGGTCTATGCAGTTTTCAAAGAGCAATGAGAGGCTTTTTTTATCCCCTCATTACTGAAAGCCAAAAATTTTCGAAATTATAAACAAAAAAATAAAATTTTTTCAAAAAATTTTTTTTGAAGTCAAATTCTATGGATTTTTACCGTCGAAAGCAGAAAAAAGAACCCTGCTCGCTTTGAGTAGGATTCTCGTTGAAATCATTTCTGTATTTGTTTTTCTAAAAAATTGCTTGCAGTATAGCAGGCAGCCTCCGTATCACGATCCGAAATACTTTCTCCGTAAGCCGGACAACATTTCTCTTGCGTCAAACAACTTGCCTTCTTCTTCGAACTCTTTTTCTGCCGCACGGATGGCGGCATCGACTTCTTCGGTTGCATCGTTATCATTTTGCAGATTCAAAATTGCTATTACATCTGGCATCCCATTCTGCCCCTTTCCTTATCCTTCACTGTGAATATCGGCATGCACCTGCAAAATAATCTTGAAAAGGATTTCATATAAATCGTCGTAATTCTGTTCTTTGTCTGCAGCCGCTAAAGCCTGTATGTATTCCTTCTTTTGCTCGACTTTTATATAAACAGGACACAGTCCTGCTCTAACCAACTGCACATTCATGAAAGCCCTCGATGTTCTTCCGTTGCCATCAGGAAACGGATGAATTGCAGTCAGTCGGTGATGCGTTCTTGCCACATGTTTTACATACTCACTTACTGTAATTTGCTCTTTCTTGCCGAAATATTCTTTTATTTCCGAATCCACCTTTGTAAGTTCTGAATAGATGTCGTTATAATCCGCAGTTTCAAACTTTGCACCTTCGACCAAAGTATTCGTCTGTCTTGTACTGCCTCCGTAGCCGGAGTACGGATAGTAGGAAAATAAATCTCTGTTTAAGAAAAAAGAATCGTATACGCTGAGAGTATCTTTGACAGGAACTGCAAAGATTGATTGGTACATTTTATAATGACCTGCAATGGACATATACGGTTCGTGCTCTTCGGTGCAGAACTCACTATTTTTTTCTTTCATCCTCAAGTCAGATACAATCTCTGCGGCTTGCTCAAGCGTTACCTCTGTGCCTTCCATACGGCTGTCGTTATAAATATAATTGTGCTCAAACAAGTATCTTGCGTGATTATCTGGCTGAAAGTGGAGCTGCTGTGCATAATCATCGATTAAATCTGCATACAGCTCCACTCTGCTCATTCCCATACTTTTTCGTGCTTTTTCCGGGTGAAACTTGTTGATTCTCTTCTTAAGAGCGTCTGGTGATGTATCTCCTTCAATCGCATGTAATTTGTATGCGATTCGGTAAAGGCAAGCTTCGAAGCTGACTCCAAAAAATTCTGCAATTTGAAGCACATCCGCAAAGGAAACATTCCCATTTTCATCTTGCACTTCCCTTACTTTTTCTCTCAAGTATCCAAGTGGCATCAATAAAGCGGATGCAAATGCGTCTGCAAATTTTTCAACAGCATTTTTTGACCCAATCGGACAAGCAATTTGCTGATCCGCATCTCGAAAGTGATGGCACAACTCGTGGGCCGCAGTAAAACGCTGTCTGGTAATGGGTCTTTTAGCATTGATTGCAACGGTTGGAGAATCTGCTTCATTTGCTGCAGGAATATAAATGCCCTCCAATTTTTTGAAATTTCTTAAAAAATACGGGATTCCTTCCTGCTTCAGCATCTGAAACGGACTAATCGGAAACGGAATGCTGTCGTCTCCATAAAAGTCCTTTAAATAGTCGTCCGCCATGCTTTCTGCATCAAGATATTCTTTTGCGTGCTCTCTAAACCTTGTCATTCATCCCTCGCTTCTTTCATTTTTTCTTTGAACCGAATTAAATTCATGATTTCCGCTTGATCTGCTTCGTCTAACTTCTCAAAACTTCTTGCAAATAAGATGGTAGGCTTGCTCTCCAAAGCATTTCCCAGCAAAGTGTCTGCAGAGACCCCAAATAGACTGCTGAGTTTTGCTATTTCCTCTGCTGTAATTTTTCTGTTTCCATTTTCCATTTGCGAATAAGTTGCTCGATTTACATTCAAGTATTTTGATACATATTCTTGTGATAAATGGAGTCGATTTCTATACTTTTTTACTCTTTCATATACATATCCCATTTTTTTCTCCTCCTCTATCCTTTCTTGCCTATATAGTATACTTCATTTTGTTATAAAACGCAACTATTTTTGTTATGTTTTCTAACATTTTCTGCTTCATTCTTCTTCATTGCACCGAGCTGGTTCTCCGGTAAATGCAGGTCTCATCAGTCAGAAATGGCTTCATCTGCGGGTTTCGGTCGATCAGCTCGAAGGACTGTCCCGGCCGCATAAACGGTTTGAGCACTTCCGCAAGTTTCGGGAAGAGGTCGAATTTACTGCCAAAATAGTCAATGACAAAGGTCAGATGTGGGATCTTTTCGTTATCATTCTGCGCAAGGAGTGCCCACACCGCATTGACGCCAATCTGTCCTTGCAGGAAGCCCCCAACTGCCGAAGTCAGTCCGCTCGGAAGAATATCGACCCTGCGGTAGGTTGTATTTTGCAAATGGTCGTGTTTTTCAACGGTCATGCCCTGCGTCGCCGAGTCATATTCTGCGAGTGCCTTGCGATTCAAGATGATATTCTCAGTAAACGGCTCGATAACAATGCCGCTGATCTCTTCCGGAAGCTCAATTAGGATATTACGCAGCATTGGGAACGGAATTTCTGCAAGCGTCTGCGGGTCAAAATTTCCAATCTGTGATTCTTTAGAAAAGAACGCCGGAATCATCTTCTCTCCCTGACTGCTGATTAAAAGTTCCAAGGTAATATTGCCGCCTCCTTGTTTTTTGCAAGGGATGCATACGAGCCGCCCTGCGAGGCTGCGAAAAAAATTCATTTTCTCTTGTATTTTATTATCCATAGTTTCTCACTTTCTTTTTCGGCTGATCCGGTATCTGCCTTTTATCTGAAATTTTGTTCATCGTTATTTCGGGGCTGCAATTTCTTACTTCTTTTTTATGATCTTTGATTTTGATTTTTCACTTATTACTTTATTTACTTAGCTTATATCTTATTGTTTTTTATAGGAGTCTTTCACTGAAAACAAAGGACTGCAGCCCCATAGTGCGGAAAAAACACCAAAAGACCACAGTCCGTTTTCACTGTGCATACTTGCTTCCGTCTTTGCCTGCGTTTCTCCGACGCAGCATACGGCTGGTATGTTTATGCATGTTTCCTGACTCAGACCTCATCGCCTCGCTTTCCTTCCCAAACCCTGCGGTTCAGTGGATTTAAGAGCAAGGCTCCGTCAATACAGTGGCGGGACCGTGCAGGACTTGCACCTGCTTCCATCTTAGCTTTCTACCCGGCTGCCCGCAAAACACCTGCCGTTAAACCTGTAGGTTTCCCTTTGCAAAGCGCTGAGAAGAAAGAACATAAATCATCTTCTGTATTCTCTTTTTCCAAGAGATATTTTATCATAAAGGCGCTTCGTTCACAAGCCCCAAGCCGCTATTTTTCTGCGTTCATGCGCGTTCCAGCTCTCTGCGCAGCTTCTGCAAAATCCGCTGCAGGCGCTGGCTGACGGCGGCCTGCGTGATGCCATGCCGCCGCGCGAGTTCCGCCTGCGTCGCATGAAAGAAGAAAAGCGCGAGAATGAGATCGCGTTCTTCGTTTGTCAGGCGGTCGATGGCGCGGCGCAGTCTTTGGATCGTGTCCTTTCCCTCGGCAATCGCATCCGGCATCTTCTCGGTTTCTGCAGACAGGATACTGCCCTCAAGGCCTGCTTCAATGCAGTCCTCAAAAGAGAGAATCTGCACCTTTTGTTCCATTTCCATCAGATAGCGCATCCTGCGGCAGATGCGGTAATGCTCCCGATATGCAGGCTCGTTCACTTCCAAAAGCATTCCTTGAATCAGAATGTATTTGCGATTTTTCGCATCGAAGCCCTCGGTTTCCTCTTTCTTTTCGCAAAATTCCTCATAGCTGAGCTCAATGTACTTTCCGCAGTCCAGCAGAAACACCCTTTTCGGTATGTAATTCATAGCGTTCTCCTTTCCGTTCCAAAACAACAAAGCTGCTTTAGAATGAAAGGAGGCGCGCGGGCGCAGCCGGCGCTGCAAGGGAAAACAGAAAAAAGGCCAAACGAAACCTTAAAACACATCTGCTGCGCTTCCCGGTTCTGCTTGGCCTTCTTTTTGATTCTGCGAATGTCAGCTTATTCAGTTGTCATTTCTTTACGCCAAAAAGCTCACGCTTTTCAGCATTCTCAAAGCTTTCTTCTCTCTCATTGCATTTTTCCACACACTTTTCCTTTTAGGATACAAGCAAAGTTGTCTTATCTCATTCGTGATTGCGTACCTGCTCTACTTCACCGTAATATCCACGCTCGTAAACAGGGTATCGCACTGCTCCATGTCGTTATACAGCTGATACTGATAGTAGACCGTGATGTCCCGCGTGCCTTTTTTGAGTGGGAAAGTTGAGACCGTCACATACTGCGAGATGTCTTTTTTCTTGCCGTTTGCAAGGTAAGCGGTTACTTTCATGCCGGTTTTGCTGAACTTTTCGCCTGCTTGGTAGACTGTCTTTTTCGGCTGCTTCGTCACTTTGATGGAAGTAATCTTGCTGCCGAGCGCCATCATGTGCGCGGAGTCGTTCTTAAAGTAGATCGTTCCGTATTCATCGCAGATCGGGCTGCAGATCGCATACTGCGCCTGTTCCTGCTGCGGCGTGAAAAGCACCGGAGCGCAGGTATAGGTTTTGCCGTCTGCTGCGGTTTCGGTCACGGCATCCACCACTTCGGTCTGTCCCGGTTTGTCCTTCAGGTAGCGGAGCTTGCCCGGCGTCATATTTTCAAAGAAATACACATAGACGTAGCCCTCGCTCTTTTCGTAGGCGGTGGAAATCAGTCCGCTGGTCTGCGGGTAGCCCATGCAGCTTGCCGTATAGGCAATCGTAAAGCTTGCAAGGTCGATGACCGCGATGCGGTGTCCGTTGTATTTATCAAACTGCCCTTTTCCTGATACACCGACATAGGCTCTGCCATTGTAGATGGCAGGAGTTGAGGTACTCATGCCGCCAAGGTCGAGTTCTTTCAGGTCGCTGAGTTTGCCTGTTTTGGAGACTTTGACAGAGTAGAAGCTGCCGCCTTTGCTTGTAAAGTAATAGCGGTCCGTCACCTTATCATAGGAAACATTCGAGCGGATGTCTGCGTTCAGTCCTTCGATGCTGTCAATTTTCTTTCCGGTCTTTGGGGAGAGGGAAAGCAGTCTTGAGGTCTGCGAAGTATAGCCGCCGTCGCCGTCGTCGGTTCCCACTAAGACAAAGTTATCGCTGACATATGCGCCCGCCCAGTAGTAGCCGCCTGCATTCGGGTAGACCCATCTCGCGCTCTTCTTTTCGGTAGTCTTTTTGGTATTGCCGTCCTTTGCGGAGACGCAGGCAAAATTTGCGATACGGGTCTCCGAGTTCCAAAAGCCCGTATACACATAACCCTTGTAATAGGTAATCGGGGAGTTTGGCTGGCCTTTGAGCTTATCCTGATAGACCCAAAGAGACTTGAGCGTTTTCGCGTCGAACGCCTGTATGCGTCCGTTTGCCAGTCCGACAAAGATCTTGCCGTCGCCGTAGGTTGGCGGGATGATGCTGAAATTGGAGCGTTCGACCATCTTGCCGGTAGCCACGACCTTGCCGCTCATGGCATCCATTTTCTTGATCTTTTTGCCCTGATTAAAATACAGGTAGCCATCCACAAGAATCGGCGAGCCGATGGCGCCGTCTCCGTAGCCCTCGCCTGCTTTGGTCGCCCAGTAGAGGGCTGCGTTTTCCGCGCTTGTCGGAAGCTTGTCGGAAACCACGGCGTTATGGCTTTGGTTTCCGCGGAAATTCGTCCAGTTTCGGCTAATGATCTTTGCGGGGTTTGCCGCCGCAAAAGCCGACAGCGTCGCGCTTAAGGTAAAGATAAGGGCAACGCCGAGCGTCAAAAGTTTTCTTTTCATCCGTTTCTTCTCCTTTTGTTTTTTGGTATTCTTTTGAGTCTCCCTGCCTCTTTTCGGTAGGCAAGAAGTGTTTGTTTATCGTCTTCGGTTCCGTCCTGCTCGCCGTAGCGAAGCCTTGCGTAGATTGCATAGCAGGCGGCAAAGGAAGCGGCAGCCGTTTCGCCCCAAAGGGCTTGCATTTCCGAGGTATATGCAGAGAGCGGCTTGTTTTCGCAGGAAAGGCCTTTCCTCTTTAGGACTTTGAGGGATTCCTGCATGAGCGAAAGTACGGCTTTCCGTGGCTCCATACGGCGGTATCTTGCCTTTCGGAACAGATAGAATCCGATCAGTCCTGCGAGCAGGAGCAGCAGAAGTATGCACAGAGCAAGAATCAATATCTTGTTAAACAGGCTTTCGTCCTCGCCCTGCGGGGTTACCGTCTGTTCCGCATCCTGTTTTGGTGAATCGTCCTGCGGATTTGGCTCTTCGTCCTTTGGTTTCTCCTTTTGGGCGTTTACGAGAAGGTCGTCCGCGGGCATTTCTGCTCGCATATCGCTGTCGCTTTCAAACGGAAGCCAGCCGATGCCGTCCTCATAATATTCGCACCATGCGTGGTAGTTCTCCGAAGTCAGGTTAAAGGCGGCTTTTCCGTCTTTTGCGGCATCTTCCGCCATGCTCTTGGTGATAACATAGCCTTCGGCATACCGCGCGGGAATTCCCTGCGCGCGGAAAAGAAGTGCGGCTGCCCCTGCGGCGCTAACGCTTTCGTCCGTCCGCCCATGGTAAGCGGTGTACTCGTCTGAAAGTCCGAGGCTGTTTCGGGTTTCCTTGTTGTCATCCGAAAGCAGAGTGAAAATGACGGATTTTGCGGCGTCGGTTTTGGTCAGCCCTGCGGCTTTGGCCTCACGGTTTACCTGTGCAAGGTCTGCGCTGTCCTGCATCCATGCAGAAAGTATTTCTTTCTGCATATCCGTTAAATCCAGATACTGCTCATAGGCAAAGAGTCGGTAATTGTATTCTTCCTGCGAACTTCCCTTTTCGGAAAGGGCGGTAAGGATCTTTCTGCGGTCTGATGTCTGAATTGCGGCGGTTTCGAGGGTATAGCTTTTTTCGCCGAGAAAACCACTCGCAAGAAATGTGCGGTCGCCCGTTTCTTCTTTCAGCTCTGCGCTGATGGCAGTCGTTTCATAGGGTGTATAGAGATACTGCCTGCTTGCGCCCGTATTGGTAATGCGGAGGGTATTGACCTGCGTACTGCTGATCGCGGCGAGACCGTCCGCCTCACCTTGCGCCGCCTGCTCGCCCGCGTCCGCAAGGGCGGTCTGTGCATAAAAGCCTTTTTCATGGAGCGCGGAAAAAAGTCCGAGCGCTTTGCTTCGTTCTTTACCCGAAAGCGTTTTCCAGCTTCCGCATTCTTCCCTCTCGCCGATATAGCCGCGAAGATAGCTGCTCTGCGGCGTGTCCATCTGCACGGTCAGCTGCGTCTTGTTTTCCGAAAAGCTGCCGTAGCGAAGCAGATATGCGGCATCGGCTGCCTTTTCCTGCAGGGTCTGCATTCCGTCCGCGGAGAAAGCTGCAAAGCCTCCGCTTCCGACTGCCATACAGAGGAAAAGCGCGAGGAAAGCTTTCCCTGCCCTGCGTTTTGCAAAGCAGAGCCAAAAGGATAGAAGCACGCCGAGGGCAAGAAAAAGCGGAAATAGGGTAAAGAAAAGACTTTCCTCTTCTACAGGGTATAGTCCTGCAGAGTACAGCTCGTTCAGCCGCCCGGCAGCTCCGTTATACAGCCCCGCTGCGCTGATGGCAGAAAAATATGAAGTTTTACATCTCTTGTATTTCTTCATCGTTGATGATAAGCACATGGGAAAACTCCCACTGCTCTTTCTCCTGTAGATATAGCTCTGCGGCGGAAATGCCAAGATAAAGCGGCGAGGAAAGAATCGCTCCCGCATGCTCTGTAAGGCTTTCGCGTCCGCTGATTTCGGTAATGGTTAAGGTTTTGGCATCGGAGGCAAGATAGCCGATGTGGTGCTGCACGCCTTTTTCCGCAAGGCTTTCCGAAAGGGAAAAGAGCCCTGCCGCCGCGCGCTGCGCACGTGCCGGGAAGTTCTCCGCCTGCGCACGCGCTGGGAAGTCTTCGTCCTGCACACGTACCGGAAAGGCTTCGGCGCGTGCGGGCCTGCCCGCTTGCGGTCCCTGTTTTCCTTGCGGTGCTTCGAGGATGAGAAGCAAAGCGTTTTTCACAGGCAGACTTCCCTGCCGCAGCATCAGGGTATCGGTCTTTTGCGACAGTTTCCAGTGGATCTGCGCCGTCTTATCCCCTGCGCGGTAAGCGCGGATTTCAAAGACTTCACTTTGATCAAAGCCTGCACGATACTCATCATAAATGCTGCCATCTAAGTCCAGCATCCCTGTTCCAAAGCCTTCGTATTCGGTCTTTGCCGTTTTCGGAAGCCTGACTGCTGCTGCCCGAAAGCCATCGATTCGGATTGTAAACGCGCCGAGCCCGAGAAGGTCTGCGGAGCGAAAGTAACTTCCTTCCATCACATATTTACCGCAGGAATCTCCGAGGGAAAGCTCTGCCTGCTTTCCATCTGTCAGGGAAAGGTTTTCGCTTCGCTCTTCGCCCGTCAGAAGATTTCGGATGACAGCGGTAAAAACAATTTCGCTTGGAAAAATCTTCGCGGAATGCTGTTCTTTTTTTAATGTGAGGATAAAGCTGTCCTTGCTGCTTTCTACCTGAATGCCTGAAAACTTCTGTGCCTCTTTCTTTGCTGCCCATAGGTCAAGCACGGCGAAAAGAAGCATTCCCAGCGCCGCGCCAAAGAGAAGCTTTGATGCGAAGAACAGGGATAGGCTCACGACTGCGAGAAACAGCAGGAGATACCAGATCCCGCGCAGGGCGATACCGGGGCGGTTTGGTAGTTTCGCATGGTTTCGGTTCTTCATTTAGATAGCCCCCGGGATTTTGACCTGCGAAAAAAGCATCTGAAGTACGGCTTCTTCGTCCTTTTCTTCGGTGCGTGCCTTTGCGGAGAGGCGGATACGATGCGCACAGGTTCTGGTAAAGACCTTTGCCACATCTTCTGGCATCGCGTAGTCCCGTCCGGAAAGGAACGCAGAGGCTTTCATCATGCGGAGAAGCGCCAGCGTTCCGCGCGGGCTGATGCCAAGAGCGATGTCAGCGCTTTCGCGGCTCGCTCTGCAAAGGGAAGTAATATATGCAAGAAGCTCCTCGCTTGCATGAATGTTTCGTACCGCTTCCTGCATGGAGAGGATTTCCTCTTTGCTGCAGATGGCATGAATTGAGGCTAACGGGTTTTCCTGCTGACGCTCCGAGAGCATTGCAATCTCGCTTTCTGCATCGGGATAACCCATGGAAAGCTTCACTAAGAAACGGTCAAGCTGTGCATGGGGAAGTCTCTGCGTGCCTGCACCGCCTTCGGGGTTTTGCGTTGCGATGACAAAGAATGGGTGCGGCAGGCTGTGAGTTTTTCCGTCCACCGTGACCTGCTTTTCCTCCATGACTTCCAGAAGCGCCGACTGGGTTTTGCTCGAAGTACGGTTGATTTCGTCTGCTAAAAGGAGATTACAGAATGCCGCGCCTTTCTCATAGCGGAAGCTTCCGCTTTCCTTGTCGTACATCGTAAAGCCGGTAATGTCTGATGGTACGGTATCCGGCGTAAACTGGATGCGCCGGTAGCCCAGTCCCAATACGCGGCTTAGGGTCAGGGCAAGGGTGGTCTTGCCGACCCCCGGGACATCTTCCAGCAGGATATGCCCCTCTGCCAGCATCGCCGCAAGCACGGTATCGATGACTTCTTCCTTTCCCTTGATGACCTTTCCGATTTCGTTTTTGATGTTTTGTATTTTTTCGTTCATGTTTACCATTCCTTTCCGTAGTCCTTTGCCTGTCCGTAGGTCTCGCCCATCGCCTTGTAGCCGCCGATGTCTTTGCCGTAGGCGAGCGTAAAGCGGATTCGCACGATGTCGCCGTCCTGCGCGTGGGCTTTGCTGAGGCCGTATGAGGAGTAGATGCCGTTGATGGAGTACATCCAGCCCGAGCCCTGCGAGAAGTCAAATTCCCCAAGTTCGTCCTCGCCTGCATAGCCCTCCGCATCAAAGATAAAGTTATCTTCTTCGATTTTTTGGATGAGATCTTTTGGGATGGAAAAGCCCGCAAGCATTCCCTTCTTTTTTACTGCCGATAGGTAAAAGCCTTCCTTGATGGTTCCTGCGTGGCGGTAGGAATAGCCGTTTTGCGTAAGGAAACGCTCGACAACCTGCGCGAGGTTTTCGCCATCGCTTACTTCCATCTTCTGCGGGCGGATAAAGTACGGAATGCCGACCGTGCCGCCCTCAAGGCTGATGGTAATTTCGCCCTTTCCTGCCTTATAGTAGACCGTCCATGTTTTGACAATCGCGTACTGGTAGACATCACGCGCAAGGACGCGGATCTCGTTTGCGCCCTCTTTTAATTTCACGCTGTAGGTCTGGCGATCCATTTCGCCGATGTAGTCGGCAGCGTCACCGTTTGCGGTAACCTCCATATTGCTGTAGGAAAGCCTCCTGCCTCGGTAGTCCGTGAGCCACACATCAAAGTTCAGCTCCTGCTGGTTATATGTCCCGCCGTCTTTGAGATTAGTTTCAATCTTCGGCATTTTCTCCGCAGGGGTGCTGCCTTCGGGGCGTTCGTATTTAACCCGTTTCGTATAGACCTTGTGGTTTCCGTTTCCGTCGAGGTAGGAAACCTGCAGAATCGTCGCATTTTTCGTGCTGAGGTTAATATCAAAAGCGCCGTTTTTGTTTTTTACTGTTTCTTCCTGCCCCGCACCTGTGATGACCTTGATCTCGGTGATCTTCCCGTCCGCCAGCCCGATTTCCTCTAAAAGCGCATCTTCCGAAAAAGTCTCCTTCGCATAGGCATCCTCCTTGAGGTCACCAGTGTCGGTATCTTCCTCTTCGTTCGGTTCTTCTTCCGAAGCTGCGTTCTTGTTATCTTCCGCCTGCTTATCCCCTTGCGCATCCTGTGGGGTTTCCGCTTTGGTTTCGTCCTGCGCCTTGGTTTTCTCTGCAGTGGTATCCTGCGTGTTCGTTTCCTGCTGCACGGTTTCCTGCATGGAAATGGCAGGAACATCGCTTACCCATGCGTAAGGCGGCGCAGTTGTTACGCCGTTTTCCGCACCCCAAAAAGCGCCTGTAAGCATCACAGCCGCGAGCAGAAAGGTCAAAATTTGGTTTCGGAAATTCTTATCGCTTGGTTTCATTTTGTCTGTATTTTCTGTCTGTTTTTTCGTTTTCTGAAAGGTTTCTTAAATGCGGAAAATGGTCGAAAGGGGCAAAGTGCCCCCAACGACCGTTAATCATTCCGTATTTTAACCTTTGTATTCTACTTTTTGGTCCAAACTCTTGAAGCGTATTTACATTGTTTTAATGCCGTCTTCGCTACGAGTTTGCCGTTTTCGTCGTAAACTCGTACCTGAACTTTGTAGAAGTACTTGGTGTTCTTCTTACCGCTTGTGTTTGTATAGTTTGCGGTTTTCTTCGTCACTGCGGACTTGTAGCCTGCGGACTTCTTCGTGCTGCGGTAGAAGCGATATTTTACCGTGTAGCCAAGGTCACTTATTTCCTTGATAGCTGCGGTAGTCTTGCTGCTCTTTTTCAGCGTCACTTTGATGTTCTTCTTTGCGTTCTTTGCAGAGCGTGCCGTGAGCGCGAGGTCAGATACGAGGCTCTTTACCTGAGCAATGGTATCTTCGTCTGCGACTTCAATGCCGAGGCCTTCTGCGTCAACGAGTGCAAAATCGCTGAAGTGTGTGGTCGTAAAGACATAGTATGCCTTACCGCTTACAGTCTTTTTATTTCCCGGCATATGCGTGAACTTATCCGCGCTGTCGATGTATACGGCTGCCACCTTCTTATCTGTGAGACTGTCAGGGATTTCAAGGGTAACCGTCACATTGCCGCCGAAGTGGCTGATACTCTTGCCGCCGGAGCTTACCGTTACGGTATAGCCTGCCGCCTTGTCACCGAGCAGCTTCTGTTCTGCCGCGCCGAGCGTTTTCTTTGCGATGGTGATCGTCAGCTCGCTGCCGCCTGCCTGTGTGAGGATCTCGCGTAATGCCGCGCTGTCAAAGCGGAGCGTTCCGATCTCGGTGGAAACGGTCAGAGCCAAATCCTGCTTGGAAGCCAGATTGTTTAAGGTCTTGACATCCACCTTGACGTTCACTTTGTCAACGGCTTCGCCCTTAGCGTCCTTGGAAACGGACAGGGTCAGCTCGTTCGACTTGGCTTCGGTCGCTTGTTTCTTGATCGCCGCCAGCGTATCTGTATCCACGGTCGCATTTGCCGTACCGTCGCTGACCGTCGGTTCGAGGATCGCGGTAGTCTGCTTACCGCTGGTGGTCACATTGCTTTCCGGCATTTCTGCTGCACCTGCGATGGAAGAAAGGTTGTACTTTTTAGCCAGTTCATTGAACTTTTCGACATCCAAAGTAGTGATGTACTTCTTCTGCGCATCGGAGAGCTTGTTGTAAGCTGCCAGAGCTTCTCTTGCCTGTGCGCTGCTCGAAGCTGCGGTCAGGGCATGCAGTTTCGCTTTGGCGTCGTCGATCTCGGTATAGAACTTGATCTTTTCTTCTACCTTGGTGAGCTTGTCATAATTTGTGACATTCTTCTGCGCTTCCGCTTTCAGGTTCTTGTACGCGTTGCGTGCATTGGCTGCCGCCGCGGTGTACGACTTGTAGCTATAGA
>OIWM01003003.1_pt1 | contig 12860 bp, 8 predicted proteins | sample 1587451 | NCBI WGS metagenome assembly OIWM01 (sample SAMEA3888907, study PRJEB22519) | human gut metagenome | biome: human gut; feature: human-associated habitat; material: faeces | place: Denmark | collected 2011
TAAAATATTACATATAAGGAGATCCAATAATGCAAAACAAAGATATTTATGATACAATAATAGAAAACCTTACGAAAGAATGGTATTCTTCTATGTCAGAAAACATATTAAATAATAATCCAAATTGGGAAGTCCCAAAATATTCAAAAAAGCAAATTGATAAAGCTGGTAAAACTATCGCAGCTATGTTTACCCAAACTGATACTAAAATATCAATAGAAGATTTTAATGAAGCAATTGATATTTTAAATAATTGGCGCTCATCTCACGCTTACCCATTAGAAGTAATTACAAATAATCTTAGAAGAAATAATTCAAATGCTATTGTTGTACAAAGATTAAAAAGATTAGATTCTATTATAGGTAAGATAGAACGTTTTCCTAATATGAGTTTATATAGAATGCAAGATCTTGGTGGTTGTAGAGTTATTGTAGATTCTATAGAAGATGTATACAGAAGTGTAAAAAAATTCAAAAATTCCAAAGTGCGCCATATTTTCAAACGAGAAAATGATTATATACAAAATCCTAAAGAATCTGGATATAGAAGTTATCATATGGTATATCAATTTCAAAGTGATGATAACGATACCTATAATAAGAACATTTTAATAGAAATTCAATTCAGAACCAAATTACAACACATATGGGCAACTGCTGTAGAAATGATGGGTATTTTTACAAAATCAAAATTAAAATCCAGTATTGGAGATGAAGATATATTAAGATTTTTTGTTCTTGTATCATCACTGTTTGCTCAACGTGAAGAAACACCAATATGTCCAAATACTTCCGATAATACTAAAGACATTATAAATGAAGTAAAAGAAATTAATAATAAATTACATTTAGTATCAAGAATAAGTGCTCTATCTGTTGCTATTAAACATACTAATGTTTCTCAAAAAATGAAAGGAAAAGGATATTATGTATTAATATTAAATTACGAAAAGAAGTTGCTTCGTGTAAAAAGGTTTTCAACAAAACAAATTGATTTAGCAACAAAAGCATATAATGAAATCGAATCAAAAAATGATAAAAATATTGATGTTGTTTTAGTGTCAGCACAATCATTTGATGATTTAAAAGAAGCCTATCCAAATTATTTTGCTGATATTAGTGAATTTGTAAATATTATGAACAAATTACTAAATTAAAAATTTGTTTTAATATGTTTATAAGGCATCTAAAATTAGATGCCTTATTTTAATTTTATTGCAAAACTACTTATCATTTAACACAAGCTTTAAACAACATCTACACAAGAATTTAAACAAGATCCATTTCACTCCTCCATCCAAACTCATCTCATACCCCAATCTCTAGCTTAAATCTCACAAAATCAACCCAAATTCATTTCAAAATACTCCTAATAATAAAATCCTTACCCAAACATAAAACTTCCTTATTTATCTCTCAGAACGAATATAACCTCAATATAGGGGCTACCATAAAACTATATACAAAACTATTAAGACAGTAACCACACTGTCTTATCTTTATGCAAAAAAAATAAAATCAAACAGAGAATATATAACTAGAAACTTATAAATTGCATTTAACATAAAAAAGAAAGGAATCAAATTATGAGTAACTTAACATTAATTTCAACAGAAACATTCAACAATTTACCATGTAACTTCTACAGGAATATGAATGATGACATTCTTTTAACAAGAGAACAGATTGGTCAGGCGTTAGAATATTCTAATCCACAAAAAGCAATTGATAACATTCATTCTAAACACAGAAATCGCTTAGACGAATTATCAGTTACCACTAAACTGAGGGCAACTGATGGAAAATGTTATAACACAATGCTTTATACAGAAAGAGGTATTATGGAGATTTGCCGTTGGTCAAGACAAAAGAATGCTAACATATTTATGGACTGGACATGGGATATCATAGAAAAATACAGACATAATGAATTAACACCTGATTTATCTCAGATAACATCAACATTGACTTCAATAACTAATACACTCACTACTCTCACACAGACAATGACATCAATGCAGCAAGAAATTAACTCTCTAAAAAAGCCACAACAGTTACCTAAAAAGAAGTGGTCATATTGGTCAACAAAGATGTATCCGAAATATCAGCTCTTAACAGATTATTTCCATATCACACATAAAGAACTATATAAAAATCTATACAGTGAATTACAAAATACATATCCTGATATAGATCTCAATCAAGAAATAGATGACTACTGCTATGAGAATAAACTTGAGTATACTTACACACTTGATGTAATTGAACATAATCTCACTCTTCGTAAATTATTTGAATCTGTCGTAGATAACTTACTCAATAAATATAATCTAACAGATACATACAATATCAATACAAAAATCCAAACTATATTTGATGAGATATCATAACATGTCTCATCTTCTAGCTTAAATCAACGCTCAGAGAAAAATAAGACATTTCAATCTCATACCCTTATAAGTTATCACCTAATACATAAAAATTAAAATTTACTCTCAAAAACTCATTTTTAACCAACAGGTAAGGGTGTGAGAAAACTATCTATACATCAAAAAGATAATATGTGCATAAGCACAAGATATAGTCCCTTGATAGGGACGGTCTTTCCGCAGCGTAAGCAAGAAAAGAATATCTCTAGGGTGAGAACAAGCTTAAGATATGGAATGATGAATCTACGAGAGATTTAATATGCTTGGAATTTAATTTTGGTACACGTTCTTATGATGAGGAAATATCTCATATTAGGAAAATAGCAAAAAATGCAAGAATTGAATATAAAAAAGCAATTAGCTCTAGAAGCAAAAAACTAATAGAAATCCAGACGAATAAGAAAAAGAAAATAATTAGTTTATATAATTTTGCTGTTAATCACAAAACAGATTATTTCTCATTATCAGCAGATACAATAAGAGAAGAATTTTATGATAATGGAGTTAATGTAGAATATATTACTCGTAAAAGAAATGGTGATATTATAAAAACAGAAGTTATCCATTATAAAATGTTATATAGAAGTACAGGTAAAGCAAAAAAAGGCACTTGTATGTTTATACGAGATAAATTGTATAATAAAGCAATCGACTATCTCAGAATGGGAATAAAACTTCCAAAACATAATGCGGATATTGTTGGGATTAGCGCATACTCTTCTCTCGTATGTAGCGGAATTGTTGGAAAAGTTAAAATCAATCCTAAAAATATTTTGGTATTAAAAGATGTTGATAGGTATTTTAACACAAATGTTATTTCTGTTGAAACAGATGAAAATAAACATTGTATTGCGAAAGCTATTAAAGATTATAAATTAAAAAATACGTTATTTGATGGACAGGCTTTAATCGACTCTTCTATTTTTCCAAATTGGGGAAATGGTTATATTCTTCTTAGACATCATTTCTGTAAAATGGCTGCTTTCTGTAGCAACATTCAATTATTTTTCCGTGATTATTTTGGTGATGACTACTATTCTGCCACAGTAAAAGACATGTGGGGAAATGAGCATTATGTAAAAGATATAGAACTTATTACAACTGATAACGCAATGAAATGGATTAAGTATGACGTGTCATATGACTATTGGTGTAATAAAGTTTATGAGAACGACTGTATGTTTGGTATTGTTAAAACTGCTCATCCAAGTAAGCTTGGAAATGTGCAGCGTATGAGCTACCAGATGGTAAATTCTCTTGATGTTGAAATTATGGAAAACGTATGCAAGGAAAGTATTGAATATATCAATAGGTTAAAGACCGATGATGATTTCTTTCTTGATTATTTGAGGAAAAATATTAACTTTTCAAACGATTACGAAGCATTAATTGCTTTATGTGAACAGAATCGAGATTTTCTTAGAAGTTCTTATTTCAGGGATCGTAAAAAGGCAATTATTATGACATATGTTTTAAATTTCAAGAGTGGTAAGGTAATTCAAAATGCAGATAATTTGGTGATAGTTGGTTCACCATATGCAATGTTGCTGTATGGTGCGACTGGTAATCCCTGTGATGTTGATAAAGATGATACATTTTCTGTTGAAGATTTAGCAACTCAATGTTATACCACCAGATTTAATGATAATGAATATCTTGCTGAGTTTAGAAGTCCGTTTAATGGAAAGTATAATCTTGGGTATTTACATAATGTATATAATGATAGATTCAAGAAGTATTTTAAATTTTGTGACCAGATTATTGCTGTAAACATGAATGGTACTGATTTTCAAGACCGTAACAATGGTAGCGACATGGATAGTGATAGTATTTATACTACAAACCAAGCCGACATCGTATTACATGCGAAAGATTGTAAGGAAAAATATTTAACCATTGTAAATAATATTCCTAAAGATTCAAATGTATATGATAGCACTATGAAAGATTTTGCGAGATTGGATAATAAATTAGCAGCTTCACAATTAGATATAGGCGAATCAAGTAATCTTGCGCAACTTGCTCAGACTTATGATTGTACGTTTGATGAACAGAAATATAAAGATTATGTTTGTATACTCAGTGTATTAGCTCAGATCGCTATAGATTCAGCAAAACGTCTTTTTGATGTTGATGTTGGTTCTGAAATAAAGCGTATAAAAAAAGATATGGATGTTGAAAATAACAAATATCCTGCTTTCTGGAAAGTTATTAGAAGAGATTTTAAAGAAAAAAATATCAATTATAATCTTGTTTGTCCTATGAATTATCTTTATAATCTAAAACTCGACCAATTCAGGTCAAATGAATCTACAATTCCAATCCAATATTTTTTCAAGAAATTTGAGATAGAAAAGAACAGAAAAACATGTAAAAAAGTTGAAGAAATAATAGAAATGTATATGAACAAATATTATTCTACTATTAGCTCTGAAAATGAAGATTCTTATTTTCTTTTAAAAATGGATTTTGATAATATGATTCAGGATATAAAAAAAGTTTATGTATCTAAGAATTATATTGGATTATTTAGTTGGTTGATTGATAGAGCTTTCTGTGTTTCTATTTCTCAAAAGCAAAATCAGTATAAGTTAAAATCAAAAATCAAGAAAAGAAAATCTATTTTAATCAAGGCATTATATGATATCAATAGTGCAAATTTGCTAAAATGTTTCTCGGAAAATTATTAATTTTGTTCAAAAATAGTGTTTTTTAGGGACACCTAGACAATTTTAATGTTCCGAAACCATTGATTTTAGTGCATTTTTAACAACTTCGTTAAGTTGTATAATGAGGAGAAAGGATTTTTCTTTATCTTAGTACCTCTCCGCTTACATGCAAATGCGGAATATAAATAAGCAACGATCGTTTTATAAAAAAATACTAAGCCCTCTTAATTGAGGGCTATGCCGAAAGGCTAAAACAATGAAATCAGCCTTTCTTAGCTGATAAAACAGAGAATATATAATTGTTGAGAGACATTATAATATTTCGTCTAACATATGGCTATAAGTTAGTTGCTGTGATGCCATGTGAAAAAACTTGTGCATGTGTGATAAAACCAGTTAAGTTCAGCAAGCGAGACTGTACCATGCATTTCTGTGGAAGATATATAGGAATCAAACCTATGGGGAACGATTCGAGGCGTTTTCAAACAGAACAATTACAAAAAATATTTCTAAGATTGGTACATATTCATATTGTATCTCATCTTCTTATTCGGTGGCTATGCTACAGTTCTTGTAGTATGGTTGCCGATTTTCTCTTTAACATTCGATGCTAATGGGTTGAAGATTACTAATGGTATAAATACATTCACAGTAAATCCTAATGATAATTCAGGTCTATTGAAAATATCTAAAGGCAGTGAGGATATCTTTTATGTGGATAATAATGGGAATCTGAATATGACTGGAATTATTAAGAGTGCTTCTTTTCGTGGTGGCTCTATTGGTATTGGTGGGTCAAATAATGATAATTTTGTTGTTAATTCTAATGGAAATATAGTATCAAAAGGAAGTATGAGTTTAGCAAATGGTGGTATTACATATGATGTCACTAACGGATTGAATGTTATAGGCAAAGTAACTGCAACAAGTGGAACGTTTACTGGTATTATAAATGCAAATGGTGGTACTTTTTCTAACATAATTACTTGTACTGGAACTATTTCTGGCGGAAGCATAAGCGGTTCTACTATTTCTGGCGGAAGCATAAATATTGGGAATAATGTTTTTAGTGTGGATATTAATGGTAAATTAAAAGCTTCAAATGCTTCCATAGTCGGCAATATAACAGCTACGTCAATAAAAGCAAAAGGATCTTATTATATATATGATACAGACTTTGACAGTGCCAATAAAATTTTATCGTATACGTCAGATAATACAAGTGACACAAAATATAATATAGGAAGATTATCTAAAAATGGTTACTCCGATAATTTAAATTATATATCATTTGAAGATATGTCTCAAGATAGAAGTATTATTTTTCATACTGAATATGTTAATCTTGGAAAATATTGTACTATTAGTAATTTTGATGTCTCTAATAACACTATTTTTAATGACGATGGAATAATCTCTTTAGATACAGACACAATCGGTATTATTTTAAGTAATGATGAAACAGCATTCAGACCATTATCTAAATGTGCAGATTCACTTAAATTAGGCACAGCTAGTAATAAATTTGGACAAATCTATTCTTCAAATTCTGCTATTTCCACTTCTGATAAAAATTTAAAAAAAGATATCACACCACTAGACGAAAAATATCTACAATTATTTTTATTATTACAACCTGTATCATATCTATTCAAAAATGGAACAAGTGGAAGAACTCATATAGGGTTTATATCACAGGATGTAGAAGAAGCGATGATTAAGTGTGGAATATCAGACCTAGAGTTTGCTGGATTCTGTAAAGATGTCAAAAAGAAATATACCACTGACGAAAATGGAGATGAAATTGAATCAGATGATTTAGATGAAAACGGTAATGTTCAATATATCTATTCATTGCGTTATGAAGAATTTATTGGATTAATAACAAAAGCGGTACAAGTATTATGGAATAAAATGGAGGAATTAAAATCATGAAATTAACAGCATTTAATATTTTAGCAATATGCGAATCATTAGCAAAAATCTCAGAAAAGGAATTTGATCTTAATACAGCTTGCCTTATTGCAGGCAATCTTAATAATTTATCTGTTCCAAGAGAAACGATTGATAATAAAAGAAATGAAATCATTGCTAAATATGCACAGAAAAATAAAGAAGGGGAAATTGATTATGCGGATGATGGTACTGTAAAGATTGTGGATATCAAAAAATTTAATGATGATATAAATAATCTGATGCTCTCTTCTGTCGATGTAGAGTTAAAAAAGATACCTAAAAAAGCTTTTGAAGATATGAATATTTCACCAAAAGATATTCTGCCTATAATCAATCTCTTAGAGGAATAAAATTATGTTTACAGATTTTGAATATGATGGAGAGTCCTTATCCGATTACAAACTAATGGTTGGTGTAATAAATGGTTCTAGTGGTGTTCAAACTGTTTCTTCTGGGGCTGAACTTACATTTAATCAGGTACGCCCAGTAGGAAGCAGTAGATTCAATATCACATCAGCAGTATATGAATCTGCTTATAGCACCTCATTTGAAGTTTTTCGTAATCCATGTCTTGCATCTAGTCAAGATGAAATGAGTCTTTCAATCGAAGAAATTTCGGCTATTCAACGTTGGTTATGTCGTAAAGATGGGTATAAACGCTTTAAAATTAATCAGGATGGCTTTGAACACGTTTATTGGAATGGAACATTCAGTAGTAAACAAATCGAGCTAAATGGTCAAATAATCGGCTTAGAATTAACATTATATACCGATTCTTCATTTGCTTTTATGGACGAAGTATCTGTTGAGTATAATTGCTCGGCAGGTACTTCATTTCATTTTTGGGATAATTCAGATGAGATTACAGATTTTAACAATCAATTATTACCAAATTTAGAAATAACAATTTTGTCAAAAGGTAATTTCAAATTAGAAAACTCTCGTGATAATAAAGTTATGAAAATAGATAATTGTGTATCTAATGAGATAATATCTATCAATGGTAAGAATCAATTAATATCATCTTCTGAATCATCACATGATCTTGCAAATGATTTTAATTACTTTTTCCCAAGAATTATTAATTCATATAATGATAGGTGCAATATTTTTACACCAAATTTAGATTGTAAAATTAAGATTACTTACTCTCCTATTCGGAAAGTTGGTATTTAGGAGGTGATTTCGAAATGATTTTTAATCAAAAGATTACTTTAGATCTGACCATAGACAGGGTACAAAATGTTCATTGTTCAAAGGATGATGACGAATCAAGAAAGATATTGATTACTCTCTCTGATAAAGGGAAACCATATACTGTTCCAACTAATTCTGTAATTCATTTAAAGATTTCTAAACCTGATGGAACTTTTGTGTATATAGACGAAGATGATACTTCACATTTATCCAGAAATACAGATGGAACAATTGCTATTATACTCTCTGATCAAGCAACATGTGTGCCAGGTATTTGTGAATCAGAATTTCAAATTATTGAATCTAATACCATCGTTACATCAAGAAAATTTAATATTATTGTAAAGAAATCTGTTGTTGATGGCAAAACTATAGAATCTGCTATTGAGTCAAATGTAATAAATAAAATGATTAAGCATTTAATTGATTATGCAAATCCACATAAAGTAACAAAAGCACAAGTTGGTTTAGAAAATGTCCCAAATGTATCAACAAATGACCAAACTCCAACTTATACAGAAGCTACTACATTCGAAAATATATCGAGTGGCGAAAAATTATCTATTGCATTTGGTAAAATCAAAAAGGCAATCAGCACTTTGATAAGTCATATTTCAACAAAAGCAACTATTAGTCAGGAAGGACATACAAAATTAACAGATAGTGTTTCAAGTACATCTATTGATACCGCTGCTACTCCAAATTCTGTAAAAATTGTTAATGATAAGATTGAACAGGAAATAGATGATGTAATAACTCACGAGCAAATTGACTCGTTATTCTTATAAATAAGGAGGAAACGCAAATGGCAAAATTAGACTTTGATGGTCTTAGTTATTTTTGGAGTAAAGGCAAAACATATATATCTAATTTATTAAAAGGAAAAGCTGATTCGTCTCATACTCATGACGATAGATATTATACTGAATCTGAGATTAATATAAAATTAAATGGTAAAGCAAATAGCAGTCATACACATGGAAACGAAGATATTACATCACTTGACGCAAGTAAAATTACAAGTGGTACAATTAGTATAGACAGACTTCCACAGGGAGCATTGGAAAGACTGACTGTTGTAGCTGATGATACGGCAAGATTTAAACTTACTTCTGCTGCTGTCCAGAAGGGAGATACTGTAAAGGTTACTTCTACTGAGAAAATGTATTATGTAGTCGACGAAACAAAACTTTCTACAGAAGAAGGTTATGAAATTTATGCGGCTGGTACGGCTGCTAGTGTACCTTGGAGTGGAATTACTGACAAACCAGAAACATATACTCCTTCAAATCACAATCACACTGTTTCAGAAATCAGTGATTTTCCATCCTCTTTGCCTGCTAATGGAGGGAACGCTTCTACAGTAAATGGACATACAATTAACAGTGATGTTCCTGCTGATGCTAAATTTACAGATACAATATATACTCATCCTACCACGTCAGGAAATAAACATATCCCTTCTGGTGGTTCATCTGGACAAGTATTAGGTTGGCAATCAGATGGTATCGCTAAATGGGTAGCCAATGAAAATAGTGGTGGCTATATTAATTTAGGTCAGTTTAATAACAATAATCGTACCATTAATTTAGATACTTATAAACCATATGCTGAATGTGATAGTAAAGGAGATAATACTACATGGTTTGTTCCTAATGATCGAAATTGTGTAGCTTGGATTAGAAGCATTGATAATACAGGTACAAATCCACCACAATTTGGTGGCAGTAAAATTTGGTTTTATTTTAGAAGTACAATGGTTAATGGTATGCCACTACAAGAAATTGTGGTATATAATGGGTTAGGACTTAGTGGCAATCAAAATGTATATTTACAAAGAGCTTATTGTAATTCAGCATGGACTGCATGGTGGGGAGATACAGATTATCTAAAATTAGTTGGTGGAGTAATGACTGGCACTCTTTGTTTCTCGCAAGGAAGTCCTATTCAAATGAAACCTGCATCGTGGACATCTTACGTACAAACATTAATCTGTGACGGAAATGTAAAAGTTGGTGTAAATAATTTTTCTAGTTTTTGGAATAATGCAATCAATTTAATCATGCCATCAACAGCAGCAACTTATATACGTTGGAAAAATGGAAGTGGATGCTATTTTCAAGCTATTACTGATACCAATGGAACTATAGACAATAAATTAGCTATTACTCCCAGTAATATATTATTATCATATGGGCTTCCTTTATATGAAGCAGTCTCTAATAATGGATCGCTGACATCTTATAGGTTGATTAGTGTAAATACATCAGCTAATTTACATATAGGAGGAAATACATCTACCGGAAATAATAATATTTCAAGTGCTATATTATCCGTCTTGAATTGTCAATATGGTTTCTATGATACTGCATTCAGAGTAATGGAGGCTTATGACAATAAAGTTTCATTAGGTGGTGGTTATGCAAGATGGACACAAGTATATGCTAAAAACACTTCTATTTCTACATCTGATAGAAACCTTAAACATGATATTCATGATATTGACGATAATCTTATTAAATTATTTTTTAAAATAAAACCAAAAACTTACTACTTCAACGATGGGGATAGAATTCATATTGGTTTAATAGCACAGGATTTTGAAGATTCAATGCATGAATTAGGATTATCAGAAAATGACTATGGTATTATCTGTAAAGATATTTTATATGATTATACAAAATTTGATGAAGATGGTGTTCCGATCGAAGATTCAAAAGTTCCTAAAAAAGACGAAGACGGGAATATCATCTATAGATACTCTTTCAGATATGAAGAATTAATAACATTGATCGTACAAGTAGTACATAATCAGCAAAAAGAACTCGATGATATTAGAGACAATATTGCAGAGTTAAATCAAAAATTAGAAAACTTAAAATAAACTATCATTTTCAGTAGTCATATACTACTGTTTTTTATTACTTTTTTGAGAGGAGAATGTCATGGATGAGAAAGAAATCGTTGAAAGATTAACAAAGGTAGAGGAACGTTCTAAATCCAATACACATAGACTTGAAAAATTAGAACCCATTGTTGGTGAAATTCATACTATGTCCAAAACAATGATTCAGCTTGTAGAGGAAGTAAAACACACTAATGAAACAGTAAGTGCTTTAGATACTAAAGTTGATCGTATGGATAATCGTGTAGATGATATCGAACGTGCACCAGCAGATAATTTAAATTCATACAAACGAACTGCTATTACAGCAATGATTAGTACAGTTGCAGGTGCTTTGGCAACTGGATTAATTTTTATCATTGCACAGGTAATTTAAAAATGGCTAGTGATATGGATTCACTAGCCATCATCTTTATAAAAAAATGAGATAATATCAGATGTTATTAATTCTAACATATATATTTCTATAATACAATAGGGAACAGTTAAAAAGCTGTTCCCTATTTTTTACGATTTTTTATAATAGTTTTCATACCAACGTTCTTTTCGGATATATCCATTATCTGTCTTCGAATCAATCTTTTCTTGAAAACTGCATTTGGATTTTAATATGCATTCCTGTTCTACTGGTAAAAAATATGGACATTTATTTATATCTTTATCAAGAAAGAATTTTATTTTTATGACTCCTGATTTTCAAATTTTTCTTTTAATTTAATATACATTTCATACAATTCTCGCTCTTTACTTTCGTCTACTATATCTTTTGTAGAATAATCTTTAAGTACTACCTGCGAAGGTGTTGTAATTGTTTTTAATGCGTCTTCTGTCGCATGAGTATATATATTCTCTACAGTAATAGCCTTATGCCCCATAGCTAATGCAGTATTAACAATATTTGCTCCTTTTGCTGTATTTGCAATTGTATCCGCAGTGTGTCTAAGTGAATGTAAACAAAGTCCTTTTTGTTGCCCTGTTTTTGTTAAATGAACGTCCCTATCAATATTTAATTTATTACAAAGTTCTTTGAAACAAACTTCCATTGATGAAGTTGATCGTCTTTTTCCGTTCCTAAAAGTTGGATATAATAAATCATCTGGATTGTTTTTACAATATAATTTTGTTTGAGTTTGCATATAAATTACACATTCTCTGCACAAATCTGACATCATCACAAAACGAGCTTCTTTATTTTTTGGAACTTTAGTGTAAAATTCAACACCATTATTTTTATCATTATTTTTATAACGAATTGCATTTGTTTCAACAATGTCGATTCTATTTTTTTCTAGGTCTATATTACTATTCCTTAATGAAGAAAATTCACCAGCCCTCATACCTGTTTCTAATAAAAATAAAACTACAACCGGATATTGTCCCATATTATTTTTATAGGCATCGTAGAATTTTTGAATATCTTCATATGAAAAAACTTTTTTCCTATTTTTTAATTCTTCCTCTCGTTTATGGTCGTACTCGTCAGCTATTTCAGTTCTTATTCTTGCTTGAGCTGCATAATTTTCTTCTAATAAACTTTTATTTATAAGCCATTTACAACAACGCTTACACATCTGAATTGGAAGTGAACATGTTTTTTTACTTTTTAATTTAAGAATTGAATCATAATATTTTTCAAATTCTACAGCATTAAGCATGTGTAATTGGAATTTTGATATGGGGAATTGATAAAAATTACAATTGAGA
>OIWM01003013.1_pt1 | contig 12823 bp, 9 predicted proteins | sample 1587451 | NCBI WGS metagenome assembly OIWM01 (sample SAMEA3888907, study PRJEB22519) | human gut metagenome | biome: human gut; feature: human-associated habitat; material: faeces | place: Denmark | collected 2011
CAGCGGTTGAGCCTAACAAGTATGCGTTTTTTGAGTTTTATCGGACACCAATAATTGGAAAATGCGGGTATTTGAAGACTACACGCTCTTGGTGATGGACGACCAAGGGAACTACTACCATGTGAAAAGGAGCGCGAGGTCGAGAAAAGCGGTGAAGGAGCATTTGGGCCAGGCGAAGAACGAGGCAGACAGGATGATGATTGTCCATACTGTGCGTGAGATAGAGGAGCGGGTGGCTGACTATCTGAAGATGGAGTCTGCGAAGGCGAAACGGGAGGCCGAGAAGGAGCGTGAACTTCAGATGGCGACACTCGTTTCGGCTGAACCGTTCAACATAGGTAACAAATGGGGATTGCGCAGCAAGGGACGCATTGTGGTGCCTCCTGTCTATCGCAGCGTGAAAACTCCTGTAGGACGTTACTGTGCCATGGAGTCGTACCCCGGAATATGGGGCGTGATTGCTGTAGATGGTAAGGTGGAGGTCGAGCCCAGATATGAGGATGTGGTTATCCATACGGACGGGACAGTGGACTTGACGGTTAGGCCGGGGAAGGTGATAACAAAGAAATTGCCGTAGTTTAGCTTAGAGAACGTGGCTTAGAGAGTTCCACATTTTTACAATATGCTGAGAGACTATCAGATTGAGATTTGCGAAAAGGTCAACGGGGCATTCGAGGCGCATCGCAGCGTAATGATGCAGATGCCTACCGGTACGGGGAAAACCGTTGTACTTGCTTCGCTCGTGAAGCAGTATCTGAACAGGGATGCTGATTGTTCGGTGCTGATTGTGGCACACCGCATAGAACTGATCGAGCAGACAGGAACGTTTCTGAATCACTTCGGGATAGATTACGGGGTGATTGCAGGAGGCAAACGGCCCGCGGTGCTCAAGCGGGTGATGGTAGCGTCTGTACAGACGTTGTCTAAGAACCTTGACATTGACCTCTCCCCTTCGTTGGTGGTGATTGACGAGGCGCATCATGCGCTGGCCAAGACCTATCAGATGCTGTGGGCAGCATGGCCGGAAGCGAAGTTCTTGGGGCTGACGGCTACACCGTATCGAATGAGCGGCGATGGTTTCACAGACCTGTTTGAGGTGCTCGTAGATTCTTGGAGCGTCAAGCAGTTTATCGCTGACGGATGGCTCTCGCCCTACGACTATTATTCCATCCGTCCCGACAGCGAGGAGCAGCAGGAGATAGACTCCCTGAGGAAACGTGGCGCGGACGGGGATTTCCAGATGAAGGAGCTGCGGGAGAAACTGGACGTGCGGCCAAGCATTGAAAGGTTGTTTGAGTCGTTCGAGCGGTTTGCCTTCGACAAGAAAGGAATCATCTATGCCATCGACATTGCCCATGCGGAGCATATCGCTGAGTTTTACCGGCTGCAAGGGGTGAAGGCTGTGGCGATTAGTTCCAAGACTCCCGCCAAGGAACGGGCTGAGGTGATAAGGACATTTAAGGACGAGAACCGCATACAGATTCTTGTGAGCGTTGACCTCTTTTCCGAAGGCTTTGACTGTCCTGACGTGGAGTTTATCCAAATGGCACGGCCTACGCTGTCGTTGGCAAAGTACCTGCAAATGGTGGGACGTGGACTGCGCCCCTGCCATGGGAAGCAGTGCTGCACGATTATAGACAATGTGGGGCTCTACCGAACATTCGGACTGCCCTCTGTGGATAGGGACTGGGGAGCGTTCTTCTTGGGGAATGAGGAATTAGGAATGAGGAATGAGGAATTGGCGGATGGTAACGAGCAGTTCCTATGGTTAGGCAGTGGCGACTTGCGAGAGGAGAATGATGCCGACATCGTCAAGATTATCTCGCACGAGGGAATGCAGTCGCAGTTCACGAAGCTGAGCAGGAGAGGCTTTGAGCGCAGGAAAAAGGGAAAGGTGTGGGTATGGATAGACATGATGAACGGCGTGGAGTTTGACCGACACCCGAAAGTCATCAACTACAGGGGAATGGAATTGAGTACCGCCGATGGAGATACCTTCTTCCCAAGAATCAGCTCGAAGTGGATGGACGCGAAACATGGTATCAGCCGCAAGGCATTGGAAACACAGGTGGGAGACGGTATCGGCTGGATGAAGCTGTATATCTCGCTGGCCATGCCCGACAAAGTGCTGCAACTGCAAGCCGTCAAGCCTAACCAAATGAGAATTTACAAGGACGCGCAGGGGAAGGTATATCTTCAACAAGACCCTGACCATGCTCCCGTAAGCGAGGAAGAGGCTGGCGGAAGGAAGGCGTTCATGGCCCTGTGCGACAAGGGGCAGAGGGCATGGGAAGAGATGAAGAAGCGTATCCGCAAGCGTACCTTGCAATACGATACCAAGAAGAGATGGTGGCAGTTACCGGAAGGAAGCATAAAGGAACCGTATGACGGCAAGCAAAGTTCTTCCTTATACCATATTATATATAAGGAGAACGGGCAGAGCAAGGAGTTCTGGATGGACGAGACTTCCGGCTTTACCTACCGCCACCGTCCAATGCTACGCAAGCGGGGATTCGTGGAGTTACTGTATGATGGCGATGTGGTCTATATCCAGAACATCCACGAGGAGCGCTTCATGCCCTACCGTAACTGGGAGATACGGGCCGACAATCGCATCTGCACCATAGGCAACAAACTCTATTTCAACGAGGAGAAGGATGTGAGAAGCTACCGGATAAAGAAGCGCAGCGATGACTTCCGCATGTTCGTCGTGGAAGAACGATATCCTAACTACAATCCCAACACGATAGAGTTTGATGAGTTTATCATTATCAACGAGGCCAGAAAGAAATTGGAAATAAAGATATTGTGATGTCACGGTTTTCAAAAGTACTTCCAATAAATCAACAATGAGAAAGCAAAAGAATAAAGAACACAAGAGTCCTGCGCACCTGTACATCAAGGTGATAATGGGATATATCCTCCTGTCGCTGCTCATTCTCGTTTCCGCCTTCCTCGTCTTTGTGGAATGGCGCAATTTTCAGCAGGCAGGGATGAACGAGAAGAAGATGAGCATGATGTGGCGGCAGACCAACCACACGTTTGAGGCGGTGTTGGACCTTGCCTTGTCGGAACATTGTGTATATACTTCAGACAAGGAGGATTGCCTGCTATATGAGCAGAAATGCCTTGCCGCACAGAAGGAACTGGACAAGATGCGTGAACTGTGTGAGGACTCTACACAAGTACGGCGCATAGAAGCAGCCAAGACCATCTTGGCAGAGAAGAATCTGCAGGCATTGAGTTTGGGTAGCGTGCTGGGCGACCTGACGCGGACGGACAGCCTGTTGGAAGAGCAGATAGAGGAAATCGCCCAAAAGGAGAAGGCCGCAATGCAACGAACCGCCACCACGGTAAGTACAGAAAAACCGAAAAAGAGGAATATCTTCAAGCGAATCTTCGGAAAGAAGGAGAAGCTGGAGGATGTGAAACAGCAAGACCAGCAGATTATGACGGCCAACAATGTCCTCAAAAGGTTGCAACACCTGCAAAGCGGCATCAGGGAGCGCAACGACTCCCTGCGTCAGCAGATAGAGGAGCAGACAGACAGTTTACAGATGAGAAACGAGCGGTTGAACCGAGAGTTTATCAGACTGATGCACGATTTCCAGCAGACAGCGTCCCAACAAAGGGAAGAACGACTCACGCTATTGGCGGACATGCGAAGACAATCCATGCTGTTCATTATCCTGATAGCGTTGGTAGCCTTGGGCACGAGCATCACCTTCTTCGTCTTCATACGCAAGGACATCAACCGCAGATATAAGGAGAGGCTGAAACTCATGGCTCTGAACAAGGAGAAGAACAATCTGATAGAGCAGAAGGAGCGCATGATGATGGCATTGAGCCATGAGCTGCGCTCACCGCTTGCCGCAGTCATGGGGTATGCGGAACTGATGCAGGAGACAAATGACACGACCCTTTCAACTGCCAAGCGAAACATCCAGCGTGCGGCAAGAATGATGCAGGGACTGCTCAATTCCCTGCTCTATTACTACCGCCTATCCTCAGGAAAGGACAGAGTCAATGAGACGTTGTTCCTGCCCAAGGGTATTGCCGACGAGTTGGAAAGCATGTTCCTGCTGGCAGCGGAGGAAAAAGGAATAGACCTGCACGCCGACTTTGAGGGCGAGAACGTACTCGTTTCGGGTGACAAGGAACGGATTTTACAGATTGGCCAGAACCTGATGAGCAACGCCGTCAAGTTTACAGAAGAGGGCGGTGTCTCGCTTTTGGTCAGATATACAGAAGGAACATTGCTGCTGGAAGTGAGCGATACGGGAACGGGTATCAGCAAGGAAGAGCAGAATGCCATCTATGAGCCGTTCAGCCGAATGGCCAATGCAGACATAAAGGACGGCTTCGGACTTGGGCTGAGCATTACCCGCAAGCTGGTGGCATTGCTGAATGGTGACATCTCATTGGAAAGCGAGGTCGGCAAGGGGACAACCTTCCGTGTTACCCTTCCCCTCTCCCTGACCACGGAGACCGACAATGACAGCCACCAAGAGCCATTCTGTTTTGCCAAAGATGTACGGCTGATAGCCGTGGACGATGATGCCGTGGTGCTGAAACTGACCCAGCGGCAACTGGAGCGTGTGGGACTGGAGTGCGACACCTGCCAGAATGTGGAGGAACTGATGGATAGACTGCGTAAAAGGGATTATGACCTGCTGCTCACCGACATCAAGATGCCGGGTATGAACGGCTATGAGCTGCTCGACCTACTGCGCTGCTCCAACATCGGTAACTCGAAGGAGATTCCTGTATTGGCAGTGACCGCCCATATATCCCGGAAAGAAGAGGAACTGGTGAAGGCAGGCTTTGCCGGATGCCTTTACAAACCGTTCTCGTGCGACGAGCTATACGCCGCTGTGCACCATGCCCTGCGTGGAAAGAGAAAACCAGTAAAGAGCGACATGGAACCCATAGACTTCACCCCGCTCCTTGCCAATGAGGAGAACGGCCGGGATATGCTGTCGTTGTTGGCAGAACAGACGAGGAAAGACATGGAGAGCCTGCGACGTGTGCATGATCATCATGACAGGGAAGCATTGGCAGACCTCACCCATCATCTGCTGCCCGTATGGACGATGCTCAGGATAGACACTTGTCTGCAAGCGCTAAGAAAAGCCTATCGCAAAGACCATGCGGACTGGGTGGATGTAACCCGATGTATAGACAAGGTGATAGCGATGGGTGAGCAACTGGTGGCTCAGGCTGAGAAAGAAATCGAAACGTATGGAGAAGAATGGAGGAGAAAGGTAAGATACTGATTATTGAGGACAATGCCCCATACGCCCGCTATCTGGGCAACTGGCTGCGTCCCCACGGATATGAGGTAGAGACTGCTTGCCATAGTACCTCTGCCAAGAAGATGCTGGGCGGCGAGAATACGTATGTATGCGTGCTGGCAGACATCCGTCTGCCGGATGGTGACGGTGTGGAGATTCTGGCATGGATGCGTAAGCGTGGAATCGCCATTCCCTATATCGTGATGACACAGAATGAGGATGTGATATCGGCGGTGAAGGCAATGAAGCTGGGAGCGAAAGACTATCTGCCCAAGAAAATGATAGACGAGCATAGCCTGCTCAAAACCATACAAGATGCCATTGGCGAGACGAAACGCAGGAAGGCGGTCATCTACAAACGCAACAGCCATGCCTATACGGTCATGATGAAGAAGGTGAAGATGGTTTCAGCCATTTCCATCAGCGTGCTGATAACGGGTGAGAATGGCAGTGGAAAGGAGCATGTGGCGCAGGCCATCCATGAGCACGGCAACCGTTCTTCCAAGCCATTCATCGCTGTGGATTGTGGAACCCTCCCCAAGGAGTTGTCGGCATCCGCCCTGTTCGGACACAAGAGGGGAGCGTTTACGGGAGCCACAGAGGACAAGGTTGGCTTCTTCGGTCAGGCCAATGGCGGTACGCTCTTTCTGGACGAGATAGGCAATCTGTCCATGGAGGCGCAAGTGATGTTGCTGCGTGCCTTGCAGGAGCAGACCTACCGTCCCGTGGGCAGCGAGCGTGATGAGCACTGCAACGTGCGTGTCATTGCTGCCACCAATGAGGACTTGAAGAAGGCGATAGAGGAAGGTCGTTTCCGTCAGGATTTGTATTATCGTCTGAATGAGTTTGACATCCACCTGCCGCCCTTGCGTGATTGTCCCGATGACATTCTGCCTCTGGCGGAGTTCTTCAAGGAATCCTTCCACGAGGAGACGGAATGCGAGGCAGGTGGTTTTACGGAAGAGACCAAAAGGCTGTTGCTATCCTACAGTTGGCCGGGCAATGTGCGTGAGTTGCGCAACTGTATCAGGAAAGCCGTGCTGATGGCGGATGGTGGAGAAATCACCCCCGATTTGCTGGAACTGAACGTGTCCTTGAAGAACCAGAACAATCCCTTGACGTTGAAGAACGGTTGGGAGGAGCGTCAGCGCATCTTGGCGGCTTTGGAACGGGCAAGATGGAACAAGAGCAAAGCGGCGGAACTGCTGGGCATCAGCCGTCCGACGCTCTATGAGAAGATAGAAAAGTACGACTTGGGAAAGCTCTAAAATGGTGAGAAATGTAATACGGGAGGTGTAAGGCCAACTTACGGAATGTAAGGAAACCTTACACCTCTTTTTGTTCACTTCGGAAATGATGATTTTTATTTATTGATGATAATCAGTTGGTTATGCTCGCTATGTCAGCATTTGGCATCCATTGGCACTTGATTTGACACAATATAGAGTGTGATCACGTAAACAATCAAGTGTCAAACTCATAACAACAAACAGCATGAAAGAATACTCCATACTGACAAAGACAGATTTCTTCGGAATACTCAACGGGGAAACGGAGCTGGCAAGCGCATGTATCCACCAGGCATACCATGATTTCGTGGAACACATCATCGAGTGCTGCATGGGCAGGCGTGCGGTGGACAACGTACATGTCGCTCTGGCATTCGCCGAGATAGAACTGCGCTTCCTGATAGACATCGTTGAGGAAGAGATGCGCATCCATGCCAAGAAGGCGATTGCCTTCATCCGCAAGATGATGCAGCTCGCCAGCCAACACCACACCGAAGTGCCACCACTGATATCCAACATCCATCCAACCAATATTACTGCCGCCAAAAGCGAAACGCCAAAGTCCCTGCAATGGACGGGCAACACCCTCGACCTCGTGGAACTGATTTACGGGCTGAGCGAGATGGGCTGCATCGACAACGGAGAGACACCCCTGAAGGTGCTCGCCCCTGCCCTCTACGAGTTCTTCGGGCTTGACACCAAGGAGTGCTACCGCTATTACTCTGCCATCAAACTGCGCAAGAATCCCAGCCGTACCTATTTCATCGACAAGATGCAGAAGAAACTCAATGAGAAGATTCGACGGGATGAGGAACTGGAACGGATGAGGAGGTAAAAGGGACATAAAAGTCGGCTTTTCCTATCCCAATAATTGTTTTAGGACAAGAAAAACGTATGTACTTGAATGAAAACGGTCTATCCGTTTGGTTATGTCACAAATTTGTTATACATTTGTGGCAAAATTAAAGAAGAAATGGCAGCGCAAAGCGTTTATAACGAGATAAAAAGAAGGGTAGAGAAATCCAAAAGGGGAAGGCTCTTCTTTCCCGATGACTTTCACCCGGCATCTTCCGATGCGGTACGGTCGGCCTTGGTTCGTCTGTGCCGTGCGGGCGACCTTATGCGTGTGGCCCAGGGCATCTATTGCTATCCGAAAGTGGACAGAAAATGGGGCAGCGGCATCATACCGCCCTCCATTGAAGAGATTGCCGAAGCTATCGCCAAGCGCGACAAGGTGAGGATTGCCCCTACTGGAGCATACGTACTGAACAAGCTGGGACTATCCACCCAGATTCCGACCAATGTCGTGTTTGTCACGGATGGTTCCGGGCGTCGCGTGTCCATCGGGAAGGGCAAGGGCATCCTGTTCAAGCATACGTCGGAAATGCGTATTTTCGCTTTCCGCTCTACCCTGATGCAGCTTATCGTGACCGCCATGCGCGAGATTGGTGAACACAACGTGACCGACGAACAGATGGCCGTTATCAGAAAACATCTTGAACATGTGACCGAGGAAGACTATCAGAAAGACATCCAACTTGCACCGATATGGGTGCGCAAAAAACTCTCATAGCTATGAAATTTGCAGATTTATCCGTAAAAGACCGACAGGAAATCATACGCCGTGTGCAAGCCGAGAACGGGTTGCACCTTCAGATAATCGAGAAAGACTGGTGGGTGACGGCAGTCTTGCGGGCATTGTTCGCTTTGCCCTATGCGGAGCATATCTCCTTCAAGGGCGGTACCAATCTGAGCAAGTGCTGGCATCTCATCAGCCGAATGTCCGAGGATGCCGACATTGCCATAGACCGTGAATATCTTGGTTTCAACGGAAAGCTGTCGAAGACTCAGATAAGCGACAAACTGCGCCGTGCCTCCTGCTCGTTTGTCAGGGAAAGGCTGCAATATGACTTGGAGGAACAACTCGTCCGGGACGGCATTCCCAAGGATGCGTTTACGGTGTCCGTGAACATCACCCCCGTGACGACGACCGACCCTGAAATCATCGAGGTGGCCTATCATCCCGCTTTTGACGACAACGTCTATATCCGTCCCAAGGTTATCATTGAGGTCAGCGGCCGTTCCATGAGCGAGCCGGTCACTCCCGTCAAATTGCGGTCGTTCATCGACGAGGTCTTCACAAAGGCTCCATTCACGGAAAAAGAGTTTGAAGTCCGTGCCGTGCTGCCACAACGCACATTCCTTGAAAAGGTGTTCCTGCTGCACGAGGAATTTGCCAAGCCGACTGAGAACATTCGTACAGAACGTATGTCGAGACACCTCTACGACATCGGCCAGATGATGGATACGCCGATTGCTGAGGAAGCCTTGCTGGACAAAGCACTCTATCAGTCGGTCATCGACCATCGCCGCACTTTCATCGGCTTGCGAGGGTTCAACTACGACACTTTGCAGCCTGCCACCTTACGGATAGTTCCGCCGGAAAACATCGTGGAGGAATGGAAGAAGGACTACGAGGTGATGCAGGAAACCATGATTTACGGTGATTCACTGCCGTTCAGCCAACTGATAGACAAGATTCGAAAATTGAATGAACGAATCAACGGAATGGGATAAGGAACCCTGCTATAAATACAGATTAAGGGAGAGTCAACGAAGGATTGGCTCTCCCTTAATCGTTCTTACTTATTCTGCAGCAGATGCTTCAGGCTTTCATCGCTGGCGATACGCTCCAGCTCGTCCTTCACAATCTGCTTCACCTCGTCCTTGATGCGGTTGTAGTTCTCCTGCACCTTCTCCTTCATGCAGTCGTTTCCGTGCTCGTCCGTGAAGTCCGTGATGACGGGAATGGGCTTGTAGGCTTTCGTCTCAGCGGCGACCTTTGCGTTGTCCACCACAATCTCCGCATGGAAAATCTTCTGCTCAATGCGCTCATCGAAGTTGTCGCTGACCGCACCCACGAACATGCCCTGCGTGAGGCCGGAAATCTTGCTGGGCGGAATGAGCGAGTCCATCTGTGTGTTGATGGAGGTGGAGACGTCCTGACGGTTGATGGAGATGGACTGCCGTTTCTGCAACACCTTGCCGAAACGCTCCGAAAGTGTCTTGGCGGTCTCGCCCACCACCTGCCCGGAGAAGATGTTGCCGACGGTGTTCATCACCACCTTTGCTTCCTTGTCGCCATAGTCACGCACCAGCTGCGAGAAATCCTGAAAGCCCAGACACACCGCCACCTTGTTGCTGCGTGCCGTGGCGATGAGGTTGTCCAGTCCCTTGAAGTAGATGGTGGGCAGCTCGTCGATGATGACCGACGATTTCAGCATCCCCTTCTTGTTGATGAGTTTCACGATGCGGGAGTTATACAATCCGAGTGCCGCGCCATAAATGTTCTGTCGGTCGGGATTGTTGCCCACGCAGAGAAGCTTCGGTTCTTCGGGGTTGTTGATGTCGAGCGTGAACTCGCTGTCCGACATCACCCAGTAGAGCTGTGGCGAAATCATGCGTGAGAGCGGAATCTTCGCGCTGGCAATCTGTCCCTGCAGCTGTTCCATCGCTCCCCCTTGCCAAGCGTCCATGAAGGGCGAAAGGTAGTTCTCCAGTTCGGGATAGCTCGTCAGGATGGGAAACACATCCTCGTAGCGGCGGTTGAGCAGTTCGATGGCATGGGGAAAGGTGCAATACCTGCCGCCCTCGTAGATGCGCAGGAACCAGATGATGGCGGCGAAGAGGATGATGGGTGATTCCACGAAGAAGTCGCCCTGTTTCTGCACCCACGTGCGGTTGAGGTTGAGCATGATGGTGTAGGCACTCTCGTAGGCATCCGAAATGTCGGTCATGAAGTCCGGGTGGATGGGGTTGCAGCGGTGGCTGCGGCGAGGGTCGTCGAAGTTGATGACGTAAAACTGCGGTTTCACCTTGTACCCCTCCGGGTGGTTGAGCAGATGGTTGTAGGCAATCATGGAGAGGTCGGGAAACTTGAAGTCGTACACATACATCGAATACCCCTTCTCTATCTGCTGCTTGATGAAATTGTTCACCACGGCATACGACTTTCCGCTGCCCGGCGTGCCCAGCACGATGGAGGCACGGAAGGGATTGACCACGTTGATCCAGCCCCTGTTCCACCGCTTGCGGTAGTAGAAGCGTGTGGGCAGGTTCACGGAATAGTCGTTCTCCAGCAGCCTTGTCTCCTGCATGAAACTCTCGTTCTCTGTGTTGAACACATCCTCCATGAGGTTGTGCTTCAGCAGACGGCTCATCCACAGTCCGCCCATCAGCAGGCAGACGTAGCCCGTGCCGATGGTGGCGATGTACAGTCCTGCCACCGCCTCCGTGGGCAATGGCAGTGCCAATATCCACCAGTTGAGGAAGAACAGCACACTGCCTATGGCCAGTGCCGTCCAAATCCTGCTCCAAGTGATTTTCTCGCCCTTCACGCCCTTCGTGCCGAGACAGGAAAGGGCAAGCAAGAGTACGGAGAACAGCTTTGTGTAGAGGATGGAATGGAACAGCCCCGCCGTGCGGTTGAAGTTCATCAGAATCCTGTCCACCACGCCGATGTCCACGCCCCACAGCCGTATGGCACTGTAGCAGTACCAATACACGTTCATCACTACCAGTATAATACTCACGGCACGCAGAAAATCTATGATTTTCGCCAGTGCCCTCAAATCGTCTTCTTGTGACATTGTTCCTTTGTTTTGAAGTGAATAAAAAATACGATATTACATTCCCAGTCCCTTACGCTTCTTCTTTTTCTTCTTCCGCTGCATAGCACGGATAAACGCCTCTTCTTCGGGGTCGATACCAGAGCCGTCGGGCGAGAAAAGTCCTGCACCTGAAACATGGAAATCATCAGTGGAAAAGCCAGTCGTTTCAGTCATATCGGGAGATGTCCTCTCTTCCGCAGGTACAGTCATCGTTATCGGCTCCTCGTTGGCGTATGGCAGCGTGAAGTGTTCCTGCAAGGCATTGGCTGAAAGTTCCCTGCCCATGCGTGAGCCGTTGAGCACGCAGCCCGTACGGTGGTCGATGAAGGTTGCTCCGTAGATGCGTCTGTCCTCCGTATGGCGCAGCACCGTGTCGATGCCCTTCTCCCTGAGCAGGGCGATGAAGCGGTCTTGGTGGTGAGTCGCCTCCAAGACCGCCAATACGGTGCGCTTTGTCATTGCGGCGAGTTTCCTGTCCTTTATCTCTTTCTTGGAGCGTGCAAACTTGTTTTGCAGCGCCTCATATCCGGCTGACTTGCCGAAGAGCGAGGACTTGAACGGATTGCCCGTCTTGTTGCCTGCATCATCAGTGGCGGAGAACACCAGCCCGTGGTATTCCCGTCCACGCACGATGCCCCGCGTCTCCTCCACCGTCACGTTGTACAGCGACAGCAGCGCACGGTATTCGCCCAGCGACTGGAAGCGGTACTGCCTGTTCACCGCCTTCACGATGTTCCCCACCTGCTTCTTGACATCGCCTGCCGAAGTGTCCACCTTGCGCAGAGGACGTTCTATGCGCTCGCCTCGCCGTTCTGCAGGATGTAGTCCATACTTCCGCTCCAAGTCCTTCCGTATGCGCTCGCTCCTGCGGAAGAGGAAGTCCTGGTTGAGCCGCCTGCCGCTTTCATCCACATTGATGGTGACGATGTGCAGGTGGTGGCGGTCGATGTCCTCGTGTTTATAGACCATATAAGGCTGGTTGCCGTAGCCCAGACGGTCGAGGTATTCCCGTGCTATCTCCTGCAGTTCCGTGTCCGTCAGCACATCGTCGGGATGCGGATTGATGGAGATGTGCAGCACAGGTTTCTCCGTGCGCACCGTGGCGGGCATGAAGGCGAGGAAGCCCTCCATAGCCTTGGCAATGTCCACCATGCCACTCCCGTCGTTGAAGATGCGGTTGGTGGCCAACAGCCGTCCCTGCTCCTTGTTGATCTTCTCCCCGTTGTAGGCGAGCGCACCGTAGAGCGACCTTCCTAAACTGATTTTGGTGACCATTTTTCCTCCATTTCTTTTGAAAGATCCACTATCCTGCGGCTCAGTGCCGCCAGCTCCTCCGTGCATTTCTCTAACTTGTAGAGCAACGCCATCGCCTTTTTCTCGGAGAAATGCGACCGCAATTCCTTCACGACTTGGTTGTAGTTCGTGCCGATGGCACGGAACTGCGCATGGAAATCCGATAGCTTGGTGTAGTAGTCCACCAAGCCCTTGTCCACTGTAACGACCCTAAACGTCCTGCCGAAGAACTGCTCCTTCAGGAACACCGCCTTGGCATAGACACCCGATTTCTCGT
>OIWM01003026.1_pt1 | contig 12796 bp, 13 predicted proteins | sample 1587451 | NCBI WGS metagenome assembly OIWM01 (sample SAMEA3888907, study PRJEB22519) | human gut metagenome | biome: human gut; feature: human-associated habitat; material: faeces | place: Denmark | collected 2011
GGAACAGCCTGATGTGGTCGCTGATGACGGACATCTGCCGCGAAATGGGCGTGCGGACGGACGTTCCGTTTCGGGACTTGACCGAACAGGAAAAGGACATCGTGTACCACGGTCCGGCAGAGAAAAAGCACATTTTCTATCACAATCAAAATACCGGTCAGGCCGGAGATCTGGATTTTACCTATTTTAACGCCGTTTACACCGTCGAAAACGCGCTTTCCAAAGTCAAGGATGAGAAGGGCATGAAGCGCGTGGAAAAATTTCTGAAAGAGGATATCTGCCCGGATTGCCACGGTACGCGGCTGTCCAGCGCTGCCCGTGCGCCGAAGCTGCGAGGGATTTCGCTGGATGAAGCCTGCACGATGACACTGTCACAGCTGGTAGAGTGGGTACGAGGTGTTCCCGGCAGTCTGCCGGAGGAAATGCGCCCGATGGCCGAAAGCATCTGCGAGGCATTCCAGAGCCCCGCCAAACGGCTGATGGATCTGGGACTGGGCTACCTGACGCTTGACCGCTCCGCGTCCACGCTCTCCACCGGCGAGCGCCAGCGGATGCAACTGGCCCGCGCTGTCCGCAATCGGACAACCGGCGTTCTGTATGTGCTGGACGAGCCGTCCATCGGCCTGCACCCGTCCAATATTGTAGGCCTGACCGGGGTAATGCACGATTTAGTTGCAGACGGCAATTCCGTGATTCTGGTTGACCACGACACGCAGATTTTGAAGGAAGCCGACTGGATTATCGAAATGGGGCCGGAGGCGGGCGCAAAGGGCGGGCATGTGATTGCCGAGGGGACAATTCCCACCATAGAAGAAACCCCGGCCTCGCAGATCGGGCCGTTTCTTTCCGGCAAAGCCGAAACGAGGCTGCGCACCTGTGCCGCAAAGGACGCGCTGTTTTCAGGCGGCACGATTCATCTGTCCACCTCCCAAATTCACACGGTCAAACCGCTTGAGGTCAATATTCCGAAAGGACGGCTGACGGTTGTAACAGGCGTATCGGGTTCTGGCAAGACCACGATGATATTGGAAAGCCTCGTTCCCGCACTGGACGCTAATATCAACGGCAGTTCCCTGTCCGCACATATCCGTGCAATCAAAGCTGATGGTATCGCGCACGTCAAACTCATTGACGCAACACCCATTGGTATCAACGTCCGCTCAACGGTCGCCACCTACGCGGGTGTGCATGATGAACTGCGCAAACTCTATGCAAAATCCACTGACGCAAAAGAAAAGCGTTATAAGGCAAGCGATTTTTCCTACAATACCGGCTCACTCCGCTGCCCCGGCTGCGACGGAACGGGCGTAGTAAGCCTCGACGTGCAGTTCCTGCCGGACGTTGACATTCCCTGCCCGGACTGCCGTGGCTCGCGCTATACAAGGGCCGCCTATGATATAAGGCTCACAAACAAGGCAGGCGTATCCGCGTCTCTGCCGGAGTTGATGGATATGGATGTGAATTCTGCCATCGATTTCTGTAAGGACATGAAAACCGTCAGCCAAAGGCTGAACATTCTCAGGCAGCTTGGCCTTGGCTATCTCACGCTCGGCGAGGAAACGCCGAGCCTGTCCGGCGGCGAAGCGCAGCGGCTCAAGCTGGCAAGCGAGATCGGCAAAACGCAGACCGATTCTGTTTTCGTCTTCGACGAACCCTCCATCGGGCTGCACCCGCTGGACGTGCGGGTGCTGCTCGGCGTCTTTCAGGCGCTTCTGGACAATGGCGCGACGGTCATTGTCATTGAACATGATCTGGATGTAATCCGAAACGCCGACTATGTGATCGACATGGGGCCGGGCGGCGGCGACGCGGGCGGGCAGATCGTCGCCAGCGGCACGCCGCAGGAGATCCGGGAAAACAAAAACAGTATCACCGGCAGATATCTATGACGACGCAAACCGGCGGAGAAGGAAGTCCTTCTCCGCCGGTTGTTATTTCTTTGCGAGATAGAATATCACATGGGCTTCTTCATCCGCCAGCGGGATATTGACCCGCTCCGGATAGCCGTCCTGAAGATTTCCATAATCCGTGCTAAAGCACGGCAGCGAGGAAGCCCGAACCAGTTCGTCAAACACAGCATTATCTGTCTGCACCAAAAACTTGGATGCTGGCATTTTTTCGCGGCAGAGGGCATCCCAGAAGCCAAGCTCCGTGCGCAGCAGAAAATTGAAGCCGTTGATGTCTGCAAATGTCAGGGATTTGTGCGTCGCAAGTTCATGATCTTTCGGGACGCAGACGAACAGGTTTTCCTGCATAAAAGGGCTTCCACCGTCAATCGGAAACGGCAGAACGGCAATGTCGCACGAGCCGTCCTGCCATGCGCGCAGGACCTCTTCATTCTGGCAGATGGCGGAAGCAACCATTTTTTCCGGCTGTGCGGCGTTGAGTGCTTTCAAAAGTTCCCAAAGCGGCGCAGGCGCGCAGGATTTCACAAGGATCGTCCGCTGCCGCTGATCGAAGGCGCGTACCTGCGCAACGGCCTGCTCCGCTTCAGCGAGGAGTTTTCGGGCATACTCCACCGCCGTGTTTCCCGTGTCATTCAGTTCAATTCTATTTTTCCCTCTGATAAACAGCGGCACGCCAAAAGCATCCTCCAGATGCTGCATGGAGCGCGTTACAGATGGTGTAGAAATGTGAAATTCTTCGGCAACCTTGCTCAATGTACCGAGATCAGCAAAGGCTGTAAGCTGCCGCAGTTCATACAGGTCAATCATCGTGTTACCTCTTGCATTTCATATTCTGAAACGTTCTTTGCGATATCGATAGTGTACAACATCTGAATTTCGGTGTAAAGTATCTAATCAGAAGGAAATCAGCTTTTCAGAAAAATGGAGGTATGATCATGGAATATGTAACTTTGAATAATGGAATCAAGATGCCCAAACTGGGCTATGGCGTGTATCAGACCCCGGCGGAGGATACCAGACGCTGCGTGCTGGACGCCATCGATGTGGGCTATCGCAGCATTGATACGGCGCAGGCGTATTACAACGAGGAGGGTGTTGGCGAAGCGCTGGCAGAGTCCGGTCTGCCCCGCGAGGAATTTTTCCTGACCACCAAGGTCTGGATCACAAACGCAGGCTATGAAAAAGCGAAGGCTTCCATTGAGGAATCCATGCGCAAGCTGCGCACCGATTATCTCGATCTGCTGCTCATCCACCAGCCGTTCGGTGATTATTACGGTACCTATCGCGCAATGGAAGAATTGTACAAGGCTGGCAGGCTCCGCGCGATCGGCGTTTCCAACTTTGGCCCTGACCGGTATCTGGACATCCAGCACTTCGCGGAGGTCAAGCCGGCCGTCAACCAGATCGAAACACATGTGTTTCAGCAGCAGAAGACGGCCAAAGAATATCTCAAGAAATACGGCTGCCAGATCGAATCCTGGGGCCCGTTTGCGGAAGGCCGCAAGGATATGTTCACCAACCCCGTTCTGACCCAGATCGGCGAGAAGTACGGTAAAACCGCCGCACAGACCGCCCTGCGCTTCCTGCTCCAGAGTGATGTTGTCGTGATCCCCAAGTCCACGCACAAGGACCGGATGCAGCAGAACTTTGACCTCTTTGACTTCACACTGACGGCAGAGGATATGGCGGCGATCGAAGCCCTCGATGGCGGCGAGAGCCTGTTCTTCTCCCACTATGATCCGAAAACCGTGGAGTGGTTCATGTCTATCCTGTAACGCATAGAGTGGCAGAACTGTCATAAAAACAGTGCTGCCGCTTCTTCTATCAGTTTTCCTTATCCGAAAGGCGCAAAAGCGAAATTGATTACAGAAGCCGAACCGGCTACAATAAGCCCATAACATGAAGTGAAAAGGAGTTTTGACATGGCAGCATTGATCGCATACTATTCCCGTGCGGGAGAAAATTACTTTGGCGGTGCGTACCGCCGCATTGCCGTCGGCAATACAGAAAAAGCAGCCAACATGCTGGCCGAACTGACCGGCGGCGAACTTTATAAAATCGAACAGGAGCAGCCCTATTCCGAGGGCTACAAGACCTGCATTGCAGAGGCAAAGGCCGACCTGCAGAAGAAAGCCCGCCCGGAGGTTTTAAATCTGCCCGATGATCTGGATGCCTACGATGAGATTTATCTGGGTTACCCCAACTATTGGGGAACAATGCCGATGGCGGTCTACACCTTCCTCGAGCACTATGATTTCACCGGCAAGACGATTCACCCCTTCTGCACGCACGAAGGAAGCGGCCTTTCCCATACCGTGCAGGACATTCAGAAAGCCGCGCCGCAAGCCCGCGTCACCAAGGGTCTTGCCATTCATGGAAGCAGCGTGGACGGAGCGAAAGCAGCGCTTGAAAACTGGATTCAGGAGGTTCACTGAATGGAATGTGAAGAAATTCGGGTCGATCTGCGTACCATCCCGCACAGCGCCGACCGGCAGCGTTCGGCGCAGCTGCTGTTCCGGCTGAACCACACGCTGCCGTTTTCGGAGGAATACAACGCCCTGATCCGCGAGCTGCTGGGCAAGAATCTCGGCGAGGGCAGCACCATTGCACCGCCGCTCAGCGGCGCGGCGCTGGATATGCTGAAGATCGGCAGGGGCGTTTTTGTCAACTCCAATCTGCTGGCGATGGCGCGGGGCGGCATCACCATTGGCGATCATGCCCGCATTGCCGCCAACGTCCAGCTGCTTTCCAACAACCACGATCCCTATGATCTGGACGTTCTGACCTGCAAGCCGGTGGAGATCGGGGACTATGCGTGGATCGGCGCAGGCGCGACGGTGCTGCCCGGTGTGCGCGTGGGGCGGCACGCCGTCATAGGCGCGGCCTCCGTGGTCACGAAGGATGTGCCAGACTATGCCGTAGCGATCGGGAACCCCGCGCGGGTTATCAAAATGCTGGACAAAGAAAAAATCGAGGACTGAGATAACCGCAGCCGCCCACACTTTGGGCGGCTGCATTATGTTTTGAACGCGGATTTGTTACCACGTCAGTGAAAACTCCACCAACTCCGGCGTTTCCGGCTTGCCGATCAGCGGTTCTTTTCTGTCCAACGCAGAAAGCTGCGCCATTTCGTCAGGCGTCAGTGTAAAATCGAACAGGGCAAACTTCTCCCGGATATGCTCCGGTTTGGTGCTTCTGGGAATGACGGCGATACCTTTTTGCGTCAGGAAGCGGAGCAGGATTTGCGCCGGAGTTTTGCCGTACTTCTCAGCGAGGGCACGCACGGCGGGGCCGCCGAACATTTCATTCCGGTTGCCCTGACCAAGCGGTGCATACGCCATGTGCGCCACGCTCTTTTTGTCCATCCAGCTACGCTCTAGGCTGCGCTGGCAGTAGAGATTCGTTTCAATCTGATTCACTGCCGGGACGACCTTAAAGCAGGCCATTTCAAAGATGACTGCTGAGGATCAAGGAGCGAGCAGCGGATCTTGAAGGCGAAGAGATGTATTTGACCTTTGGAGAGACCATGTACGATACTCCCCGACATGGATCGACGGCAAAAAGCACGCGCGGAATGTGTATGCGCATACGCGCGAGGAGTGTGAGGAGAAGCTGAAAGTGCTGATCGCGGAGATGAAAGCGGAGCTGGCGGAGTTGAAGCGGCAGAAGACTGACAAGCATTGAACGGATGAACGGAACGCAGCCGTCCGGAATGCTCCGGATGGCTGCAATTGTGTTTTGGCCGCGATTTTGCTATAATGAAATAAAACGGGATTTGTAGGTGCGATTGATGAAAATTATTGAAGTTAAAGAGAATAAAAAACAATATCTTGATTTGCTCCTATTAGCAGATGAGCAGGAAGATATGGTTGACCGTTATCTTGATAACGGCAAGATGTATGTACTTGATGATAATGGGGTCAAGTGCGAGTGTGTCATAACCGATAAAGAAAATGACATACTTGAAATCAAGAACATTGCAACAGTTCCAGAATATCAAGGGAAAGGTTATGCAAGAGCCTTAATTGAGTTTATTGTTAATAATTACAGAGAGCAATATGCCATTCTGCAAGTGGGAACAGGCGATAGCCCACTGACAATACCATTTTATGAAAAGTGTGGTTTTGTCCGTTCACATATCATATCAAATTTCTTTACAGATAATTACGACCACCCAATCTGTGAGGGTGGAATACAACTGGTAGATATGGTGTATTTGCAAAGGCCTTTATAATCTAAATTCCAGTTTGCCGAATCCGCAGCGCAAATCCTGCACTGCAAGAAACAAAGAATGGATTTTCGAAAAAATCAAATAATTTACATATGAAACCCGCTGAAATCTTATGATTTCAGCGGGTTTTCTGGTCCGAGTAGAATTATAGGGTTTCACGAAATTAGAAGTATAAAACGGTTTTGGGTAGTCGGCAATTGGTATTTCTATTGAGCTTTCTCGGATAAGCGTATCCTCTCGACTAAATGATTTGCCCAAACGAGAAGTTGTAAGGCGCGTTGTTCACTATCTTCCCAGTCACACTCATGAGCACGAGGATTTCGTATGCCTGTCATACATCCGGAAAAGATTTGCATATATCCAATCTGTTCATCCCGTTCTGAAGTGCTTTCTCCGGCGTTAATCTTTAATATGGGAGTATTCCCATTAAAGACCGCTGTCATCAGTTTGGAACCGGTTAGATTTGTGTCACCTTGTTTTGCTGTTTTTTTGACCAAGTTATCAATAAACTTATATGCTTCCTCAACAGCGCGAGCATGGTGGCCATCTCGGTATAGTTTCTCTACCGTTCTTCGGAGTGCCTTATCTGTTACCAGTTGATTAAAAGCATCAACTGGTAGTTGCTTTTCTACATCTTTTCGTGGTAGTACCCCAGAAGAAGCATCAATGTCCTCTTGGAGCCTTTTGACTTTCAAAAAAATAGTCTTGTCCATTAAGATCTACCGTAAAGATGTTTAGCCATACTGGCAAAAATACTGTCGATTTGATCAGGAGATGCATCGGGCGAAATATGAATTTGCAAATCAATGTGTACCGACGGGGTAGGAGAAGCGGCAACAGTAGGCATAATGGGAGCATTTGCATCAACGGCTGGCATAGGGGGTACAGAAACAGAATTGGCACCATTATCAGCCAAAACACTTTTCTGCGGCTTATTTGTCTTGGCTTTTTTGGGGGCTGTCGTGGTCTTTGTAACATCAGCGTCTGCTTTAATTTGACCGCTTTTCAGCATAGAAAAGGTCGAGGTAATCTTGCCAGCGGCGTTGTCTCCTAAAGAGCAGGTGTCCATAAACCAAGATTTCGCAGTTGCATTGTCAACTTGCGTATCAGGAAAAAGATCGAGCAGCTCTTGAGGATAGATTTCAGCAATAATAGCGGAACATACGTCTGGGTATTTAGCATCACTTCTCCAGTCAGTTGCCCGCGGTTGCGGTTTTCCGTCCGCATCAATTATCCCCATTTGTCTAAGAGGAGCTAAAATGTTCCGCGCAGATTGATCAGAAATCAAACTAAGCAACGATTTCAAATAACTCACATTAACAACAGAGGGGATAGTTTTCTTAAACTGGTTGCGAAGCTGCCACCAGCTTTTTTCAGATATCATCGGATAAATTTGCTTGTCAGCCACATTTTTCACTCCTTAATCATGATTTTATTACATTATAACTCATGATTTGTCTTTTTTCAACCAGTTTTTCTCATGGTAGTAATCTGAGCAATTTGGTAAGAATCCTTTTCAAACTTCGGGACAAATTGTCCCATACCGCTTCCCCCAGACATGGCTCTGGTGGTATATCCCCCGTCGCCGCATATCGTTCAGAACAGCCGGGAGCTGTCTATCAAGGGTGCACAGCACCGCCGCTTTTGCGGTGGCTTGCCCTTGACTGGCGGCACCGGCTGTTCTATTTCCCGGCGGCGCGGCGGGGGTATATCCTCCAGAGCCGCATCCTTTCCCATGACTGGGAAAGGGCGGGGGATTGGGTTGAACATCAACGGAGGTTTACTTATGAACTTTACCAACAGTCCCTATGAGCGCATGATGAAAGAGATTCCGCATAAAGATATACCCGCTCCGCAGAAGGCACCGGAAGGAACGCCTTGTGCGGGGTGTCCTTATTGGCGGGAGATTGCTTGCGTTTTCTGTTATCAGGAACGCCTTAAAAAGCAGAGCTGATGTGTTGACATTTGGACTGAAAAAAGGCCCTGTTTGCAAGGGTTTCCGGCAACGGTTTTGGTGGTGGTAATATGATTTCCTTACCCACCCTCAATTTCCCGAAATACTGCTAACACTCTCAACCTACTAACAGCGGGAAAGCGGAGGCGGCGTGTGGAAAATTCGTCATTAAAACTGCCCTATTCTCAAGGGCTTACAGATGCACTTTAGGAGTAGGCAATCCGATTTCCTTGTTCTCATGTTTTTTGCAAAATGCTTTCCACATCTGACGCACCGGGGAACGGTTTGTGCCGTCCCCCGGTTTTTCTCTTTGGGACACTTTGTCACAAAGTTAAGGCCCAGCGCGTTAGCGTCGGGCCGCAGACAGAGGGCGCAGCACGCCACAACTTCGGGACAACCTGTCCCGAAGTCGCCGGGTTTGGGGAGGCTCCCCAACAAGCGTTTTTGCAGCCCTACGGGATGCAAAAATAGCAAGTGTGGCCACACTTGCCCTGCTTGCCGTTAGTGAACGACCCCGAAAATGCCATAATCAGGAGATGCCCGTTACGACAAAATTGCCAATATTTTTGGCGTGGAGTATAATGATTTGAGAAAATCTTGAGATTTATATGAGATACTTTTCAGTACGCGAGGAAAGGAGGCCCACTCGTGAAAAAGATATTGCTGGTGGACGATGAAAAAGGTGTTGTCGCCATGATGAAGAGCTATTTTGAAATGTCCGGCTATCAAGTGTTGACTGCCTATAATGGGGCCGAGGCACTTAGACAAGCCGTACACCAGCCAGACATCATCTTGCTGGACATTAATATGCCCGGTATGGACGGCCTGACTGTCTGTGAGAAGATCCGTGACTACATTTCTTGCCCGATCCTGTTCCTGACTGCACGGATCGAAACCGCCGATAAAATCAACGGATTTCAGGCAGGAGCGGACGATTATATCATAAAACCCTTTGATATTGACGAATTGGGAGCCAGAGTAGCTGCCCACCTGCGGCGGGAAAACAGAAAGCAGGAGCAATCAACACTTCGCTTTTTCTCTGATATGGTGATCGACTATTCCAAGCGCGAGGTATCCATAAACGGCGAAAGAATCGGCTTATCGCGGAAAGAGTTTGATATTGTGGAGCTTCTTTCCGCCAATGCGGGACAGGTCTTTGACCGGGAGCGGATTTATGAACTTGTGTGGGGGCTGGACAGCGATGGTAACAGTGATACGGTCATGGAGCATATCCGAAAAATACGAAACAAGTTTGCTGCCTTGTCGCGTCACAGCTATATTGAAACAGTTTGGGGGGTGGGCTACAAATGGAATGGATAAAAAACATGAGCCTGAAAAAGTCCTTGTTTACTCTGACGTTCGTGAACCTATTGCTGGCAGTGATCCTCTCCGCTGTCGTCTTTTGGGGCTGCACAAAATTAAGCGCGGCACTTGACCCATCCGGCGTCCAAATTGTTGTCGGCGCAGATGCCATTACAAAAACAGAATTTCCAGAGCCAACAGCCGGAACAGCCGTAGCCGGGAATGTGCTGGCGGTTTTACAATTTTGCTTACCGATTCTATTCTTCATTGTCGCTTTGATATTAACTGCATCGCTGTTCTATCGCTGGAAACTGAAAGAGCCGCTTGCTATTCTCATGGATGGAGCAAACCGCATGATGGAGAATGATTTGGACTTTACCATTCCATCCGTGTCTGGGGACGAGCTGGGACAGCTCTGTGTTGCATTTGAAACCATGCGGCAATCGCTATTGAACAGCAACCGCGAGCTGTGGCGGCAAACTGAGGAACGGAAACGGCTGAACGCCGCGTTCTCCCACGATCTCCGAAACCCGATAACGGTCTTAAAAGGCTCGGCAAAAATGGCAAAACAGTGTGCAGATAGCGGCAATACGCCGCAGCTCATGGATAATCTTGAGCGCATGGAAGCCTATACAGGGCGCATCGAACGCTATGTGGAAACTATGAGCAAGGTTCAACGGTTGGAGCAGGTGCAGCCGGAAAAAGTGACTTTTGACACCGCTGCGCTGAGCGCCGATTTGGAAAAAGCCCTTGGCTTTTCCGCAGCCGATCATGGAAAGCAGCTTTACTTTCACGGTCTATCCGCAGGCGGCACTATCACACTGGATAAAGGGATGTTGTTTCAAGTTGCTGAGAACCTTACAACAAATGCTCTCCGATTCGCAAAAGAGAATGTTTCGGTAGAACTCTCCATAGAGGGCGAAAATCTGAAACTGGAAATTGCGGATGATGGCGACGGGTTTCCGGCGGAGCTTTTGAAAAACGGCATCCAGCCGTTCCGCAAAGGTACGGAAGAAGTGGAGCATTTGGGCATGGGACTTTATATCTGCGATCTTCTTTGCCGCAAACACGGCGGTACGTTGAAAATCGCAAATACCGATATCGGGGCTGTTGCCTCCGCTATTTTGAAAATCTCATAACTCTTGAGCGTTTTTTGAGATTTGCCTTTTATACTCTCCTTATCAAACCGATAAGGAGAGTTTTTTCATGGATATTCAAGTAAACGATGTTTCCAAAATCTACGGTACAGGCGAGAACAAAGTCGTTGCGCTGTGCCATGCAAATATGACAATCCACTCCGGTGACTTCATCTCCATTATGGGGCCGTCAGGCAGTGGCAAAAGTACGCTGCTTCACATCATCAGCGGATTGGACACGCCAACTTCCGGCAAGGTGTTGTATGGCGATACCGACATCCATCACGGCAGTGACAAGGAGTTATCGGCGTTCCGCCGCCAAAAGATCGGCTTCATCTTCCAGCAATTCAATCTGCTCCCGGTGCTGACAGCGCAGGAGAATATCATCATGCCGCTGCTTCTCGACAAGCGCCAGCCGGACAATGCCTATTTACAGGAGATCGCAGCCTTTTTAGGGATCGACAGCCGTTTGAACCATCTGCCCCATGAACTGTCCGGCGGGCAGCAGCAGCGCGTGGCAATCGCCCGCGCTCTGATTGCAAAGCCAGACATCATCTTCGCCGACGAGCCGACAGGAAATCTTGATACCAAAAGCGGCAGTGAGGTTATGGAAATGTGCGATAAGTTTAGTTTGTCAAAGATATACTCATTCATTGAAGAAAGCAAAGACTCTGATTGATCCGTCTTATTTAGTCTGGACAAATTGGCATCATCCATAAAATCAACCAATTTCTGTTGTATATCAATTGAGGGAAGCACGATTTCAAAAGATTTATATTCTTCCTTATTGATGTTTGGCTGACCCGCTGGGCGTTGGATGCCGTTCACCCATTTTTGGTACATATCGGTTTTGGTGTACCAGTAAACAAATTTGGGAATAACTTTGTTTTCGTCGAATCTAAAACGAATACAATATCCAGCAAATACAGCAGGACCAATCTCGCCATCATAAAAATATGTTTTTCCTACTGTTCCACCCGTGCGAGCAAAAATAATATCATTCTTCCTAAGTAAGTGCTTACTCGAATACGATTCCGCTGCCATATACTTGTGGTTTTCCTCAATGCCGAAATCGTCAAAATCTGTAATTCTAATGTATTTGGGTTGATTATCATCAATACGCTCTATCGCAGTGGCTGACGTACCATAGCAAGGTTCTTCAAGACATAAAGAACCCAAAGAAACCTTAGCAGAAGTTGTCCCAAGCAAGGCAATATTGAAAAGGATGTTTTTCACGTCAATTCTATTCTGTATATACCCCCGTTTAATAGCGAAGACACAGAGGTCATTCGCATCGGGGGTTATGCGAAAAAAGGCATTGCGTCCTTTCTAAATTCCTCGTACTTCATAACAATATTCAGTACATACTTGTAATTTTGCCTAAGTCGTTGACAATACTGTTCCGCAAATCTCGTCTCAGCCTCATAGCCGTCAATAGCTCCAACTTTATATTGGTCAATAATGCGCGTCCAATAATCGCCACCCGCAATGGCATTCAACTCGTCTATTGATTCGGAGGATTTATTCATTTTGGAAGGATCGTACTCAATCAAATCATCAAATAATGTGTTGTCGTTAAATGACGTTCCAAATGCATGACAAGCCTCTCTAATGAAACCGAAAGAATTCATATTAATTAGAAGTTCAATGGAATTGAAATTCTTCTTTGAAAGATCGTCAAATATCGAGAATTTCAGGGCTTTTATACCATAAGGGTCAATGTACAAAAACACATTGCAATGCTCTTTTCCTTGCAGTATATTTGCAAGGTTATCTTCATATTTTCCGTCGATAACGTTTACCCACGGGTATTTTTGTAAATTCTTTCGCAAATCGTCCGCGTAGTTCAAATCAATAAAAGTGGCTTCTATCTGTGAAAATTTCATACTTGTGATATTTTGACATTTATCGATCGCTTCGAGTGCAATGAGGGGAGAGCCGGGGTTGCCATCGTCAAATTTTCCTTTTCCGGCAAAACAGTCTACATAAACAAGTGGTCTACCTGTGTGAAGGATTTTAGAAACATACGGCATAAAATAGCATCCAAGCAATTCATCTTTGACAACTGACCAAGCTTTCTTTTCAACGAAAAAATCATTATTCTTCTTTGCCATGCAATCCTCCTCAACTGAAGTGCTTATTTGTTATACCCACATAAATTTAGAGCTGCATAATCTGGTCTATCGCATAAAGCGGCAGATTCACAAGCCATTCTTCTTTTTTGTAGTCTGCCATAGAGGTGCGGACAGAAACTTCAGGTGAAAAT
>OIWM01003030.1_pt1 | contig 12762 bp, 11 predicted proteins | sample 1587451 | NCBI WGS metagenome assembly OIWM01 (sample SAMEA3888907, study PRJEB22519) | human gut metagenome | biome: human gut; feature: human-associated habitat; material: faeces | place: Denmark | collected 2011
GCCGCTCGTATCCGGTCGGCTTGCGCGTCTTGCGCTTTGAAAAATGTGAGGACGCGCCGGAGGATTCTCTGCCGTACTGCGTTTTTGTAAACGACATTCCGATTCCCATCAAAGGCGTAAACTTCACGCCGCTTGACCATATGTACGGCGCGGTGGAGGATGCGCGCTACGAAACAATGTTAACGCTTGCCGCACAAGAAAACGTGACGCTCATTCGCGTTTGGGGCGGCGGCCTTATCGAAAGCGAGACGTTTTACAATCTGTGTGACCGGCTCGGCATTTTGGTGTGGCAGGATCTGATCCAGTCGTCGTCGGGTATCGAAAACACTGCTTCAAGCGATGACACGTTCCTTTCGCTTTTGCGCAAGACCTCCGCGGCGGCTATCGCCTCAAAACGGAACCATCCGAGTCTTGCCATATGGTGCGGCGGCAACGAGTTGATGAAGCTCGAAAAGGTCGTTCCGGTGGATGAGACGCATAAGAATATTGCCATGTTAAAAGAGCTGGTTCAAAGCTTGGACGGCGACCGGCTGTTTCTGCCGTCAACGGCGTCCGGTCCCAACTGTTGGTACGACGGAAGCGGCGTGAAGAATAACCATGATGTGCATGGCCCATGGAAATACAGCGGCCCGGATTATGGCTATCTGAACGGCCAAGAGTGCTTAATGCTCGGCGAATTCGGCAACGACGGCATGAACAACATGACGGCCTTAAAGAAGATCCTTGCGCCGGAAAATCTGGTGCGCACCACCATGGAGGAAAACTGCACATGGGCGCACCATGGGCAAATGTGGGATACATACAACTACCGCGACAAGCCGCTGTTCGGCGATATCGACGATTTGGAGACCTTCGTTTCGGTCAGTCAGTATATGCAGGCCGAGGGACTGCGGTATGCCATCGAGTGCCAAATGCGCCGCTATCCCAAACCCGCCGGAATCAACATTTGGCAGTTTGACGAGCCGTGGCCGAACGTATCCTGCACCAATTTGGTGGATTATTACGGCAACCCGAAGTTTGCCTATTATTTCGTGCGCGATGCCTATAAAACCTTCCATATCTCGATGAAGCATGACCGGTTTGTCTACGATAAAGACGATACCATGCACGCCGAAATTCACGTTCTCGACAGCGGAGAGGGCGCGTGCGGCAGGGCAGAGGTCGGCGTGCGCATTTTGGATGCGGACGGAAAGGAAGTTAAGACACTGCATACTTCTTTGCAGACGCGGCCTGACAGAACGGTCAAAGCACTTTCCTTTGATTTGCCGGTCAAAGACTTTACCGGTCACTTTACCGTGGAATGCACGTTAGAGACCGACGGAAAACACGACAAAAATGTCTATTTGCTATTTGTGAAGGATGAAAAACATCCGCATTGTGCCGTTTTGCCGGTTCTTGCATTTATGAAACAGTATTTTGCCGAAGAATCCTTTTAGTTTGTCCAAAGCTTGACAAAAAACGGTTTACCTGGTATAATGATACAGGTAAACCGTTTTGTTTTTGCAAAAAATGAAAAACGTTGCAGATTTGGCCGTTGATTGCCGCTTCCCGCAAATTTGCGCCGTGCATACACGGTTTTGCCCAAAGTTCACATTTTTAAGGAGGCACTTCCCATGAGGACATTCAAACATCTTTTGACAAAGACAGTCAGCTTGTTTCTTTGTGCAAGTTTACTTGTGAGTGCGACGGTGATTCCGGTTTTTGCCGCAAAGTCGCGTGTAAACAAACAGGAAACGGTGCGTACCGTCGAAAAAATTGCCAAGGATATTTTAACCTATATCGAAAACGCAGAACGTCCGGCACTTTTGCCGCAAAATTCGGCACTTGCCGGTTTTGAGGGCTTTTCGAACATCGGAAAGCTTGGTTTTTCGGTCGATCTTGCTTCGTTCGGCGCGAATGCCAAAGCGGATGTTTCCCTGCATTACGACACGGTCTCCAACCGCTATGCCGCCGACATCACGGCAACGCTCCCGAACCGCGCACCGTTTAACGCAAGCCTGTATCTCGACACGAAAATGCTTGCCGTGCGCTGCAGCGAGCTTTTCGGCAGCAACACGTATGCCATCGAATGGGATACGCCGGACAATATGCTTGCCAAATTTGCTTCTTCCAATTTTGCAAAAGTGCTCGGCGTGACCGATAAAGACATCGAGACCATCAAGCAGTCGGAGGTTTGGCAGAAGTTGGCTTCGCCGGAGCTTGCGGCGAAAATCTCGGAGCTCCTTACGGCCTACAAGGACTATGCGGCCGGTGCCAAAGAAATCGATAAAGCTATGTTGGCCGGTGCTGCGGTTACCGAAGATACATATAAGGATACCGAGGTTTACGCGATCAAAGCCAAAGGCAGTTCGCCCGAAGTAACGGCTGCTGTAAAAGCGTATGCGCAGAACTCGGTCGCATATAACAATGCTTTGCAGCTTTTGCTTGGCAACCCCGACCAAATGGTGACAGAGGAGATGATCGGGCAGGTTTCGAGCTTCTTGGAAACGGCTCTTTCCGGTATGGATATGACCTATTACCTAAAGCGCGACGATATGAGCCTTGCGGGTTTGACGGCTCTGTGCAATTTGGATTTCCGTGAATTGTTTGAAAAGGAACAAGCGGTGATTGAAGCAACGCTCGACATGGATTGCACGGGCGGCGCTTATGATATCCGAATTGAGTATCTGCTGCCGGACGAGAACGGCGCGAAAGTTCCGATGGTCGCGACACTCGGGCTGAAGCCGAGCTATGCGTATAAGCATACGGTTTGGGACGCTTATCTGACCGTAGGTATTCAGGATATCAATATACTCCATATCACCGCAGCGTTTGATTATGACGAAGTCGGCAAAGCCTATACGCTTACGTTCCGCGTAGGCTCTCCGTATAACAACACCGCTGATTCCGAGACTGTATATCAGTTTGCGGGCGGTTTAGATGTTTCGTCAACCTCGTTTGCCGTTTCGCTTGATTCGCTTTCCGTGCATGAACCGGCAATTGTGCGCCGTATGTCGGAAACTGAGTCGATTCTTCTCCGTCCGGCGCGAAACTATGTTCAGCCGATCGGCATTTCGGTAAGCTACACGGCGGCCGAACCGGTCAAAGAGCCGAACGCCTACAAGAACATTTTCAACCTTTCCGAAGACGACGTGTATGCGCTCGTCGCGCGTGCGACCTTGAACGCACAAACGTTAGCGGACGATTTCAATAAGGCGGTCGGCATCGCTTTGTACGATGTCGATGAACCTGCCGATCCGCGCGTCAAAAAGCTGTATGCCATCGATTACGACGATTACGAGGATTATGCCGCATGGTATTCCGAAGAAGAATTCGCACAGCTGGTTGAGGACTACCAATATTATATCGATAGCAATACGTCGTATTAAGTTAAGTGCATAGAAAAATGAACGAGAGCCGTCGCGACTGCGACGGCTCTTGCTTGCGTTATTTAAGAATCTTTTCCAACTGCCCGGCTAAAGCGTCCGCATAGAACGCAAAGCCCTCATCATTCGGATGCAGATAAGAGTCTTGGTCTCATAATATTCATTCGGCTGCACGTTATTCCGTTCGTTTTCCGAAAAGCGGGAGAAATACAATAGGCCGTCGGCGATTTTGGTGTAAGACGTGCCGAAGGTAAGCCCTTGCAGCGTTTCAAAGGGGATTTTCTGCATATTTACGCATTCCTTTCGAGAGCCGCATAAAACTGCTCTTTTGTGACATGGTAGACCACAATGTTTTTGAATTCGCCCTTGATGTACATACTGTGGCGGTACACACCCTCCAGCGTCATGCCGCATTTCTGCATGACTCTGCCGGATGCGTCGTTGCCCTCCATGTATTTGGCGGTAAAGCCGTCAAGGCCGAACACCTCAAAGCCGAACTGCATGACGCATTTTACCGCTTCGGCGGCAAGGCCTTGTCCCCAGTATGGTTTCCCGAGCACATACCCGACCTCGGCGGTGTTGGCCGCATAGTCGAACGAGGTATAGCCGCAGGTGCCGATGAATTTTCCGGTTTCCTTTAAGATGAGTCCCCAGTCGTTGAACGAGCCGTCGGCATATTTTTTCTGCAAAACCCGAATATACCGTTCGGTCTCCTTGGCCGACGCGTGCGGCGACCAGGTGAGATATTTGGTAACCTCAGCGTCGCCGGAGTATTCGAACATATCTTCCGCGTATTCCGGAACGATTTTGCAGAGCGTCAAGCGCGCGGTTTCGAGTGTCGGCGGTGCGGCAAAGGTTTTTGCGACAAGCTCCGGCAGGGAAACGGTTTTTTTAGCGTTTTTTTCGGTTTTTGCCGTTGTGAAAAAGTCAAAAAAGGACATTTTTTCGTTCGCGCCCATTCGTCTTACGGACGAAGCAAAGCGTCCGCAAGTGCGGAATCCTTTCCGAGAATGATGGTGACATCGTCGCCGTCGAGAGAGACCTTGACCGCGTCGAGCGCGCGTGTGAAATTGTAAAAATCCTGCTTTTCGGGCGTGTTGTAGGCATCGGCCAAAATGCGCATATATTCGGCTTCGCCCTCGGCCTTTATCTGCTCGGCGCGTGCCTTGGCATCCGAAATGAGAATGTTTTTCTGCTTGTCGACCTCATTGCGGATCATTTCGGCTTCCTTGTTTCCGTCGGCGCGGTATTGCTCGGCAATTTTGCTGCGTTCGGAGATCATGCGGCGATAGACGGCCTCTTCATTGTCGCTCGGCAGGTCGAGCTTTTTGATCTTGATATCGATGATCTCGATGCCGTAATCGTCGGTAGCACCCGTGGCTGCGGCAAGAATGTTGTTGTTGAACAGCTCACGGCTCATATCGTCTTGGTTGATGATGTCGTCGCGCAGCGACTTGCCCATTTCGGTCTTTATCGCGCTGTAGGTGAGCATATCGATACGCGTTTCGGCTTCACTCATGCTGCCGAGTGTCTTGTAAAAGGTGAGCGGATCGGTAATGCGCCATAAAACGTAGTTGTCCACCTGCATGGTCTTGCTGTCGGCCGTTAAGACCTCGCTCGGCTTCATGTCGTATAACAGCACCTTTTTCGGAAAACGGCGCACTGAATCGGTGAACGGCAGTTTGAAATGTAAGCCCGGCTCGGATACCGTGTCCACGGTCTTGGCAAAACGGATCACGCCGACGTATTCATCCTCGCCGACCGTGTAAAAGCATTCGGACGAAACGAGAAAAGCCGCAAGGATGAGAATGATGACGAGAGCTGTCATTAAGCTCTTTTTGCTCTTGGTTTTCATTTGCCGACCACCTCCGTGTTAAAACTGTCAATCGGGAGCAATTTCTGCGTGGAGCCGTCCGAGGTGTCAACATAGACCTTGGCGTTCGGCATGACCTGCTCGATGGCTTCATAAAACATACGCTTGCGCGTGATTTCGGGATTGAGCTTATACTGCTCGTACATGGCGTTGAACATGGCGACCTGCATATTCGCTTCGTTGATGCGGTCTTGCTTGAGATATTCCGCATTCTGAATTAACTTGTCGGCCTCGGCCTGCGCCAGCGGCAGCTCACTGTTTTCATAGGCGCGTGCCACGTTTATCGCGGTGTCCTTATCCTGTTTGGCTGTTTCGACCTCTTTGAAAGCCTCTTGCACTTCAAGCGTCGGCGGTTCGCTGTCCTGAAGCTTGATATCGGTTAAAGCAAGACCGAGGTCGTAGGCGGTAAGCTCCTCTTGAATGGCCTCTTTGATCTTCGCCTGAATTTCGCCCTTGCCGGTGGTCAAAATGCTGTCCACGTCGTAGGAGCTGATGACGTTGCGGATATGGCTTTGTGCAAGGCTTTTCAATATCTCGCGCGGATCGGCGGAGTTGTACAGATACTTGACCGGGTCGGAAATTTTGTATTCCACGAAAAAGTCGCAGTTGACGATGTTGTAGTCGCCGCTGATCATCTTGCTTTCGCTGTCAATGGTTTCCGTGCTGTCATTGGTGTTGCCGGTGCGGAAGCCGATCTCGATTTTCTGCAATTCGTTGACGTTGACATAGGTGGCCTGTTGGATGCCGAACGGGATCTTGATGTGAATGCCGGGATCGACGACCGCCGTTACCTTGCCGAACGTGGTGACCACCGCTTGGCCTTTGTCGCCGACGGTGTACAGAGAGGTGAGAACCAATGCCGCAAGCAAAACAATGCCGACGCCCGGCAAAAAGAACCGCTTGATGCCCTTGGCAAGCTTTTCGCCGTTCTTTTTGCTTTCTTCGCCCGCGTTTTTCCACCATTCGCTGTTATTCATATTGTGAAACGCCGCCTTTCATGATTTGGAAAATATTCGGGAAAATGCCATTTACAAGAAGTATACGCCGCTTCCGTGAAGATATACGAAATACAGTTGTAACAAAGTGTTAATATTGAAGCGTCCGGACAAAAAAGCGGTCAAGCACAATCGCTTGACCGCCGATAATTATTTTCCGAATGCCGCCTGCGTCTGAACGGGACTGGAACGCCCTTCCAAATTGGCGCCTCTGCGCTCCAACGCCGCGCGTGAAATTTCGATGTCCTCGGCCGCTTCCATTTCGTTGAAACAGCCGACCGTCACCATATCGCAGTCGCGGATGGTGTGTTCGGCATTTTTGCGGCCTTCGGCACTGTCGGTTACGTCGATACCGGCGTTCAAGAAGGTTTCGAGCATGGGGCAGAGCGTTTCGGCACTGTGATGGTGGTTCTTTATCATGCAGTCGGCAGCCTTTCCGGTATGGCTCCAGCCGGCCATCCAGTTGGTGCCGATGATAAAGCGCGAAACCGACAGACCTCCGACGGTGGTTCGCGGGAATGCCTTTTGGATTGCTTCGGACATTGGTAACACTTCCTTTTGAGAATGAATTGGTTGTTTTATACAGTACAGCGTTAGAAAATTGAATGAACATTGTGCATTTTGAAAAAATAATTATGAATTACTTTGTGCATGTTCCGTGCGGACGACAAAATGCGCCATCTTTTTGCAAACATTAAATGTTTGTTCATATCTTTCGGCGGCGAATGTTGTATAATGATAGTGATATTGAGGAAAGGAACGCTTTTGCGTAAGATTTACCATGAATAAAAGTCCGTTTTCCACCGTTGTCTATGTACTTATCACCTGTCTTGTCTTTGCCAATGTTTACGTATACTCACAGATTTTTACCGATACCATTCCCGAGCCGAACTATCCGACACCGGTAAGCACACCCGAACAGGCCGACCAAAATGACATTCAGCCGGAACCCGAGGATGTCCTTCCCGAAGGGTATACGACCGTGCAGGCAAATCTCTCGGATACGCATTCCGGCACCTTGGTGCTTGTCAACAGCACCCATCCGTTTGTATTTGACAACGTGCCGACCATCATCCCGACAAGCGAAAACGTCAGCATCTATTATAACAAAACCAAAAGCTATTCGGTGCGTGACATCAACGTTTCGATGAATGCCGAGGCTGTGACGGCACTCAACAAAATGCTCGACGATTTTTCCGCTTACCAGGGCGGCAAAAAGTCGCTCATCATTTTAGAGGGACTTCGCACCTACGAAGAACAACAGCAGATCCTTGACGAAAAGATCGCCGCTCTCGGACCGGATCAAACCATCGCCCAACAGCCCGGCGCGTCGGAACACCATACCGGCTACGCCATGGACATGGATTTGTACGAAAACGGCGTGGTCGCCACCTTCACCGGCGAGGGCGATTACGCGTGGATTTATGAAAACGCACACAAATACGGCTTTGTCTTACGCTACCAAGAGGGCAAGGAAAGCGTCACCGGCATCAGCCCCGAATCGTGGCATTTCCGCTATGTCGGCGTGCCGCACGCGGAATATATGTATAAAAACGGCCTGTCGCTCGAAGAATACATCGACGCGCTTGCGCTATATCCGTTCAAAAGCGCACGCTTAACGGTGAGCGATGAAGCCACCGGCGCGCTTTACGAGATCTACAGCGTTGCCGTCGATGCGGACGGCACGGAAATTCCCGTTCCGGCTTCTCCCGACGGAAGTGTAGCGTATACGCTTTCGGGCGATAACAACGGTCATGTGATCGTCACAGTCAAAAAAGCGTAATAAATATTAAGGAAGCGAAAATTATGGCTATCTATACCCGTTCCATTGACGGCAAGTTTTCCGAAACACTCGAAAAGATCCACAACGGCATTTTGGACAGCAGCTTGTCGGCAAGCTACGAGGACGGCAGTGATTGGGAAAAAGGCGACGTGAAATGTGCCGTGCGCGTGTATGAGAGGTACAGCACGTTCGGCGGCAACCGCGTGTCGTTAAACGTGACGCTCGTCGGAACGGACGGCGATTTGTTCTTGACCGGCATCACCTCCGGCGGCAGTCAGGCGGTCTTTTTCAAGATCAATACGCTCGGCGAGGACGCTTTTCTCGATTGCTTGGTCGGATTGTTTGAATAAAAGTCGAAAAACAACATGAATTTCGCACAAAACAACACAAAACCATGAAATTTGCACAAAAACTCTTGACAATCCAAAATAAATGCGTTATACTGTATGCAGAATGAAAAGGTGGAAAGCTCTGCCTGAAACGATATCCCGCTAAACCGTATAAATCTTTGCGAGGTGAAACTCTTGAATCGTTATTACAGCGATTATATTGAAAAGACCGCACGTATCGATAAGCTGAAAGATGCACTTTTTGTCACGCCGCCCGAAATTGAAGCGGACAGAGCCGTTCTGCTCACCGAATCGTACCAAAAAACCGAGGGCGAGCCGATCATTATGCGCCGTGCCAAGGCGTTCAAAAACATCTGCGAGTTTTTGCCGATTACCATCCGCGACAACGAGCTGATTGTCGGCAGCAATGCCAAAATGCCGCGCAGCTGCCAGGTGTTCCCGGAATTCTCGTTTGAATGGTTGGAAGCCGAATTCGATACGGTTGCAACGCGTAAAGCCGATCCGTTCTACATATCCGACGAAACAAAGAAGACCCTGCATGAGGTCTATAAATATTGGAAAGGCAAGACCACAAGCGAGCTTGCCACGTCCTACCTTGCACCCGAAGCGTCGCTTGCCATGGCGCACAATATGTTTACGCCCGGTAACTATTTTTATAACGGCGTCGGTCACGTGACCGTCGAATACGACAAAGTGCTTGCCATCGGCTACAAGGGCATTTTGGGCGAGGTTCGAGCGGCTCTTGCCAAGGTCGATCCGGGTGACGCGGATTATGCTTCGCGCCATGCTTTCCTCAAAGCCGTGGAAATGAGCTGTGAAGCGGCCATTACCTATGCGCACCGCTATGCGCTTCTTGCCCGTGAAATGGCGGCCAAGGAAACCGATTCTGCGCGCCGCGCAGAGCTTGAACAGATTGCACGCAACTGTGACAACGTTCCGGAAAACGGCGCGACAAGCTTTTATGAAGCCTGCCAGAGCTTTTGGTTTGTGCAGATGTTATTGCAGACCGAATCGAGCGGACATTCCATTTCGCCCGGCCGGTTTGACCAGTATATGTATCCGTATTTCAAGGCGGATCTCGATAAAGGCGCCATCACGCGCGAATTTGCCCAAGAGTTGATGGACTGCATTTGGATCAAGCTCAACGACCTCAATAAGGTGCGCGACGCGGCAAGCTCCGAAGGTTTTGCCGGTTACAGCCTGTTCCAGAATCTCATCGCCGGCGGTCAGACAAAGGACGGCGAGGATGCAACCAACGACCTGTCGTTCATGTGTATCAACGCCACGCTCCATGTGCTTTTGCCGCAGCCGTCGTTTTCGATTCGTGTGTGGAACAAATCGCCGCATGATTTTCTTCTGCGTGCCGCCGAGGTCACACGCACCGGCGTGGGACTTCCGGCCTATTACAACGATGAGGTCATCATTCCGGCACTCATGTCACGCGGCGTAACGCTTGAAGATGCACGCGAATACAACATCATCGGCTGCGTGGAACCGCAGAAAGCCGGAAAAACCTGGGGGTGGCACGACGCGGCGTTCTTCAATATGTGCCGTCCGCTTGAGCTTGTTTTCTCAAACGGTATGGACGAGGGCGAGCAGGTGGGACTTCGCACCGGCGACATCGGTGAATTCGATACCTTTGAAAAATTCTTCGACGCGTATAAAAAGCAGATGAAATACATGATTTCGCTGCTTGTCAACGCCGATAACGCCATTGATATGGCACACGCCGAACGGTGTCCGCTGCCGTATCTTTCCTCCATGGTCGAGGATTGTATCGGACGCGGCAAAACGCCGGAGCAGGGCGGTGCGATTTACAATTTCACCGGCCCGCAAGGCTTCGGCATTGCCAATATTGCCGATTCGCTGTACGCCATCAAAACGCTTGTTTATGATCAGAAGAAATTCTCACTTTCGGAATTGAAGGAAGCGCTTGCTCACAATTTCGGCAAGGATGCGTCGGCAGAGACGGTGAAAGCCGTGACCGAACAGGTGGCTTCCGCACTGGCCGCTAAGGGACAAACCGTCACCGAAGCCGAGGTAAAACAGATTTACGAATCGGTCAGCCGCACACTGAACACCGCCGATAGCGCACGCTATAACGAAATCCGCGAAAGTATTTTAGCAATCGATAAATTCGGCAACGACGTTCCCGAAGTGGATGAACTTGCAAGAGAAGCGGCCTATACGTACACCAAGCCGCTCGAGACCTATAAAAATCCGCGCGGCGGCATTTTCCAAGCCGGCCTTTATCCGGTTTCCGCCAATGTGCCGCTCGGCGCCCAAACCGGCGCAACGCCGGATGGCCGCTATGCGCATACGCCCGTCGCGGACGGTGTTTCGCCGTCGGCCGGCATGGATACGCACGGCCCGACCGCGTCGGCAAACTCGGTTGCCAAGCTTGACCACGGCATTGCCTCCAACGGAACGCTGTTCAACATGAAATTCCATCCGTCGGCACTGGCCGGGAAGAGCGGCCTTGAAAGCTTTGTGGCACTTATCCGCGGCTACTTTGACCAAAAGGGAATGCATATGCAGTTCAACGTGGTCAGCCGCGAAACGCTGCGCGATGCTCAAGCGCATCCGGAAAAATACAAGAGCCTTGTGGTTCGCGTGGCCGGTTACAGCGCACTTTTCACCACGCTTTCCAAGTCCCTGCAGGACGATATCATCAACCGCACCGAACAGACCTCGTTCTGATCTGTGAGCGGCTGCATAACAAACCGTAAGGAACTTTCCTATGCAAGAAAATTATATGGAACAAACCGGACGGATTTTTGATATTCAAAAATTCTCCACCCATGACGGGCCGGGCATCCGCACCATTGTTTTTCTCAAAGGCTGCGTGCTTCGCTGCCGCTGGTGCTGCAATCCGGAAAGTCAAAGCACAAAAATCGAAATCATGAATCAAAACGGCAAGCTTAAGACCATCGGCTATGATACCACCGTGCGTGAGATCATAAAAACGGTCGTCCAGGATATGCCGTATTACCGCCGAAGCGGCGGAGGACTTACGCTTTCGGGCGGCGAATGCCTGGTACAGCCGGAGTTTTCGGCCGCACTTCTGCGCGCGGCTAAAGAAGAATACGGCCTTTCCACGGCTGTCGAATCGACCGCCTGTGCGCCGTATGAGACCGTGCAGACGCTTTTGCCGTATCTCGACTGGTATCTCATGGACATTAAGCACACCAATCCCGAAAAGCATAAAGCCTTTACCGGCAGAGATAACGCGCTGATACTCGAAAACGCAAAGAAGCTGGCGCGTGACGCGAAAAATCTTGTCATCCGCGTGCCGGTCATCCCGACCTTCAACGACGCGCCGGAGGAGATTTTGTCCATCGCGCGTTTTGCCGCGTCGCTTGGCTCTGTAAAGCAGCTTCACTTACTGCCGTATCACCGGCTCGGCTACGACAAATACGTCGGCCTTGGCAGAGATTACGGCATGGGCGACGTTTTGCCGCCGGACGCACGCAAAATGGCGATTCTCAAAGGCGTTGCCGAAAGTACGGGACTGGAAGTTCAGATCGGAGGTTAAGCGTGAACACGAATTTTAGCGATTTTAACGATAACGCCGCCAAACAGCGCATTATTCAAGAGCTTGTTCCCGGCAAACAGATTACGCTTGCCCACATCATCGCCGCGCCCGACGCGATCCTCTACCGCAAGCTCGGCCTTGACCCGTCGGTCGATTACGCCCGAAGCGCCATCGGCATCGTCACCATGACGCCGGCGGAATATGCCATCATCGCCGCCGACCTTGCCATCAAGAAATCGGCTGCCGAACTTGGCTTTGTTGACCGTTTCAGCGGCACGCTCATCGTCACCGGCAAGGTGGACGAAGTCGAAGCGAGCCTTGCGGCGGTGACCGAATATGCCGAACGTGCGCTCGGCTTCAAGGTCTGCGCCATCACCAAAACATAAGCATGAAAAAATTGATTTTGATCGGCCGCAGCGAATCCGGAAAGAGTACGCTCATCCAGGCCTTGCGCGGCGAAACCATTCATTATCATAAAACCCAGTATACCAACACAAATGAAGATACCATTGATTCACCGGGAGAATATGCGGAGTCCAAGCATTTCAGCGTGGGGCTAGCCTGTTTCTCTTTTGAGGCAGATGTGATCGCCATTGTACAGGCGGCTAATGAGCCATTTAACCTGTTCAGTGACGGAAGCAGGAATTTCCTTCTCCGCCCGCTGATCGGGATCATCACCAAGGTGGATTCTCCCCATGCAAATATCCCCATGGTCAGACAGTGGATGGAGAACATGGGCTGTGAGAGAATTTTCATGGTAAACAATAAAACAAGAGAAGGAATCAGTGAGCTGATGGATTATCTGAAAGATGATCTTCCGAAGCTTACACTGGAACAGGCGAAATTCAAGCAGAGTCTTGG
>OIWM01003038.1_pt1 | contig 12741 bp, 12 predicted proteins | sample 1587451 | NCBI WGS metagenome assembly OIWM01 (sample SAMEA3888907, study PRJEB22519) | human gut metagenome | biome: human gut; feature: human-associated habitat; material: faeces | place: Denmark | collected 2011
ACGATCTTATAATAAGCTCTCGCTGTCACACGATAGACGATCAGGTACAGCAGGGCAAACGCCCCGAACGTCCCAAGCGAACACCGCAGGATAAGCATCACATCGTTCTGCTGGAAGAAGGTCAGCAGCATCCGGATCAGCCGGAAGTCGAACGCCACATGGACAGCCGCCACCAGAAGCGGCGCAAAGAACACGATCAGAAGCTGGTGGTTCACCGAGCGTCGGATCTCGTCCTTTTGCAAGCCGACCTGCTGCATGATCTGGAAGCGGGCGCGATCCTCATAGCCCTCGGAGACCTGCTTGTAATAGATGATGAGCACCGTCGCCATGATGAACAGCACGCCGAGGAAAATACCGAGGAAGAAGAAGCCGCCGTTCATGGCGATCATCTCGCCCTTCTGCGAGTCGCGCGGCTCGACCATATAAATGTCCCAGTGCCCGACGTCACTGTCGGAGGCGATGCCGACGAAATCGGGGTTATTCAGCCCCTCGCCCGGCATATCCGTGGTGTAGTACTGCCCCGCAGCACGCGCCTCGTCGTAGCCGCAGAGGCGCAGATTCTCCTCCGCGCTCGCGCCGGTATCGAGATAGGCATACCATTCGATGCTGCTGCCTCCGCGCTCGCCGTAGGCTTTCTCCTGAAGTGCCCACAGAGCGTCGAGCGCCGCGTCATCCGGCACGACGAAATAGTAGATCGTCGCGGCATAGACCTTGTACTGCGGCAGACCTTCAAACTCCGCGTCTGTCCCCGCAACCTTGAAGTATTCGATGCCGACCGGCTCCGCCGTCTCGCGCTCGCGGAAATCGATCATCAGCGTCTCGGAAAGCCCCTCCGGCACATCTCCAATCGCAAAGGTCTCGCCTTTTTTCAGCTCAATGTGCTTTCCGGTCATCGACTCATAATCCTTTGCAGGGAGAAAAACAAGCATGGTCGAGTTGGAAAAAGAATCATAGCGGTCGTTCACACTCACCGTCTGGAAGCAGCTGCCCGTCCACTGCGCGGTAAAGCAGAGGCTGGACGCAGCCCTCACATCCGTCGCCGGGACGCCGAGGCGGCCGCAGGCATCCACCAATCTTTCCAGCGTTTTTTCACCGTCAAAGCGCTTCTGTCCCGGCTCCAGCTCTGCGTCATACCGTATGTTTACGTTGATGTCCGCCGGATAGCGCACATTGATCGAGGCCTCCGTTCCGAGATACAGCGACAGCGTGCCAGATACCATGACCAGCACCATCGTAGACAGCACGCAGATGTTGGCAAGGCCGACCGCGTTTCGCTTCATGCGGTAGAGCATACCGGAGACGCCGATAAAGTGGCCCGTCTGATAATAGTAGCGCTTGTTGCTGCGGAGCAGCTTCAAGACCGCGATGCTCACGGCCGTAAACAGGCAGTAGGTGCCGATAATGACCAGAAGGACCGCCACAAAATAAAGGCCGAGCGCTTCCATCGCGCTTTTGACGGCCACTGCGATCCAGTAGCCCGCGCCGAGGCAGCCCACGCCGAGCAGCGCCAGCAGCCAGCGCGTTTTCGGTTCACGTTCAGCGGAGCTTCCGCTTCGCATCAGCTCGACCGGACGTAGCTTTGCCACGCGGCCAAGATTCACCAGCAGCGTCAGCAGCAAAATCGCGCCGAAGAGGATCGCCGTCAGCGCCATGGCGGCCGGCGAGAGCTGGAATGGAAACTTGACATCCATCCCGCCCATCAGCTTCGTCACGAGCATGGTCATGAGCTTCTGCAAAAGCGTACCCAGCGCAATGCCGCCCACAATGCCGATCAGCGCCACATACAGCGTCTCAAAGCCAAGCATGGCGGCAATGTTACGCTTGCCCATGCCGAGCACATTGTAAAGGCCCAGCTCCTTGCCGCGCCGCTTCATCAGGAAGCTGTTTGTATAGAACAGGAAAATAACCGAAAACAGGCCCACCACGACCAGACCGATGCTCATATAGATCGACAGATAATAATACCGCGTCTGCGTGGATGCCGGCTTTGTGTTGGCCAGCGCCGCCAGAATGTAGAACGCCGCCGCCGTGCCGAGCACGGTCAGGATGTACGGCAGATAGAACTGCCGGTTCTTGTGCAGATTCTGCGCCGCAAGCTTCGGATAAAACAGCTTATTCATGGCCTTCTACCCCGCTTTGCAGGACTGTCAGCGTGTCGGCGATCTTGCCGTACATGGCCTCGCGGCTCATTTCTCCGCGATAGAGCTGGTGGAACACCTCGCCGTCCTTGATGAACAGGACGCGCTTGGCGTGGCTGGCCGCCTTGACCGAGTGCGTGACCATCAGGATAGTCTGGCCGCTGTCGTTGATCTTCTCGAACAGGTCGAGCAGCTCGTCGGTCGCGCGCGAATCGAGCGCGCCGGTCGGCTCGTCGGCCAGCACCAGCTGCGGATGCGTGATGAGCGCCCGCGCGACGGCGGCGCGCTGCTTCTGACCGCCGGAGACCTCGTAGGGATACTTGTCGAGGATGTCCTCGATGCGCAGCTTTTCCGCAATGGGCTGAAGCTCCGCGCGCATGTAGGAATACGGCTTCTTCGCCAGCACCAGCGGCAGGAAAATATTGTCGCGCAGCGTGAACGTGTCGAGGAGGTTGAAATCCTGAAACACAAAGCCCAGATTGTCGCGCCGGAAGGCACACAGCTCGCGGTCCTTGATGGATGTGAGCACCTTGCCGTCCAACAGCACCTCGCCGGAGGTCGGCCTGTCGAGCGCCGCGAGGATGTTCAGCAGCGTCGTCTTGCCGGAGCCGGACTCGCCCATGATCGCCAGATATTCGCCCTGCTCGACCGAGAAGGTCACGTTCGAGAGCGCCTGCACCGACGCGCCGCCAAAGCGCGAGGAATAGATTTTTTTCAGATTATTGACTTCCAGAAGTGTCATTTTCTTTCTCCTTTACATCATAAAAAGCGCGGTATCCGTATTTTCGCTTTCCAGATACGCCGTCATGGAACAGGCCATCCGGTCCAGATCGCGGTCATCGGTCAGAAGCCGCGCCAGCCAGTCGGAAAACGTCTCGCCCTTTTCCCTGGATTCCTTTTTCATCTGCTTCCATTTCTTCAGCATGAAGCTCACTCCTTTGTTTCACTTTCTGGAGTCATTATACAAAGAAGCCAAGCTGCGTGCCATCGATTTGGCTTACAGTTTGGCTTCCGCAGCTTACAGTTTTGTAAGCTTGGCGTTATTCATGCTCCCGCTCTGTCCGCGCAAGGCCGATCGTGACCGTCGTCCCCTCGCCGACGCGCGAGTCCATCGTGATGGTGTGGCCGAGCTTCCGGCACACGCGCCTGCACAGATACAGGCCCAGTCCTGTCGCCTTTTTGTCGGCGCGGCCGTTGTAGCCGGTGAAGCCCTGCTCGAACACGCGCGGCAGATCCTCCGGCTCCACGCCGATGCCGGTATCCGAGATCAAAAGCGCGGGCGCGTCCGTGCAGCTGACCGTGACAGTGCCGCCCTCCGGCGTGTACTTGACCGCATTGGAAAGCACCTGCTCGATCACAAAGCCGAGCCACTTCTCGTCCGTCAGCACCGTCTTCCCTACCGGCTCGTACCGGAGCGTCAGATGCCTGCGGATAAACTGCGGCGCGAATTTCCGCACGGCCGGGCGCAGGATCGTGTCCAGATCGCAGCGCCGCAGCAGAAAATCGTTGCTGTCGCTGTCCAGCCGGACATAGCCCAGCGCCATGTCCACATATTGCTCGATGCGGAACAGCTCCTGGCCCAACTCGCCGTTTTCCGCACCCTCCTGCTGCAAGAGCAGGCGCATGGCGGCGATGGGCGTCTTGATCTGGTGTGCCCAGAGCGTGTAATACGCGCTCAGATCGGCCATTTTCCGGTCCATCCGCGAGACGGCCTCCGCCCGGTCCTGCGCCATCGCGCGGATGAGCGCCTGATAATCGTGTTCCAGCGCGTCCGCGCCGCAGTCCGGCAGATTCTGCGCGGCAAGGCGCGCGTTCCGGCAGATCTCCGAAAGCAGCCGGTGCTTGCGCCGGAAGCGCAGAAAATCGCACACGCCGACCGCTAGCACGCACGCCGTGCTCAGCAGCGCCGCGTACCGGACATTTTCCGCCGCCATCCCGCCGAGATCCGCCATCGCGGCATACGCCGCGCAGTTGAGCGCCAGCAGCACGATCACCCACACGCGGGTGCGAAGATACATCGCAAGCTCCTTCATCGGACCGAATACCCCAATCCCTTTTTCGTCGCAATATAATCCGTCAGGCCGATGCCCTCCAGCTTCTTGCGCAGCCGTGCCACATTGACCGTCAGCGTGTTTTCATCCACGAAGCTGTCCGATTCCCAGAGACGCTGCATCAGCGTCTCGCGCGGGACGACCGCGCCTCCGGCCTGCATGAGCACCTGTAAAATGCGGTACTCGTTCTTGCTCAGCTCCAGCCGCCGTCCCTCATAGGAGACCGACGTGTCGTTCGCGGACAAGATCGCGCCGCCGCGTTCGAGAAGGCTGCTCTGGCCCGCGAATTCATACGTCCGGCGCAGCATCGCCTGCACCTTGGCCGTCAGCACGTTCAGGTCGAAGGGCTTGGCGATGAAATCGTCGCCGCCCATATTGATCGCCATGACGATGTTCATATTGTCCGACGCCGACGACAGGAAGATCACCGGCACCTTCGACAGCTTCCGGATCTCGCTGCACCAGTGATAGCCGTTATAAAACGGAAGCGTGATGTCCATCAGCACGAGCTGCGGATCGTAGGCGGCAAACTCCTGCAAAACGCAGCGGAAATTCTGCACCACGCGGCAGTCGCAGCCCCACGCCTCCACGCTCCTTTTGACGGCGGAGGCGATGACTGCATCGTCCTCCACCACGAAAATTCTCATATTCTCCATCGTTTATTTTCCGTCCTCTTTTTCCGGCTCCAGACTCTGTCCGCAGAACTGACAGAATGCACCGTCGTTTCGGTTCAGCGCCCGCCCGCAGTGCGGGCAGCGCAGCCAGCGCCGCGCCGTATACACCGCCGCTGCCAGAAAGAACAGCACCAGCGTCACGCATACCACGGCAGCCGGGATCGTCCCAAAAAGCGCAGGCATGAGCGCGGCGATCACCGCGCATATTCCAAAAGCCCGCACCCATTTTCTCGCCGTTCTGATCGACATATCAGATTTCACGGAAATCGCCTCCTGTCAATTCTGACGCTCCGCCGCCTGAATTTGTTCCAGTGCCGCCTGCTCCCGCTTCTGGCAGCTAAACAGAATGATCTGCCGCGTTCCGGCCTCCTGCCGCAGAAGCGTCAGTGACGCGCGCATCCGTTCATCGTCAAAGCGCACCAGCGCGTCGTCCAGCACGATAGGCACATCCTCGCCCAGCGCCAGCCTGCAAATGGCCAGCCGCACAGCCAGATAGACCTGATCGGCGGTTCCGCCGCTGAGATACAGCAGCTGCCGCGTGACCAGCTCGCCTTTTTCACGCGCCTCTGCGCGCAGATCACTTCCAAGTAAAATCGTGTCATAGCGTTCGCCGGTCATTTCTCCGAGAAGCTTTCCCGCCAGCGCGCTGATCTGCGGAGAAAAGCGCGTCTGCAATTCGCTGTTCGCATTTTCCAACGCTCCAAGCGCCAGCTCCAGCGCGTCATAGCGCTTTGTGAGCGCCTCCGCGCGCGCGGTCAGCGCCTCCCTTTTCGCCTCCAGCTCCGCCGGATCGCCCAGCGCCGCCACCCGTCCCCGGCTCTGGTCGAGCTGGGAGCGGACGTCCGCCAGCGAGGAATTGAGCCGCAGAAGCTCGTTGGATACGGAGCCAAGCTCATAGCCCGTCAGATCCATCTCTGGCGCCTGCACCGGCTTGACGCCGCTGAGCGCCGCGCAGACCGCCTCATAGCGGCTCTTCGCCGCGTTTTCCTCCTGACGGGCCTTTTCCACTGCATCGAGCGCCGCCAGCGCGGCGGCAATGGCCCGGTGCGCCGCTTCCATGTCCGCAGCCGCCTCCGGCGAGAGCATTGAGATCTGACCGAGGAGCCGCGCCTTCTGCTCGGCAACACGGCGGCGCTCTTCCTCAAACGCCGCGCAGCGCGTCTCATGCTGCTTCGTTTTCTGCGCATAAAGGCGCAGCTGCGCGCAGTATTCCGCCGCCAGCGGCACCAGCTCGCCATACGTCTTTACGCCGTATTTCTGCAAAAGCTCCTGCGCGCGCGCAAGCTGCGCGTCCAGCTCCCGGTTTTTTCTCCGCAGCAGAAGCATCCAGATCAGCGCCCCCACTGCCAACGCTGTCAGCACAAGTCGGAGAACGAGCCGCAGCGTTCCTCCTTCGATCAGGAACACCGCCGCCTGCAAGGCCAGCGCAAGCGCCAGCAACGCAAGCGCGGGATAGCTGCTGCGGCGCTTTCCCTGACTCAGGCGCTCCGTCTCCTGCGCATCCTTCTGCGCAGCCGCGACGATCTCCTCCTCGGGAAGGCCGCGGAAGGCCGCCGGGCACTCCGGCGGTACGGGCGCTTCCTCCGCTTCCGCAGGAAGCCGCCGCGCCTCCGCCTCCAGCAGCGCAAGCTGCTTTTCCAGCTCCTGAAGCGTTTCCCGTTCAGGCAGCGCCGAAGCCGCCTGCTCCGCCTGACGGCGCGCGTTCTCCGCTTCCTTGAGCGCCTGCTCCGCCGCCGTCTTTTTTTCCAGCGCACGATTCGCCTCCCGCGCCTTGAGCGCGGCGACGAGCGTTTGCAGCTTTTCCTGCTGGGCGAGATATGCCTCCCGCCGCGCCGTCAGCTCCATGTCGCTTCGGTGCAGTCGGCGGATCTGCTCGAGCGTATTCTCCGTCTCCTGCAATTCCATGAGTGTCTGCGGCAGAAGCCCCGTCCGGTTGTGGCGGCAGCGGTTGCGCCAGTCGCGCAGCGTTTTCTGTGTGTCGGAGAAGCTGACCGTTTCATCTCCCGCCGTCACCAGCGAGGAGAGCCGCTTTTCCAGCTCCGCGTCCGAGGTCAGGGCCATCGCGCCCTGACCGATGAAGGCACTGCGCTCGAAAACACTCCGGCTGACGCCCAACAGAAGCTCTCCGCAGTTTTCGCCCGTCATACCCGCGACCGCCTGACCGCTGGCCGTCTCATAGGCGCGGAATTCGCCCATCGGAACGCGGCCCTTTGTGCTGCGCTCGATCGTGATACGCTTTCCCTGCCATTCCAGCTCCATCCGTCCCTCCATGGGCGCGCCGCTCCATGGCTTGAACTTCGTCTTTACCGGGAGATTTGTCTTGGTCGTGCGCTCGCTGGAATCAACGCCGTAAAGCATCGCCATCAAAAACGCTGCCCACGTCGATTTTCCGGATTCATTCGGAGCCGTTATGACGTTCAGTCCCTCATCCAGCGTCAGCTCCGCGTTCTGAAGGCTCCCGAAGGAGGCCGAAAGCTTCAAAATTCTCACAGCTCCGGAGCCTCCCTTCCGTCCATGGCCGCAAGCCCCAGCCGGGCGGCGTCCGCAATGCTCTGCTTTTCCTCCGGCGTATCCGCCGCGTCATAGCGCTGCCGCAGCTCCCGCAGGAAAATGCCGCGCAGCGTGTCCTCTCCGGCCGCCGCCCAGAGATCCTGCTTCGGCGTGGTCCCGTCACGCAGGCTCAGGCTGAAAAAGCGTCCCTCCAGCGCCCGGTAGACCTCCGGCAGCGCGACCGGCTCCGCCTCACCGGTAAAAATGATGCGGTAAATGTCGTTTTCCGTGCTCTCCGGCAGTGCATTTTCCGCCGCCGTGATCGCGTCGTCCCCCGCCGGGACGGTCAGTATCTCATATTTTCTTCCCGACAGCGGGCAGAATTCCAGCTTGCAGCCGCTCGCGTCCAGCGTCCCGAGATAGACGCCCTTCTCGCCCAGCTCGTCGAAGCCGCGTCCCATCGCGCAGCCCGGCCATGCGTAGGCTGTCCGTCCCTCGGTCAGAAGCCCGCTTGCCGCATGGATATGCCCCAGCGCCAGATAGTCCAGCCCGGAGCCTGCGATCTCCGCCTTGGAAATATAATTGTAAGGGCTCTGGTTGTTCACGGCGTCGCCGTGCAGCACCATCAGCTGCGCCAGCCCGTCCCGCTCTGCCGAGAAGCCCGTCAGCAGGTCTCGCGCCTCCGGCCCGGTGAACGCCGCACCGTAGACCCGGCAGCCAAGCTCCGGGAATTCGAACGCGGAGACCGCGCTCTCCGTGAAAATATGTACGTTCTCCGGCCATTCAGCCGTCCGGTAGGCGGAGCCTGCGGCCGCGTAGTCATGGTTTCCCGGCGCAATGACGATCTGCGCGCGGCAGGCCGCAAACGCCCGCGCAAGCGCCTCGACCGTCTCCGGATAGACGTTATCGCTGTCAAAGAGGTCGCCCGGCAGCAGCATCAGTCCGCAGTCATACGCGTTGGCCAGCTCTGCCAGCTGCATGGGAACGGTGCGCTGTTCCTTCCGGCGCTGCGCCGCGCGTTCCGGACTCAGGCCGGAAAACGGCGAGTCGAGATGCAGATCCGCCGCATGTAAAAACCTAATCATCCACCGTCACCCTTTCCACGGACGTGCATTTTCCGCTTGCGCTGTCGATCGTAAACACCGCGCCGCACAGCCTGCACGGCCCCGCCGGCCATTCAAACCGCGAGGTCAGCTCTCCCCGGAACAGCGCGATGGACTGCTCCGGCTTCACGCCGAGCACGGAATAGACCGGCCCGACCATGCCGAGGTCAGTGAGATAGCCCGTTCCCTTCGGCAGAACGGTTTCGTCCGCCGTCTGCACATGGGTGTGCGTCCCCCAGACCGCCGCCGCGCGTCCATCGAGAAAATACGCCATGGCGAGCTTCTCCGAGGTCGCCTCCGCATGGAAGTCCAAAAGCAGCGGAATATCGCCGACATCCTTCAATATCTTCTCCGCCGTATGGAACGGATTGTCCGGCCCGAAGTTCATATTGCACCGGCCGATCAGATTTGCGACCGCCACCGGCCCGATCTGCGTCTCATATACGCCCCAGCCGCGCCCCGGCAGGCTCGGCAGGAAATTCGCCGGACGCAGAATGTACCGGCTTTCCTCCAGATAGTCGCAGATCTCCCGCCGGTTCCAGGTGTGGTTTCCCATCGTGATGACGTCCGCGCCCGCGTCCAGTATCTCGTCCGCCTGCTGCGGCGTGATGCCGACGCCGGAGGCGTTTTCGCCGTTTACCACGCAGAATTCGATATGATACAGCTTCTTGAGCGCCCGGAGATGCCTTTTCACGCTTTTCAGCCCGCCCGCTCCGGTGACGTCTCCGACCGCCAGTACATGAAATTCCATTTGCAATTCCCTCAGCTTTATCGTATTTTTTTACATTATACCATTTCCAGATCCCATTTACCATGATATACTTAGAAAAATATGAGACCCGCTGCAACCAAACGCAGAAAAAATCGTTCTGACAGATAGGAGGCACCGCTTTGGAGGACAATCGGATCATCGATCTCTACTGGGCCCGCGAAGAGCAGGCGCTCACGGAGACGGAACGGAAATACGGCGGCTACTGCCGCACCATTGCGCGAAACATCCTGAAAATACACGAGGACGCCGAGGAATGCGTCAGCGACACATGGCTCAATGCATGGAACGCCATGCCGCCCAAGCGCCCCTCCGTGCTTTCCGCTTTTCTCGGAAAGATCACGCGAAACCTCGCCTTTGACCGCTGGAAGGCCGCACACGCCGATAAGCGCGGCGGCGGTAGCCTCCCGCTGGCGCTCGACGAGCTGGACGAGTGCATCGCCGCCAAGGGCGGCGTGGAGGCCGCCTTCGACGAAAAGGAGCTTTCGCACGCCATCGACACCTTCCTCCGGACGCTTCCGGAGCGCGAATGCAGCATCTTCCTGCGGCGTTACTGGTTCGTCGATTCCGTGCGCGACATTTCCGAGCGCTTCGGCATAAACGAAAACAGCGTCAAATCCATTCTCTTCCGCACGCGTGAAAGGCTGCGGAAGCACCTCGAACGGGAGGGCTTTGCTCTATGAAGAAAAAGGAAGCGTTCTTCCGCGCCATCGGCGGAGTCGGAGACGATCTCATCGCCCGTGCGGAGCAGCCTGTTTCAAAAAAGAATACCGTCTGGCTCCGCTGGACGGCGATGGCCGCCTGCTGCGCGCTGGTCGCCTGTATCGCCGCCTTCGCGCATCTGACGTTTGGACAATCAAAATCCACAGATTCCGTCGCAAACATGAATCAGTCCGCCATGCAGGCGGAGAGCTTTTCCGTGGAATCCTCCGCACCGGAATCGGCGGAGGCCGTCGAAGAGGAAACCGCCATCGCCGCGGACGAAGCGCCCATGGAGACTGAGCAGCCAGAAGAAGCGCCCATGGAGGCGCCTGCGGGCGCCGCAGAAGCGGCCTCCGAAGAGGACTCCCACAGCTTTATGAAGGGTACGCTTTTCGACGCGCCGTCCTTCACCTTCGCCGGAATCCAGTATGTGCAGGCCGAGGAAGCCGACGCGGAGCCTCAGCCCGGCGAGCTTCTCGGCCGCGTTGAAGAAAGCGATTCGGAGGCGCTGACCGGCTGCGAGATCTATGCCTGCGAGGGCTTCGATCCCGCTGACCGCGTTCTGCTCCTGCTGGACGGCGAATATCTGCTGTTCCGGAACGCGGAGACGCTCTCTTCGGCCGAATAACTGCGGAATAACGGTATATGCCTTTATTCATAGAAACCCCAATTTGCTGAAAACCGGCCTCATCCGAATAGCGAGTACGCATAAGGGTAACAACAAAATACCGCGCAGAGCAAGAGAAGTCCTTCCGGGAATGGTCGGGGGTCATAAGAAAGTAATATCGTATTTTCTCAGGAACGGCGTGGCTTCGGTCACGCCGTTTCCTGTTTCAGCAGTTCTTCCACGGGGATAAAGCCCACAAGGTCATAGGAAATGCGGATGCCCTGATGCCGCTTTCCGCTGGACTTGTCCGGAGCTTCAATGTAGATCGCCTTGACAAGCTCCCGCAGCGCATACGGGGTAAGCTCGTCCAAATCCTCATATTTGCGTACCCGCTGGATAAACTGCTCCAAGTTTTCAATCTGTCGTTCCTGTACTTCGATTTCCTGCCGCAAAGTCTGGATTTCCTCTTTAAGCTGTGCCTGTTCGTCCTCGTAGGTCTTGCTCATCATAGAGAACCTTTCATCTGTGATGCGCTCAGCCACATTGTCCTCGTAAATGCGGATAAACAGACGGTCAAGCTCTCCCAACCGCTTTTCAGCCTGTGCCAGACGCTTCTTGTGTCCGCAGATTGCGGCTTCGCTGGACAGCCGGAGCTTCTGCTCCATGACCTCGGATTTGAAATATTCCATCGCCGCGTCGGTACAGCGGTGCTTGCATCCGGCTTTTGTGTCCGCTGGTCTGTCCATGTAGGGCAGCAGCACATTTTCGATCCGCAGACTGTTGATGACGATATGCACATGGATGTTGCCGGACTGGTTATGCCCGTCCGGGTGGGTGCAGATGATCGCTTGATGACCGGGAAACTGCTCCCTGCAAAACCTCTCGCCAAGCTCCTGCGCCTTATCTACGGTCAGCCCGTTGTCCGGGCCGTCCCGCGGGTCAAAGCTGATAATGTAATGGTGGCTCTTGACATCCTCGCGCTTCTGATTCTTGCCATAGCGGAGGTTGGAGCGCATACAGGCAACGGCAAAATCTTCCTCGCCGCAGTTCAGCGTGGAAATGCGGTAATCCTCTCGCGGCACAAGCCGCCCGTCCGTGTCCAGCGTAGGCTTCATGGTAAACTCATCGTGCGCAAAGGTCAGGTATTTTTCAGCGTCGCCGTAGTTGGCGTTTTTAGAGCTGATATGTTTGAACGTTGCCAACGGCTTCACCTACCTTTTCCAGGACCTCAAACTTCAAAGCGGCGAGATCGGAAGTCGCCGCCCGTACCTCTGCCGCAAGCTGGGGATAGGGATTGTGCCAGTCATTGATAGCACGGGCGATCTGATTGAGGTTGTTTCCAATTCTGCCATATTCGGCGGTCAGCTTCCCAAGTGCGGCAAGCAGCTCGTCGTTGACCGGGGAAACCGTGACAACGGGACGGATGCTTGCGCCCTGAATGGCTCTGCGGATAAACTCGGACTGACTGATGCCGTAGGGCGCAAGGCGGGCGGCAAAGTCGGCGTATTCTTCCTCGGTCATGCGGGTCTTGACAACACGGCTGCGGTGCGGCGTGTTGTACTTTTTGCAGGGCATGGGCTTCATCTCCTTTCACTTATCGCCGTTTTCGGGGCAAATTTGCACCCTGTTACCGGCTCAAACTCACAAGGGTTTTCCAGAGCGGAAAGCCCTTTACTTTATAACTTTTGCCTTTTCAGACTGCCTGACGTTCTCGGCACTCGCTTTATGCCCGCAATTTGCTGATGCGGCCTTTCATCGGATGGTCTGCGACGGTTGTTATCACGCTCGGACGATCCCGGATGGGGAGTAGCTGCCCTCTGCTGTCATCGCCCACCGGGAACGACCCGGCTTTCCCGAAGCTGGCGTTGCTCGCTCGCTCCCACACGGGAGGTCTTGGCGCGTCCTTCGGCTCGGCTATCACAGAGAGCTTGTTGCCTGAAAAAGCTATTCACTTGTCAAGGAACGCCGTGCCGCCGGGGTCAAACTGTTACCGGCTCCGGCGCGGGAAGGACTTTCCGATTTGGAAGCCCCTCAATTTACAACGGACATTTTTTCAGCAAAAAGCAGGTTGTGTCTTTGTAAACATTTTGTGAACAAGCTGCCGCCGCCCGCCGTTCGTCGCCGCAACTCTTTCTGCTTTTACGGTATCGCGGCAGCGATGGGATTGCGACATACCAACGGTAACATTGGCGTTACCATTAGCAACA
>OIWM01003040.1_pt1 | contig 12738 bp, 10 predicted proteins | sample 1587451 | NCBI WGS metagenome assembly OIWM01 (sample SAMEA3888907, study PRJEB22519) | human gut metagenome | biome: human gut; feature: human-associated habitat; material: faeces | place: Denmark | collected 2011
GTCCGGTATTCATGCCGTTAAGCATATCCATGACCTCCGCGCCGCGCACCTCTCCGACGATGATGCGGTCGGGCCGCATCCGAAGGCTGCTGCGAATCAGATCCGCCATCGAGACACCGCCTTTGCCCGCCGCGTTGCTGCTGCGGCATTCCATATGGACGATGTTTTCAATTTCACGCATCTTGAGTTCCATGCTGTCTTCGACGACCACAACGCGTTCCTGGCGGGGGATTGCCTCCGCGAGCGCGTTCAGGAGCGTCGTCTTGCCTGACGAGGTTCCGCCGCTGACAAAGAGATTATATCCGCTTCTCACCAGCTTTGTAAGCAGACGTGCGCCGCTGTGTGAAACCGTCTCGTTCGCCTCTAAATCCGCAAGATGCATGAAGCCCTCTGAGAATTTTCGGATTGTCAGCACAGGCCCGTTAATCGCGACATTCTTATAGACACCGTTGACACGCGAGCCGTCCGGCAGCCTTGCATCGACGATCGGATGCATCTCGTTGATCTCCCGATGTACCTGTCCCGCGATGCCGCGCAGAACCTCCTCCAGCTCGCCGACCGAATCGAAGCAATACGGATAGCGCTCAATCCTGCCGCAGCGCTCAACAAAGATGCTCTGTGGTCCGTTGACCATGATCTCGGTGACCTCATCATCCTGCAGCAGCGGATCTAAAAGATTCAGTTTGCGCCTTGTTTTCCAAAAAATCTTCCGTATACACTCTTCCAGTACAGCCTGCGGCATGCCGCAGGCCTGCGGGTCATCAAAGACGGTCTCGGTAATCAAGCGCAGCGCGCGCTCGTCATCCAGTTCGGTTTCCTTTGAGAATCGCAGACGAACCCGCGCCAGATTTTCTTCTAAAAAAGTATTTCTTTCTGTTGTCATTTTTTGTACAACTCTCCTTCAAGGTATCCTCCTTCTTCCTTATCTAGCTTATTCTTACATTCATAGCGCAAAAAAATTTAACTGCTGTGACATCCTTCGAAGGTCTCTTGCGAATCGTCCCTGCATCGAAATCTCAATACAGCCATCCGGCATCACTGCCTCTCTTGCTGCCTCAAAACTTTCCGGACTCTCGGACAATGTAAAGGCATTCTCGCTCCTGCAATAAGCTTCCCCCCGGTTTTGAATATCGATCTTTTCCGGCGCGGACAACGCAGGCAGGTTTCCCTCACCGCTCGTCATCTCCCGCGTCATCCCGCAGCGCAAATCCAGCGCGTTACGGACGCAAAAGTGTTTTTTACTCGCGGGCATAGGCGCTCCGCTGCCACAATCCGCCAAAATCCACGAGAAATCTCCGCTGCAGGCAAGCAAGGCTTCCAAAAGCTGCCTTTCTCGATGCAGACTCAAATAATGCAGAGCGTAACTGTCTCTCGCAAGATAAGGCTGCAGTCTGCAGGTCTCTCCGCGGCGCAGACGATATTCCAGCTCCGCGTACGGACGCAGAGGCGGCTGACTGATCTTCGTATAAAGCTTCCAGTCCAGGCACGCGGATTCCCATGCCGCGTCGGGCGGAAGCAGCTGCAGATAAAGCACCGCTCCTTCCTGCATCCCCGCCAAAAGCCTTGCCGTCGTCACGCAGATCGCGGTCACGCCCGCGCCGCCCTGCTCCGCGCAGAAGGAGAGAATTTGCGCGTCAGACTCAGACTTTAAGAGAAAACCCCGCCCTGTTTTTTTCTCATAGGCCATGGCAATCAGCTCCAAAATCCTCGGCGCGGGCAAAAAAATTTCCTGTCTCCGCAGTTTTAAAAATGCTGTATGCTCCGGAAGACCGTAGCAAGCTCGCTCGCTGTCGCTGAGCAGGATATCACAGCCGCCGTAAAGATGATATCCATCCGCCGTATCATTCCATTCGCAGAATTCTCCCTTACGGCAGATTTCGATTTCAAGTCCGCTGCAAAGCTCACATAATCTTTGCGCCAGTCTCTGCGCATAGGCACGGTCCCGCATCTCGATGACCAACTTGACCTTTTCCGTTTCTTTCACCTCCTTTCCAATCCCTCCTTGTATTAGTAATATATTACATATTGAATTATTTGTCAACCATTATTTTCTAAAATATCCAAAGAAATCATTGAACGTAATTTTTTTATAGCTTTCGACAAGGAGCCGATCTCGTCAATCAGCCCCAATGTTACAGCCTCCGGTCCGAACAGCAGGGTACCGACATCGTTGGCCATATTGTCCGTACAGTTTATTTTTTCTTCGATATCCGCGCGTGACGCGTGAGAGTGCTCGACAATGAAATCAATCACCCGTTCCTGTGTTTTTTTCATATACGCGAAGGTTGGCTCCGCCGTAATCAAGGTTCCGCTCGTGCGAATCGGATGCAGGGTCATGGTTGCTGATTTTGCTGCGAAGGTATAGTCCGCGGAAACAGCCAGCGGAATACCGATACTGTGTCCGCCGCCGATGACCAGCGACACCGTCGGCTTGGAAATTCCTGCGACCAGCTCCGCCAGCGCAAGCCCCGCTTCCACATCGCCGCCGACCGTATTCAAAATCAGCAGCAGTCCCCGAATCCGCGGATTTTCCTCAATAGCGATCAACTCGGGAATCAGGTGCTCGTACTTGGTCGTCTTATTGTCCTGGGGCAAGATCGAATGTCCCTCGATGCTGCCGATGATCGGAAGATACTGCAGATCGCTCTTAAAATCAGCACCTCCGGCAAGCAGACCCAGTTCTTTGAGCAGTTCCGCCGCATCCTCGCCTCTTTGTCCGTTTTCCAGAGACCTGTCCTTTTCTTTTTCCTCGTTCATATTCTCCCCCTCCTGTTCGTAAACTAAGAATACATGCATTCTGCATGAAAAGAATTATCCCTTATTATGTGTAAAGGAGTCAAAAATATGCGACTGACGGAAATCGGCGATAAGGAAATCGTAGATCTCGCGAACGGCAGCATGCACGGCAAGCTTTGGGACGCGGAAATTCTTTTTGATGCGCACAGCGGCGTCATTCACGCTCTGCTGGTGCCGGATTTCGAAGGCAGCCGCGCTTATCTCAAAGAAGATTTGCAGCTCCCCTGGAAATCGATTATAATAGTCGGAGAAGACACAATCATCTTCCGATCCTGCTGAAGAAAGGCGCTGATTTACCATGAAAACCGCAAAAGACAAAAGATTTTCGCGAGGGCTCCCCTATCTGCTGCTATTTTTGTTCGCGGGACTGTTGCTGCTGGAGTCCGCGTGTCTGACGCACTGCCTTGGGAAAGGCTTTTTGAGGGACATAGAAGGCTCCGGCTTTACGCCTGTAAGCGAGATGTTCTTTTTGGCGCGCGGTGACGGCAGCTATACACTCGCTGAGGCGGTCTTTCCCAAGGAATATGACGGCAGCATGCCGCTGGTCGCCATGGGTCACGGCTTTACCGGCAATCGCAACAGCGGCGGTGCCAGGGAACTTGCCGAACGGCTGGCGCGCCGCGGCATCGCGACCGTACGCATGGATTTTGACCCTTATACCGCCGCGCAAAAAGACAGCCCCCAGGCGCATAGCTATACGCTTTCGTCCATGCGGAAGGATTTGCTGCGCGGGATTGACTATATGCGCGGACATCACGACATCGACACCGACAGGATCGGACTCTACGCGCGCAGCATGGGTGGCCGCGTCGCGATGACCATGGCCAACGAGAGCAGCGGCGGCTTCGATTATCAGGCGCTGGCGCTGGTTGCTCCGGCAGGAACCCGCAATGCCATGATCGACTATATGGGCGGTCAGAGCGCATGGAACGCGATGAAGGAAACCGCAGCCGCGGACGGATATATCCTGCATCAGGGACTGAAGCTGACCCCGCAGTGGTTCGCGGAATTCGAAGCCTATGATCCCTGTCAATACGGCAGCAAATTCGGAGATAAACCGGTGCTGGTCATCCGCAACACGCTCGACTACGTCGTCACGCCCAAGACCAGTCTGGAATGCGCGAAGGCATACAAAAATAGCCAGGTCATTACCGTAAAGACCGATAATTACCATGGCTATGAAATGAGTTATCCGGATTCCGCCCTCAAGGAGGAACTGATGTGCGCGATCACCGAGCATTTTGCCGCCGCCCTGCGCGCGCCGGCGCAAAACCGTCCGCAGCGCGCCGCGTGACCAAAATAGCGCGAGGAAATTCACCACTGCTCGCGCAGCCCAAAACCCGCCTGTCGTGCTCCCTGCCGCGCGCGGCTTTTACGCTGACGGCAGTTCCGGCAGCATGTATTTTTTCTCGTAGGCGCTTTCCCTTTCTTTGAAGTGCGCTGTATCGTATTTTTTGATCGTTTTGAGATACTTGTGCATGTCGAATTCATTCTTCTGCGTCTCAATGGTGCAAACCGCCAGATTCGAGCAGTGATCCGCGACACGTTCCATGTTGTTGCTGAGATCTGACAGCATGAAGCCCAGCTCGATCGTGCAGGTTCCCTGCTGCAGGCGCGCGATGTGCCGATCCTTGACCTCGGCATTGATCGTATCGATGACTTCCTCCAGCGGCTCGACATTGCCTGCCAGCTCCATATCCTGCTTTATGAAAGCCTCCACCGCCATATTGACGATTTCTCTGACCGCATCCATGTAGACCTGTACTTCATTTTGCGCTTCCTGCGAAAATACTGCGCCCTTGCGATCCATCTCCGCCGCGGTTTCGCTGATATTTTTGGCGTGGTCTGATATACGCTCCAGATCGCCGATGCTGTGCAGGATCAAATTGAGCATTCTACTGTCATTTTCGCTCAAATCTTCCCGCTCCAGTCTTACGATATAAGCACCCAGCGCGTCCTCATAGCGGTCAATTTTGGACTCCGTCGCGGACACGTACTCAGCGGCGCTGTCGGTATAGTTTCCGATCATATCCATCGCCCGGAACACGCAGTCCTTCGAGAGATTTGCCATCTTCTCCGCCACCCTGCGGCACTGTCCCGCCGCGATAGACGGCGTTTCGAGAAAACGTTCGTCCAGAAGCTGCAAGGTTTCGTCCTGCTTCTTTTTTTCCGGCACATCCTTGACAAGAAGATTGGCCAGCTTTTCCAACTGCTTGCAAAACGGCAGCAAAAGGATTGTCGCGCAAACGTTAAAAATGCTGTGGATGATCGCAATGTTCGCCGGATTGACCCGCTCTCCCAAAAAATCGAATTGCACGATCGCGTTTCCAATGTAAAAGATACATAAGAAGATGACCGTTCCGATGATATTAAAGGAAAGATGCACCGCGGCTACACGCTTCGCGCCCTTGTTCGCCCCGATGGAAGATATGATCGCAGTCACGCAGGTTCCGATATTCTGCCCCATGATGATTGGAATCGCCGCGCCGTAGGTTACGGAGCCGGTCATGCAGAGCGCCTGCAGGATACCGACTGATGCGGACGAGCTCTGAATGGCTGCCGTAAAGACTGCGCCTGCCAGCACGCCAAGCACCGGATTCGAGAACATGGTCAGAATGCTTACAAACTGCGGAACATCCTTGAGGGGTTCTACTGCGCTGCTCATGATATCCATGCCGTACATCAGGACAGCAAAGCCGATCAGCACCAGACCGATGTTATGTTTCTTTTCATTTTTGGTGAACATCATGAAGCCGATCGCGATTGCGGCCAGAATCGGCGAAAACGACATTGGCTTGAGCAGCTGAATAAAAAAGCTGCTGCCATCGATCGACGCCAGACTCAAAAGCCAAGCTGTCGCCGTCGTACCGATGTTCGCGCCCATGATGACCGGAATCGCCTGCGCGAGACGCATGATACCGGAATTCACAAACCCGACCAGCATCACCGTCGTTGCCGAAGAGCTCTGAATGACTGCCGTTACCGCGCATCCCAGCAACACCCCTCTGGGTACACTGGAAGTCAGGCTTCCCAATATTTTTTCCAACTTATTACCCGAAGCTTTGGTCAGACCGTCACCCATCGTTTCCATACCGAACAAAAACAGACAGAGTCCGCCAAGCATCTGCAGCACACCAAAAATGTCCATAAACACGCTCCTTTTTCTTTATGTATTCTTCTTTTTCTTCATTCATCTTTTATTGTAAAGGCGGGATGCCAAAAATAAAAGTTAAATGTATGTAAAATTATCTCGCGTGTAAACGGCACGCCGCGGTTTCTGTCTGCTTTTTGGACACGATCATGGATTCCGCGCGATGACCCGCGATGTTCTCCACCTTGATATCCAGCTGTTCGGTTTCCATGCAAAACGAAGTACCGTCTTCCGGAATACTGCCGAGCGCACCCAGCACATAGCCGCCGAACGTATCGTACGCTTCGGCCGGCAGATGGATATCCAATGTTTCCTCCACATCGTCGATTGGCGTGCTGCCAAGAATCCTCCAGCAGTTTTCCGCAAGTTTTGTGATCTCGCATGGCTTCTGCGGCTCTCCTTCTTCGAACAGTTCCCCGATCAGCAGTTCCACCAGATCATGCATGGTCGCGATCCCGCTCATGCCGCCGTACTCATCGATCGCCACCGCGAAATGTACACCGCTGGTCTTCATCTGCCGGCACAGAACATCGGCTTTCATATTTTCCGGTACAAAATATGCCTTGCGCAGACATTGCTCCAGCACGCGTTCTTTGGTCAGATCGGCATCGCGCCAATCCATGCGGTAAAACGCCCGAATGTCCAGTACGCCGATAATATCGTCCGTATCCTTGCCGCAGACCGGCATGTAGTTATGCCGGGAATTGCGCGCGGTCTCCTCCCAGATTTCCAGTGTATCCTGCATATCCAAAGTCACCACCTCTTTGCGGTGCGTGCAGAGTTCTTCGACCGAAATGTCATTAAAGTCCAGCACATTTTGGATCATCTCGTTCTCATCCGCTTCGATGACGCCCTTTTCACTGCCGACGGCTGCCATCATGCGGATCTCTTCCTCGGTTACGGTTTCATCCTCTTCCGGGCGGATACCTAAAAGCTTTAGGATACCGTTTGTAGAAGCGGTCAGAAGCCATACCAGCGGCTTAAACAGCACCGATACCAGCGAAAGCGGCGCGGATACAGAAAGCGCGATCTGTTCTGTCTTGTTCATCGCCACACGCTTGGGAATCAACTCGCCGAAGACGATGCTGAAATAGGCGATCACCAGCGTGATTGCAAAAACACAGATGGAATTCAGCGTGCTTTGCGGAATCCGTACCCCTGCTGTCAGCAGCTTCTGTACGAGCGGCGCCGCGAAATTGTCCGCGGCATAAGCACTGCCCAAAAATCCGGCTAACGTGATTGCAACCTGAATGGTCGCCAAAAATCTTGCCGGCTGCGCGGTCAGCGCCACGAGCCGTTTGGCCTGCTTGTTCCCTTTTTTGGCGAGGCGCTCGAGCTTCGCGTCATTCATGGAAATCACCGCGATTTCCGCGCTCGCGAAGACCGCGTTCAGCGCGATCAGCACGATTTGCAAAAGGATTGCTCCTGTCATAAATTTTTACTCCTCTCAAAATCAAAATACGTTCTTTGTTTTGCGACGCAAAACACAAAAAGGCATGGTCTGCCACAGACCATACCTATCCTGTCTTTTTCTGTTTATGATGCAACACAAGACTGCCTGCACAACATGATTTTTGTTCACGTTGTGCTGTATTCGGGGTTTCCTGCTACAAGAAGGCCCGCCGTCGTCCATGTGTTTCACCGTCCTTTTTCTTTGCGATTTCCCGTAAGTGGCTCTGCAGCAAGCGCAGGGTTTCCGTACAGGATTGAAGAATATTCTAGCGTATTTTTCTCTTTGCGTCAACAAAATCTCGCCTTATCGTACATTTTCATACATTTTCTTAACAGCCGGCTCTGCGATTTTTGATATAGACCCAGTACTTGCTGGCGATGGCGGTGATGATGAAGCCAAGGGCGATGGCCAGCGCGATGGTGATGGTGTTGTTGGCGTTGGTGAGCATGACCTCCTCGTTCTTTTCGACAATGCCAAGCATCGTGTAATACAGTCCGCTTCCCGGAATCAGCGGTACTGCCGCTGTGGTCAAAAAAATCGTCGCCGGCGCCTTGCCGACGCGCGCCATAATCTCCGCAAAAAGACCGACAAAAAGCGATGCGATCAGGTAGGGAACAAAATAGTCGTCAAACCCCGGCTGTGCCAAAAGATAAACGATCCAGGTCAGCGCGCCGCCGATACCGGCTGCCGCAAGCTGTTTTCCCTTCATATTGAAGAAAAGCGCGAAGCCTACAGAACCGAGAAAGGCCGAAAAAATTTGTAACATCATAGGATGCCGCCTCCTGTCAGCAAGATAGACAATGCGAAGCCGCAAGCGATGACAGCCGCCAGCAGCAGGGAGTTGACCAGCCGCAGAAGCCCCGTTGCCAAATCTCCCGTCAGCATATCGCGAACCGCGTTTGTCATGGCAATGCCCGGAATTTGAATCATAATCGCGCCGATCATAATTTTGTCTACATGGATACCTATCCCAAAATGAACCAGTGTGATCGACAAAAGTCCCGCGGCGAACGATACCACAAAATTCGTCGCAAGCAGATTATGATCCCGTTTGCTCAACGCGTTCAAAAGCCAGATGACCGCGATGCCGACCAGCGCGGATGCCGCGCCGTCGAGCAGCTGCCCGCCGAAGAATTCCTCGCCCTGAGCGCCGACATCCGCAAACGCTTCGGCGATCAGGTCGTGGGCATCACCCTCGGGCTGGCCAACATCTCGGAGCTGAAGCTCAAAGTGGCCAAGGAGCAGGCCGACAATTTCCGGGACCTGATCGTGAGCTACTCCGAAGACCCGCGCGTCATCCTGATCAAACTGGCCGACCGGCTCGAAGTGATGCGTTCGCTCGAAATGTTCCCCCGCGAAAAGTGGCGCAAGAAGAGCTGGGAGTCGATGAACCTCTACGCCCAGATCGCCCACAAGCTGGGTCTCTACTCGATCAAGAGCGAGCTGGAGGACATCGCCCTGAAATACCTCGAACCGAAGGATTACGAGCACGTCGTCACAAAACTCGAAGAGAGCGCCGAGGAGCGCAAGGCCTTCATCGGGCGGTTCCTCGTGCCGATCGAGCAGCGGCTGAACCGCCTCGGCATCAAATACCACATCAAGAGCCGCACCAAATCGATCTTCTCGATCTGGAACAAGATGCACAAACAGCACGTCCCGTTCGAGGGCGTCTACGACATCTTCGCCATCCGCATCATCATCGACTGCCCGCAGGAGGCCGAGAAACAGCTCTGCTGGACGGCCTATTCGGTGGTGACAGACTTCTACACGCCCAACCCCAAGCGCATGCGCGACTGGATCTCGATCCCCAAGTCGAACGGCTACGAGTCGCTGCACACCACCGTGTCGGCCGAAGGCCGCTGGGTCGAGGTGCAGATCCGCACCGAACGCATGGACGCCGTGGCCGAGCGAGGCATCGCCGCGCATTGGCGCTACAAGGGCGTCAACCAGGGGGCGCAGACCAGCGAAATGTGGCTGGGACATCTGCGCGAACTGATAGAGGACACGACCCACTCGCTGGCGCAGCGTTTCGACGCCAAGCCCGCGTCGGGCGAAATCTTCGTCTTCACGCCCAACGGCGACCTGCGCAAACTCCCCGAGGGGGCCACGCTCCTCGACTTCGCCTTCGACATCCACACCTCGCTCGGATCGACGTGCGTGGGCGGACGGGTCAACGGCCGCGCCGTGCCGATCCGCGAACAGCTGCGCAACGGCGACATCGTGGAGATCACCACCCAGAAAAACCAGACGCCCAAGTCGGACTGGCTGTCGCTGGTGGTGACCTCGAAGGCCCGCAACAAGATCAAGTCCTACCTGCGCGAGGAGCAGGCCAAGCACACGCGCATGGGACGCGAGGAGCTGGAACGCAAGCTCAAGAACTGGAAATTCGCCATCACGATCGACGAGGCGGTGGCTTACCTGGCCAAATACTTCAAACTGCGCCTCGGCACGGAGGTCTACGCGCTGATCGCCACCCAGAAGCTCGACTTCGGGTCGATCAAGGAGATCCTCTCACGCCACCTTTCGGGCGAAGCCGAAGAGGAGCGCCGCGCCGCGGCCGCCGAAATCGAACGCCAGAAGGCCGCGCTGCACGGCACGCAGGAGAAGGCCGCTCCGCAGGACGCGCTGGTGATCGACGACGACATCTCGAAGATCCAGTACAAGCTGGCCAAATGCTGCAACCCGATCAAGGGCGACGAGGTGTTCGGCTTCGTGACGATCAATTCGGGCATCACGATCCACCGCTGCGACTGCCCCAACGCCAAGCGCATGCGCGAGAATTACCCCTACCGCGTGATCGACGCCCGCTGGCGGCAGTCGGCCGAAGGGGCGTTCCGCGTCACGATCCGCATCGTGGCGGCCGACACCACGGGCATGGCCAACCACATCACCGAGGTCATCGTCCGCGATCTCAAACTGGGCATCCGCTCGATGAACTTCGCACCCGCCGGGAACGGCTGCGTGGCGGGAGAAGTGGCCGTCGAAGTGCCCGGAACGGCCGTCGTGGACACGCTCATACACCAGATCATGCGCATCAAGGGCGTGCAGCGCGCCTACCGCGTCAACTAATTCCGCAAACAACTTTTTACCCACACAAACGATAAATGAATAACAACACAATCAGCGTCGTTTTCGCCGACTCGTCGCACGCACATTACGCACCGCGTATTTGCGATCTGATCTACGAGTCGGCCCTGCAGCGGGGTACGGGCATCGCCAAGCGGTCGCCCGAATACATCGCCGCAAAAATGACCGGTGGCAAGGCCGTCGTGGCGCTGGACGGTGAAAAACTGGTCGGGTTCAGCTATATCGAGTGCTGGGGTCACGGCGACTTCGTCGCCACCTCGGGACTTATCGTCGATCCGGAGTACCGCCATATGGGACTCGCGGAGCGTATCAAACGACGAACCTTCGAGCTGGCCCGACGACGATTCCCGTATGCCAAGTTATTCAGTATCACCACGTCGCTGCCGGTTATGAAGCTCAACTCGCGAATGGGCTACGTCCCCGTGACCTTCTCGGAACTAACCGAAGACGAGGAGTTCTGGCGCGGCTGCGAAGGCTGCTGCAACTACGACATCCTGCAACGCAACAACCGCCGCATGTGCCTCTGCACGGGCATGCTCTACGACCCGGCCAAGGAACCGCCCGCGAAACAGTCGCGGCTGGCCCCCTACCGGATGTTTTTCCGGAACAAAGTAAAAAAACTGTTCCACCTGAAATAACGGAAAATATCATTCGAGACAACCCGGTCGCGTCGCGACAAGTCCCCTCCGAGGAGGGGATTCAGGGGAAGGTCAGAATTGCAAACGACGCCGAAGGCGGCGACAACGCCCGGAGGATTTGCACTCCGGTGAATTAACGTAAACAACAAAAAGACAATATCATGGAAACCAAGAAGAAAGTGGTTCTGGCGTTCAGCGGCGGTCTGGACACCTCGTTTTGTGTAAAATACCTCTCCGAGGAGAAGGGGTACGACGTTTACACGGCAATCGCCAACACGGGCGGGTTCTCGAAACCCGAACTCGAAAAGATCGAGAAGCGCGCCATGGAGCTGGGCGCCACGGCCCACGCGACGCTCGACATCGAGCAGGAGTACTATGAGAAAAGCATCCGCTACATGGTCTTCGGCAACATCCTGCGCAACGGGACCTACCCCATTTCGGTAAGTTCGGAGCGCATTTTCCAGGCCATCGCCATCATCGAATACGCCAAACAGATCGGCGCCGACGCCGTGGCCCACGGTTCGACCGGCGCGGGCAACGACCAGGTGCGCTTCGACCTGACGTTCCAGATCCTCGCCCCCGAGATCGAGATCATCACCCCGACGCGCGACATGACCCTGACGCGCGAATACGAGATCGACTACCTGCGCAAGCACGGCATCACGGCCGACTACAAGAAGATGGAGTACTCGATCAACAAGGGGCTGTGGGGAACCTCGATCGGCGGCAAGGAGACCCTCCACTCGGAGCAGACGCTCCCCGAGGAGGCCTATCCGAGCCAGATCACGGCCGAGGGCGAGGAGCGGCTCAAACTCACCTTCGAGCAGGGCGAGCTGGCGGCGGTCAACGGCACGCCCTACACGGACAAGGTCGAGGCCATCCGCGCCGTGGAGGCCATCGGGGCGAAATACGGCATCGGCCGCGACATGCACATCGGCGACACGATCATCGGCATCAAGGGCCGCGTGGGCTTCGAGGCCGCCGCGCCGATGCTGATCATCGCCGCGCACAAGATGCTCGAAAAACACACGCTGACCAAATGGCAGACCTACTGGAAAGACCAGGTGGCGACGTGGTACGGCATGTTCCTCCACGAAGCGCAGTACCTCGAACCGGTGATGCGCGACATCGAGGCGATGCTCCTCTCCTCGCAGCGCAACGTGACGGGAACCGTGGAGCTGATCCTGCGGCCGCGCAACTATACGCTCGTGGGCGTCGACTCGACGTTCGACCTGATGAAGACCGACTTCGGCGAGTACGGCGAGGTCAACAAGGCGTGGACGGCCGACGACGTGAAGGGATTCACGAAGATCCTCGGCAACCAGATCAAGATTTTCTACAACGTCCAGAAACGCAACAAGAAATGATCCGGGTCGGCATCATCGGAGGCGCCGGGTACACCGCCGGCGAACTGATCCGCCTGCTGCTCGCCCACCCGCAGGCCCGGATCGTCTTCGTCCACAGCACGAGCAACGCGGGAAACCGCCTCGCCGACGTACACGGGGGACTGGAGGGCGACATCGAAATGCGTCTGAGCGACGCATACGACCTCCAGGCCATCGACGTGCTGTTCCTCTGTTCGGCGCACGGCGAGAGCCGCAAATGGCTCGAAG
>OIWM01003041.1_pt1 | contig 12731 bp, 9 predicted proteins | sample 1587451 | NCBI WGS metagenome assembly OIWM01 (sample SAMEA3888907, study PRJEB22519) | human gut metagenome | biome: human gut; feature: human-associated habitat; material: faeces | place: Denmark | collected 2011
CTGTGCATGTCGGCAGCAAGGCGTGCGAGTCATTCGCTGCGGACTGCATGCAGAAGATACGGTGCAGTCAGAAGCCATTGCCGGATTTTATCATCCAGCATTTCGGGAACTAGTGGAATCTCGTTTGTGTTTACGGGTTCTCAAGCAGTGGATGCAGCAACATCCGCAGGAAACCATGGCAGAAGTACAGGTTGCTCCCGGCTGGAGCAGTCGGGTTGCCGGGCATCACGCTTGCAATCGGGCAGCCTGTCGGGAAGCTGGGATTTCGCTGCGAATCATAGAAACAGCAGCCATTCCAGCAGGAATGCTGCAAATCGGAAAGGACGGATACGATGTTTTTCAAATCGCTGGAACTGCAAGGATTTAAGTCCTTTCCTGACCGGGTGAAACTGGAATTTGAACAGGGCTTGACCGCCGTGGTTGGGCCAAACGGCAGCGGAAAAAGCAATATCGGCGATGCGATTCGCTGGGTATTGGGGGAACAGTCCACGAAGCTGCTGCGTGGAAATCGCATGGAAGATGTTATTTTCTCCGGAACAAAACGCCGGAAACCGTCTGGATTTGCTGCCGTTACCATTCAGCTGGATAATCAAACTGGTCTGTTTGGAGAATCCTATGGGGAAACGATTGCCATTACCCGAAAGCTTTATCGCAGCGGAGAAAGTGTCTATCAGATTAACGGGAAAGCCGTTCGGCTGAAAGACGTGCAGGAACTACTGATGGATACTGGCATGGGGCGAGATGGCTATGCGATTATCGGACAGGGACGCATTGCGGAAATTGTCAGTGCACGCAGCACCGATCGCCGGGAGTTGTTTGAAGAGGCAACGGGTGTTTCTAAGTTTCGCTATAAACGGGAAGAAGCCGAGCGAAATTTACAGGCTGCACAGGAAAATTTAGTGCGGTTGCAGGATATTGCAGCGACTTTAGAGGGCAGAGTCGAACCACTCCGCCAGCAGGCAGAAGTTGCCAAGCAGTTTTTGAAGTTGTCAGAACAACAGAAAAAATTAGAACTTTCGCTCTGGATGCAGCAGCTGACTGGTTTAGATCAAGAAAAAGCTGCTCTGCGAGATACGCTCTTACAGGCACGGGGGAATGAACAGAATGCTGCATTGGACTTGAAGCAGGCGGATGCGTTGCTGCAAGAACAGTATCGGGAAATGCAGCAGACAACGGTTCGGATTCAGAATCTACGGGAATCGGTACAGCAGGCAGAAGAAACTGCTGCTCAGACACAAGCAGACCTTGCGGTCTGTGCGAATGAACAGCAGCACAACGAACAGCGGCTGATACAGGTTGCACAGCAGCAAAAAGATGCTGCTGCAGCGGAACAAACTGCTACAGAACAGCTGCAAACGCAGCAGGCAGCCATACAGACCTTACAGGAGCAAAAAGCCACCGCCGTCAAAGCCTGTCAGGAACAGGAGCAGTTTCAGAAAGAACTTGCCAAGCAGCTGGCAGCTGCAGCCGCAGCCGTAAAAGAAGCAGAAACCAAACTGCGTACCAGCTACGGCAATCAGAACCATTCCTTTGCAAGGGCAGAATCCCTTGCCGCACAAATCGAAACGATACAGGCACAGACGGTTTCGCAGACTGCACAGGCAGCCGCTTTGCAGCAGCAATTGCAGGCAGCCGCTGAAACGGAACAGCAGACGATAGACGCTGTTTCGGCAGCAGTCGAGGCGGAAACAGCGGTGCGTGTGGCGTTAGAGGCGGCACAGCAGCAACACAAAACCCTTGCAGTTCATCTGGAACAGCAGCAAGTACAAAATGCCCAGCGGCAGATGCAGTTGCAGACCGCCCAGCAGCGGTTGCAGTTGTTGCAGGAGATGGAACACAATATGGAAGGCTATGCTGGCAGTGTCAAGGCAGTTTTGCAGGCAGAGCACGGCAAGCCACATGGTGTATATGGAACGGTTTCGCAACTGTTGACGACAGAATCTCGGTATAGTCTGGCAATTGAAACAGCTTTAGGCGGAGCGATGCAAAATATTGTTGTTGCAGATGAAACCGCAGCCAAGGACTGGATTCGCTACCTGAAAATGAAACGAGCTGGACGGGCAACCTTCCTGCCCTTGACTTCTATTAAAGGGCAAACATTGAAAGAGTCCGCAGTTTTGCAGGAAAAAGCAGTCATCGGTTTGGCGTGCGATTTGGTGCAGTATGATGTAAAGTTTCAGAATATTGTATCCTCTTTGCTGGGGCGGATTGTAATTGCAGAAAATCTGGACGATGCGACCCGACTGGCACAGCGGTATGGTTACCGTTTCCGCATCGTCACGCTAGATGGACAGGTGATTAACGCCGGCGGTTCGTTTACAGGTGGTTCTTCCCAGAAAAAAGGTGGAATCCTGACCCGAAAGAATGAACAGCTTGCCTTACAGCAGACCATTCAGCAGTTACAGGAACAGGTGCAGGCAGATGCAGAGCAGTTCCGCCAGCAGAAAGCTGCCGTACAAAAGCAGCTGGAACAGGTGCAAACATTGCAAAATCAGCTGCATCACGAGCATGCAGAACAATTATTGGCGGCTGCCCGTGCGGAAACTGCAAAGAAGCAGTCTCAGCAGCTGCAACAACAGCTTTCAGAACGGCAGCAGCAACGAAAGCAGCTGTCAGAACAAGTGGCAGCATTGCAACAGCAGCACGCAACTGCAAAGGCAGAATGGGAGCGGGTGCAGGCAGATTTGACTGCTTTACAGGCTCAGCAGCAGGAAGCCAAACAACAGCAGGAAGCCTTGTCTGCGGAACAAGCAGCTGTTCGGGAACAGCTGACCACCCGTCAGATTGCAGCGGCAAAGCTGGAGCAGGCATATTTGAGTCAACAGCAGCAGATTGCAGAACAACAGGAGCGGTTGCAGCAATGCAGACAGCAGAAACAGCAATTGACAGAAGCAGAAGCGGCTTGTCAGGAACAAGCGGTTCAATTGCAGCAGCAGGAACAGGAACTGCAAACCAAGCTGACGACCTGTCGGGAACAGATGACCCAACACCGTAAGACCATTGAACAGCTGCAACGGATTCACACAGAACAGGAACAGCGGATTCGTCAGCAGCAAGAGGGCATTCGGGAGTTGAGTGCTGCACGGGAACGGGCAGCGGCAGAAGTTGCCCAGCTGGAAACAAAACAACATACACTGGAACAGCAGCGTGACCGGATTGTGCAGCAGATGCGAGAACAATATGATGTGACGTTATCGGAAGCCAATCAGCTGGCAGAGCCGATTTCCAATGAATTGCTTGCCAAGCAGCAGCTGGAAACGCTCCGCCGACAGATTCGGGCATTGGGGCACGTCAATGTGTCTGCGATCGAAGAGTATCAGGAAGTTTCCAGGCAGTGGGAATTTTTATCTGCACAGTTGCAGGATGCCACGCAGGCAAAACAGGAACTGGAAACGCTGATTGTACAGCTGACCGCAGAAATGCAGCGAATCTTTACAGAACGGTTTGCCGGTATCAATCAGGCATTTCAGGAGATTTTCCGAGAACTATTTGACGGTGGCGAAGCATCGCTGTCCTTGTCTGATCCAGACGATGTGTTGCATTCCGGCATTGAAATTCAGGTTGCACCGCCCGGAAAAGTGATTAAAAATCTAATTGCTCTCTCCGGCGGGGAACAGTCGTTCGTTGCCATTGCGATTTATTTCGCCATTTTGCGGCAGCGTCCAACGCCGTTTTGCATTATGGATGAAATTGATGCGGCACTGGATGAGGGCAATGTACGGCGGTATGTGCAGTATTTGCAGCGGTTTCGGGATACGACGCAGTTTATTTTGATTACCCATCGGCGGATGGCAATGGAAGCGGCAGATGCTCTATATGGTGTGACGATGCAGGAAGATGGTATCTCTCGTTTGCTGCATATGGAACAGGTACAAGAAGCGGAAGCATAAAAACCAGAAGAAAGGGTGTTGAACATGGGCTTTTTTGGAAGAAAGAAGGACAAAGAAAAAGAGAAAGAAAAGAAAGGCGGTCTGTTCGGCTGGATGAAGCGGAAACAGGCAGACGAGCCGGAACGAGAAGAACAGATTGTGGAACCAGAACCGGAAACAGATACCGATGACGTTGCAGCCCAGATGCTGGCAGAGCGAGAGGCAGCCCGTCAGGCAGAAACAGAACAGTGGCGAGAAGAAGCAGAAGCAGAAATTGCTGCCGACCAAGTGGAAGCAGCTGCACTTGCTGCAAAGGCAGCACAGGACGAGTTGCTGACAGAAGAGGAAGATTCCGAAGCGGAGAACGAGGAAGACGAGGAAGAACCGATTGCTGTAACATTCCAGCCGGAAGAAGCTGAGTCAGAAGCAGAAGAAGCCGAACCGGAAGAAGTTGCAGAACCGGAAACGGTAGAAACTGAACTGGAAGAAGTTGCAGAACCGGAAACGGTAGAAACTGAACTGGAAGAAGTTACAGAACTGGAAACTGTAGAATCTGAACTGGAAGAAGTTGCAGAACCGGAAACAGAAGAATCTGAATCGGAAGAAGTCGCAGAGCCGGAAACAGAAGAATCTGAATCGGAAGAAGTCGCAGAACCGGAAACGGTAGAAACTGAACCGGAAGAAGTTACAGAACTGGAAACGGTAGAAACTGAATCGGAAGAAGTCGCAGAGCCGGAAGCAGAAGCATCTGAATCGGAAGAACTCGACGAAACAGAAGCAGAAGCATCCGAACCAGAAGAACCCCAAGAACCAGAAAAGAAGAAAAAAAAGGGATTCTTTGAAAAGATTCGGGATGGCCTGCGGAAAACCAAGGATTCTGTCATTGCAAAAATGCAGTTGGTTTTGAATGCCTTTACCAAGATTGATGAAGACCTGTTCGACCAGCTGGAAGAAACCATGATTATGGGCGATATGGGGGCAGAAACTTCCATTGAAATCTGTGACCAGCTCCGCAAACGAGTAAAAGAACGTGGCATCACCGACCCGAAACAAATTATGGGACTGATTCAGGAAATCATCGGTGAAATGCTGGGCGAAGACCAGACGTTACAGTTACAGACCAAGCCGTCTGTGATTATGGTCATCGGTGTCAATGGTGCTGGGAAAACAACCACCATCGGCAAGTTGTGTCATCAGCTGAAAGAGGACGGCAAGAAAGTTATCGTTGCCGCAGCCGATACCTTCCGGGCTGCTGCCATTGACCAGCTGGAAGTTTGGACAGACCGGGCAGGCGTTGAACTGGTCAAGCATGCAGAGGGTTCTGACCCGGCAGCAGTTGTCTATGATGCCATCGAAGCCGCAAAGGCAAGAAATTGTGATGTTTTGATCTGTGACACTGCTGGACGGCTGCACAATAAGAAAAATCTGATGCAGGAACTTGCAAAAATCAACCGCATCATTGAAAACAAAGCAGCTGGCTGTGATAAGGAAATCCTGCTGGTGCTGGATGCAACCACCGGACAGAATGCCGTCAATCAGGCACGGTTGTTCAAAGAAGTTGCAGACATTACCGGAATCGTTCTGACGAAACTGGACGGCACTGCCAAAGGCGGTATCATTGTTTCCATCAAGAATGAACTGGAAATCCCGGTCAAGTTAATTGGAGTCGGTGAAAAGATTGACGACTTGCAGCCATTCCATGCGAGAGATTTTGTCAACGCCCTGTTTGAAACGGAGGAACGAAAGTAATGCAGAAAGAAACTTTGATTCTTGCATCCAACAATGCTGGAAAACTGCGGGAGATGCGGGAAATTTTAGAGCCATTCGGGCTGGAAGTCCGTTCACAGAAAGAAGCTGGTTTTACCGCAGAAGTTGCGGAAACAGGCACAACCTTTCAGGAAAATGCCATCATAAAGGCGAAGGCTGTGCAGGAAGCCTTGCACTGTGCCGTGCTGGCGGATGACAGCGGATTGATGATTGATGCACTGGATGGTGCACCGGGTGTTTATTCCCATCGCTTTGCCGGAGAGCAGGCAACCGATGAAGATCGCTGCAATCTCGTATTGGAGAAGTTGCAGGGTGTTCCGGATGAACAGCGAACCGCTCGGTTTGTCTGTGCGATTTGCTACCTTACCGCAGACGGCGAACAGCATTGTTTTGCGGGCGTTTGCGAGGGTATCATTGGAACAGAGCCGAAGGGCGAAAATGGGTTCGGTTATGACCCGGTATTTGTCGTTGGGAACAAGACAATGGCAGAGATGACAGAAGCAGAAAAGAATGCAATTAGCCATCGTGGAAAAGCGTTGGCAGCCTTACAGGCATATTTGAAAGGAGAATAAATTTATGTTGACCAGTAAACAGCGTGCAACCCTGCGGGGAATTGCCAGCAGCTATGAAACCATCTTGCAGGTGGGAAAGAACGGCATCGGGGAAACTTTGATTCAGCAGGTTTCCGATGCTCTGCGGAAACGGGAACTGATTAAACTGCACGTTCTGGAAAATTCAGAACTGAGTGCCAGAGAAGCAGCTGAACAGCTGGCAGAAGCAACAGAATCCGAAGTGGTACAGGTGATTGGCAGCCGCTTTATTCTGTTTAAACGGAATCCGAAGAAACCGATTTACGAAATGTAAGGGGAATGATTGGCAGCCGCTTTGTGCTCTATAAGCGGAATCCGAAAAAGCCGGTCATTGATTTGAAGTAATGCGGCGGATTGGAATCTTTGGCGGTAGTTTTAACCCGATTCACAACGGACACTTGCACCTTGCCAAGACTGCAATGGAACAATTCTCTCTCGACCATGTATTATTCATGCCGACTTATATTTCTCCATTTAAACAGAATGCAGCGGATGTTGCGGACAGTATGCACCGACTGGCGATGTGCCGGCTGGCAATTGCCCCGTATCCCTGCTTTTCTGTGAGCGATTATGAATTGCAGCAGAAAACCGTCAGCTATACGATTCACACGATTTCCGCTTTGCGGCAGGAATGGACAGATGTGGAACTGGTTTTGCTGATGGGGAGTGATATGCTGCTGCAATTTCAAAACTGGTATCGCTGGCAGGAACTGTTGACCATGACAGAACTGGGTGTGATTGCACGGGAAACAGATGACCGAGTAGTACTGGAGCAGGCAGCACAGGAACTTTCGGCATATGGTACGATTCAGCTTTGCTGTGACCGGGTTCTTCCGATATCGTCTACAAAAATTCGGGAAATGCTGAAAAAAAATCAGGATTGTACTTGCTATTTACCGGAAAACGTAGTAAAATATATTGTATTCCATCAGTTGTATCAGCGGACGGAAGAGAAAGAAAACGGCAAAAGAAAGCAAGGGAATTTCGATGGCAAAGGAATCTGTGATTGAAAAGATGAAACATAAAATGCAGCCACCGCCGCCGAAAGAAGTTTCGATTTCAGAGGCGACCGAATCCATGCGGAAAGTGCTGGAAAAACAGGTCAGTGAAGAAACGATGCGGAAAGAGCGGTATGAACACTCTGTGCGGGTTGCAGCAGAATGCAAGCGGCTGGCACAAATTTACCATGTCAATGAAGATTTGGCAGAGTTTGCCGGTATGGTGCACGACATCTGTAAGGACATGAAAGCGGACGACCAGAAAGCATTGATGGAAGCTGGAAAGGACGATCTGGACATCACGGAAGAGGAATGGAACACCAAAAAGCTTTGGCATGGCATTGCCGGTGCACAGCTGATGCGGCAGAAATACTGCATGAACAATCAGCATGTATTAGATGCCATCCGGTATCATACGGTTGCAAGAAAAGGCATGACGCCATTGGAGCAGATTGTCTATCTGGCAGATATGACAGAAGCAGGACGGAACTTTATTGATGTTCATACATTGCGGGCAGCCGTCAATCAAAATTTAAATCTCGGCATGTATTACGCTCTGAAAATTTCGATTGCAAACGTATTGGATAAGGGCGGCTTGCTGCCTCGCCATACGATTGAAGCTTACAATCAGTATGTGCAGGTTGTGGCAGGAATGAAGGATTGAGCAGGAAGAGAAAGGGGTTTCCAGAGATGGCGAAAAAACGGCAGACGAAGAAAAGCCGGAAAAATACCAAGAAGAAAGATTTGTTTGTTATGATCGGTTCGATTGCTCTGACCGTTGTGTTAGTGGTAACGATGATTTTAAATGCACCGATTATTGATTACCGGACAATTACGAACGGAACGATGAGTACCCGGCAGATTTCGATTATGAAGTATTTTAAGGTCTGGCAGCCGTTGGTACAGAAAGAAGGAACACTCCAGAAGCCGGTCAATACGGATGCTTCTGCTCTGAATCTGAAAGAAGATACAGATGATGCAGGCCCAAAAGATGACGGGCTGGATTTGGATCAGATTGTCGAGGGGCAGTATACTGTGCTCTTTATGGGAATGGATGAGAGCGGAAAACTGGCGGATGTCAACTGGATTTTTCAGTTTGACATTTTTGCAGGAACGATGAATGTTCTGCAAATTCCGAGAGATTGCTATATGCCAGCGTATGCGAACACCTCCACCAATAAGTTCAACAGCATCTATGGAACAGGGCAGGATGAAACGGTCACACCGATTCAGCGTGCAGTGAATGCTATTCAGGAGAATTTCGGCTTGGTGATTGACTGTTATGTCAAGCTGAGCTGTACGGATATTGCAAACATTGTGGATTCCATCGGCGGTATTCCGATTGACCTGCCGGAAGAAATCATGTATGAAGCGGATAAAGTTCTGAAACCCGGAAAGCAGACGCTGAACGGACAGCAGGCAGAATGGTTTGTTCGATTCCGTCGGGAATACGATGAGGGCGATATTGGACGTGTAAAGGCACAGCGAATTTTCTTGGCAGCAGCCATGCAGAAATTGTTGGATATGAGCCAGACGGAATTGATGTCGGCGATGCAGAAAATCTATAAGAATGAATGGATTGCAACGGATTTATCGCTGGAACAAATCAGCATGCTGGCAGATTTTGCCGCAAAGCGATTGACCATGGACGGCGTAAATGTTTATATGGTTCCGGGCGAGGGCATCATGTACGAGGGGCAGGCAGTTTATTCGATTCATAAGACCGAAGCGATTGACCTCATCAACGAACATTTCCGCCCGTATCAGAACGAAATGTATTATGATGAGAGTACCATTGTGGAACTGGTCGACGAGAGCAATTATATTGACACTTATTCGGATACAGAAGAAAATCTGGACGACATCCACAACGGAGATACCGAGGACGGAAAACAGAATATTTACAGCAATGGAAACTAAAGAAAACCACCATCAACACGAAAGGATTATCATTTCATGGAGCAGAAAGCAGTATTAGAAGCAATTGTAAAAGCATTGGACAGCAAGCGTGCCGAAGATATTCAGGTCATCGGCGTGAAGAATCTGACAATTTTAGGCGATTACTTTGTCATTGCTAACGGTACGAGTACCACGCACACAAAAACGCTGGCAGACGAAGTAGAATACCAGATGACAAAGCTGGGCATCGAACCGCTGCACCGGGAGGGCAGAGGAAACGGTTCAAACTGGATCGTATTGGATTATAATGATATTATTATCCATGTGTTCTATAAGGAAACCAGAGCATTCTACCAGCTGGAACGGCTTTGGGCAGACGGCGAAAAGATGGATGTAACTGCATGGTTAAAGGAAGACTAATGCGGTAAAAAAGGAGGCATTTTCTATGGAAAACGGAAAGAAAATGATTACAGTTGTTGGAGCATACATGATTTTAAAGGGCATTTTGAATCTGATTTTGGGATTCAGTGCCAACAATGTGGTTTCCCTGCTGTTTGCAGCAGTTTTGATTTTTGCAATGCTGAAACGGATTCCATATAGCCAGTATGTAACAGCCATTTTTTTGGCACTGATTTTCTTGGTCAACTTGCCGGCGAACCTGTCGAATTTGGGCTCGAACTGGATTTATCTGGTGGAAGGCTTGCTGGATGTCGGTGCAGCTGCCATTTTGGCATTCCATAAAGATGTAAAAGATTATTTTGCAGGTTAATGCAAACCAATCTCATGAAAAAACAAGAAAGAGGATGAAGCAACTATGAGCAAATATGACTTTACTGCCATTGAAGCAAAGTGGCAGCGGTATTGGGCGGAGCATGACACGTTCCACGCAGAGGATGATTATACAAAACCGAAGTTCTATGCACTGGTCGAATTCCCGTACCCGTCTGGTCAGGGTCTGCACATCGGACACCCAAGACCGTATACCGCAATGGATGTCGTTTCCAGAAAGCGGAGAATGGAAGGCTATAATGTTCTGTTCCCGATGGGTTGGGATGCATTCGGTCTGCCGACTGAAAACTATGCCATCAAGCATAAAATTCATCCGGCAATCGTAACCGCAAACAATGTTGCAAGATTTAAGTCGCAGTTGCAGGCACTGGGTATGTCCTTTGACTGGGATCGGGAAATCAACACCACTGACCCGAATTATTTCCATTGGACACAGTGGATTTTCTTGCAGATGTTCAAGAAGGGTCTGGCATACAAGAAGGAAACCGCTGTCAACTGGTGTACTTCCTGTAAGGTCGTTCTGGCAAATGAAGAAGTTGTTGGCGGCGTTTGCGAACGCTGCGGCGGCGAAGTTGTACAGAAAGTAAAATCTCAGTGGATGCTGAAGATTACAGAATATGCACAGCGGTTGCTGGATGATTTGGATGAAGTGGATTATCTGGAAAAGATTAAGACCGCACAGCGGAACTGGATTGGACGTTCTACCGGTGCAGAAGTAGACTTCCAGACCACTGCTGGTGATACCCTGAAAATCTATACCACTCGCCCAGATACCCTGTTTGGTGCAACTTACATGGTTATTTCTCCGGAACATCCGCTGATTGAAAAGTGGGCAGACAAGCTGGAAAATATGGATGAAATCCGTGCATATCAGGAAAAGGCAGCCAAAAAGTCTGACTTTGAACGGACAGAAATGGCAAAGGAAAAGACGGGCGTTTGCCTGAAGGGTGTTCGTGGTATCAATCCGGTCAATGACAAGGAAATCCCGATTTTCGTTTCGGACTATGTTCTGATGAGTTACGGAACAGGTGCAATCATGGCAGTTCCGGCACACGATACCCGTGACTATGAATTTGCAAAGGTGTTCGACCTGCCGATTATCGAAGTAGTCAAGGGCGGCGATGTCACCAAGGAAGCGTTCACCGATTGTGCAACAGGTACGATGGTCAACAGCGGTTTCCTCGATGGCATGTCTGTAGAAGATGCAAAGGTAAAGATTAAGGGCTGGCTGGAAGCAACTGGCAAGGGCAAGTCCAAGGTCAACTATAAGCTGCGGGACTGGGTATTCTCTCGGCAGCGGTATTGGGGCGAACCGATTCCGGTTGTTTACTGTGACAAGTGCGGCTGGGTTGGATTGCCGGAAAGCGAACTGCCGCTGACATTGCCGGATGTAGAAAGCTATATGCCGACGGATACCGGTGAAAGCCCGCTGTCCACACTGGAAAGCTTTATCAATACCACTTGCCCGAAGTGCGGTGGCCCTGCAAAGCGGGAAACCGACACCATGCCACAGTGGGCAGGTTCGAGCTGGTACTATCTGCGTTACTGCGACCCGAAGAACCCGAACGGCATTGCCTCCAAGGAAGCACTGAATTACTGGATGCCGGTTGACTGGTACAATGGCGGTATGGAACACACCACTTTGCACCTGCTGTATTCTCGGTTCTGGCATAAGTTCCTGTATGATATTGGCGTTGTCAATACTAAAGAACCGTACAAGCGGAGAACTTCTCACGGTATGATTTTGGGCGAAGACCCAGACCATCCGGGCAAGTTCACCAAGATGTCTAAGTCCAAGGGCAATGTCATCAATCCGGACGATGTTGTCAAGGAATACGGTGCAGATACCCTGCGTTTGTATGAAATGTTTGTCGGCGACTTTGAAAAGGCTGCTCCGTGGAGCACCTCCAGCATTCGTGGATGCAAGCGGTTCTTAGACCGTATCTGGGCATTGCAGGATAACCTGATTGATGGCGATACCTATCGGGAATCATTGGTACGGAAGATGCATCAGACCATTCAGAAGGTTTCCAACGACATTGAAACCCTGAAGTTCAATACTGCCATTGCCGCTATGATGGAACTGTTGAACGAAATCACTGCAACTGGTTCGATTAACAAGGCAGAATTCCGGACACTGTTGATTCTGTTGAATCCGTTCGCTCCGCATATTACAGAAGAACTGTATGAAACTTACTGTGGTGGAATCCTGCATGAACAGAGCTGGCCGACTTATGACGAGGAACTCTGCAAGGAAGACACCATTGAAATCGTTGTACAGATTAACGGTAAGGTACGCTGCAAGATGAATATTGCAGTGGGTGCAGAAAAGGATGCTGTTCTGGAACAGGCTCTGGCAGAACCGAAGATTGCAGAAGCCGTTGCTGGAAAGCAGCTGGTGAAGCAGATATATGTACCAAATAAACTGGTTAATTTTGTTGCAAAATAACCAAAATTAAAAAAACTTCCGATAAGGCTTGACAAACCATTTTCTGTGTGTTATAATAAAACATATTTGAAATGCCGAACAGAAAACTGCGGATTTTTCGTGTGTTTCTGGATGGCTGCCATGCCGGAAACGGTGTGATAAAAACCAAGTTGATTGCTAAGGACAGATTGATGTAGTATCCCGAAGTTCCGATGTCGGGACCATCGGTGGTATAGGTCAGAAGCAGGGGAAACTTTGTGGATGATCAGCCTCTGCCGTGGCGGCAAAGGGAGGGAAATGTAAGTGGCAGAAGTTCGTGTTGGCAAAAATGAATCTCTGGATACCGCACTGAAGCGGTTTAAGAGATCTTGTGCTAAGGACGGCGTAATTG
>OIWM01003045.1_pt1 | contig 12715 bp, 10 predicted proteins | sample 1587451 | NCBI WGS metagenome assembly OIWM01 (sample SAMEA3888907, study PRJEB22519) | human gut metagenome | biome: human gut; feature: human-associated habitat; material: faeces | place: Denmark | collected 2011
TATGTTTTCCGCTCTTTTCTTTTATGCGCGTTTTACGGATAGGATTTCGCCGTCCGTTCCGATGATATGCACGCTTACGGGAATGTTTTTGCCGCAAGCCTTTACGGCGTTACTCACCGCGCGTTCGATCCCGCCGCAGCAGGGAACCTCCATGCGCGTGACCGTAACGGTGCGAATCGAATTCTGCGAGAGGATCGCCGTTAATTTCTCGGTGTAATCGCCCTCGTCGAGCTTCGGACAGCCGATAAGCGTAATACGGCCGCGAATGTAGTCCTCGTGAAAATTGCCGTAGGCGTAGGCGGAGCAATCGGCGGCAATGAGCAGGTCGGCGTTTTCAAAATACGGCGCACCAACCGGCACAAGCTTGATCTGAACCGGCCACTGCATCAGTCTGCCGGAGGAAAAAGCGGCTTTTTTCGGTTCGCTCGGCGTGTCGTGGCGAATCAAATGCGATTTTGTGCCCGGACAGCCGCAGGGAAGTGGAGCGCTTTTCTCGGAACTGTGTTCAGGTTCCACTTCTTTTGCTTTTTTGGCGGCCAATACCGCTGCTTCGTCGTAGGCCGGTGCTTCGCGTACTTCAAAGGTAATGGCACCCGTCGGACAAGCGGGCAGACAGTCGCCGAGACCGTCGCAATAGTTCTCGCGCGTAAGCACGGCTTTTCCGTCGATCATATCAATAGCGCCTTCGTGGCAGGCAGCGGCACAGGCGCCGCAGCCGTTGCATTTTTCACGGTCAATTTTGATGATTTTTCGGTTCATATAGATGTTCCTTTCGTTTTATGGCAATGGTTTGCGGAATAGCTCTTGACTTTATGGGCACAGTATAGTACAATATACATGAAAAGTCTGTTGGAAAAACAACAGAAATATGGTTTCGGAGCGGAGGTTTTTTCCGTATGAGTTTGGTTTTTCCTGCAAATGCGTCGGAGGATTCGCTTCGGCTTCTTGCGGCGTGCCGTTTGTTTGATGGGATCGACCGCGCCGTTTTGCCGTCCGTTTTGGAAAAACTCGGTGCTGTCGAAAAGAAACGGCAAAAGGGCGAATTTTTCTTTCGGGAGGGCGATCCGGCTGAAAACGCCGGGATCTTGCTTTCCGGAAGGGCGCAGATTCTGCGCGACGATTATGACGGCCGGCGTCACGTGTTGGCAGAATTAGCGCCCGGCGATGTTTTCGGTGAAGTTTTTGTGTGTGCGGATGTAAAAACCTATCCGGTGTATGTGGAGGCGATTTGCGAGGCGGAGGCGTTGTTTGTCAATCTTGCTCTGCTTGAACAGAATCGCACACCGGATGCGCACGAGGTGCGGCTGTTATACAATCTGCTTTTTGTCACGGCGCAGAAAAATCTGCTCTTAAACCGCAAAATCGAGCTTCTTTCAAAGCGAACGACGCGGGAAAAACTCGCTTCGTTTTTATGGATGAAGGCCAAAGAAGCCGGGCAAGTGCACTTTACCGTTCCGTTTGACAGGCAGTCGCTTGCCGATTATCTCGGCGTGGATCGAAGCGCTATGTGTGCGGAGCTAAGCCGGATGCGCCGCGACGGGTGGATCGATTATCACAAAAATGTATTTCGCATACAAAAAGCCGCATTAGCGGAGAATACGGAAGAAAGCAGGTGAAGGTATGCCGCATTCAATGTCCGTGCCGTTATTCAATTATGCCGATTCAAACTTTATCGTACACCATACGGTCAGTGAAAACTTTGAAGATCCCTATACGCGCTTACATATGCACACCATGTATGAGTTATATTGCTTTTTGGACGGTGAAGGCGTGTTCACGGTAGAGGGAAATATATATAAGTTGGAAAGAGGTATGCTGCTTTTAATCCGACCGGGCGAAGCGCACAGCGCCAAAATCGTCAGCACCAGCCGGTATGAACGCATTGCTGTTCATTTTACGCCGTCTTTTTTGGAAAACGATTGCATCCGCGAAATGCTGCACGCCTTTGAAACGTCCAAAAACAGCAGTAACCATTGCTTCTTTTGCAACGATGAGAGTGCCTATCCGTTTAAGCTGTTACGCGAGATTACCAACTCGAAGCTGAAAGGGAATCATCCTGCCTGCAAATTAGCCTTGCAGGCAAATCTTCCGGCATTGCTTTACAGCCTTTCCGAAAACTGCTCACACAAAGTTTCGGTGGACGGCACCTCGCACGACCAGCTGGTGCGTCAGATCCTACGCTATATCGATTCGCATCTTTCGACCGAATGGTCCTTAGATGAGCTGGCTGAGCATTTGTATCGGGACAAAGCCTATCTGAACCGTCGCTTCAAAACCGTGGTCGGCACCAGCATCTGGAATTATACCATCCAAAAACGCATTGTCAACGCGCAGCGCAGTCTGTACGCTACCGGCAGCATTTCAAGTGCCTTTCAGGCCAGCGGCTTCAGCGACTATTCGACGTTTTACCGCAATTATAACCGTATTATCGGCATTTCGCCGTCGGATGACCTGAAGAACCGAAAATCCGATAAGGAGCGGCTATTGGGAATCATTAACCCCTATTGTTAAAGTTCACAAAACGGCCTTCCCGCAATTTGTCCAACCGTCGAAAAACGACCGGCATTAAAAGAACGCCGGTCGTTTTTCTCTATAAACTGCCGCTTAAAATAATCCTGAAATCCTGCCGTTTTCGTCTACGTCGATATTTTCGGCTGCCGGAACCTTCGGCAGACCCGGCATGGTCATGATGTCGCCGGTTAATACCACGATAAAACCGGCACCTGCCGAAACCTTGACGTTCTTGACGGTCACGCGGAAATGCTCCGGCGCACCGAGCTTTGTCGGATCGTCCGAAAAGCTGTATTGGGTCTTGGCAATGCAGACCGGAAGGGAAGAGAAGCCAAGCTCGGCAAGCGTCGCTATCTGCTTTTTTGCCGCCGGCAAGAAGTCAACGCCGTCGCCGCCGTAGATCTTCTTGACAACCGCTTCAATTTTATCTTCAATGCTTCCGGAAAGTTCATAGGAGAAGGAGAAATCGTTCGGCTTATCGCATAAGCGTACAACCTCTTCGGCAAGCTCGATGCCGCCCTCCGAGCCTTTCGCCCAAACGTCCGAAAGAATCGTGTTGACGCCAAGCTTGCGGCACTCGCGGATGACGAGTTCCACTTCTTCCTCCGTGTCGGTCGGGAATTTGTTGACTGCCACGACAGCCGGAAGCTTGTAAACGTTCGTGATGTTGGAAACATGGCGAAGCAGATTCGGAAGTCCCTTTTGAAGCGCCTCAAGATCGGGCGTGGCAAGCGCAGTCTTGGGAAGGCCGCCGTGCATTTTGAGCGCACGGACGGTCGCAACCACAACAACAGCCGCCGGCGTTAATCCTGCATAGCGGCACTTGATATCCAAGAACTTTTCCGCACCCAAGTCCGCGCCGAAGCCGGCTTCGGTGACGGTATAGTCGCCCATTTTGAGTGCCGTGCGTGTGGCAATGACCGAGTTACAGCCATGGGCAATGTTGGCAAACGGGCCGCCATGCACAAAGGCCGGCGTTCCCTCAAGCGTCTGCACAAGATTCGGCTTTAATGCGTCCTTTAACAACGCCGCCATCGCGCCCTGCGCCTTTAAGTCGGCACAGGTCACCGGCTTTCCGTCATAGGTGTAGGCGACGATAATGCGCGAAAGACGCTCTTTCAAGTCGGTGAGGGAGGAGGCAAGGCAGAGAACCGCCATGACCTCCGATGCCACCGTGATATCAAAGCCGTCCTCGCGCGGCGTTCCGTTGGCTTTGCCGCCGAGACCGTCTACAATGTTTCGAAGCTGACGGTCGTTCATGTCCACACAGCGTTTCCAGGTAATGCGGCGCACATCGATGCCGAGCGCATTGCCCTGTTGAATGTGATTGTCAAGCATGGCGGCAAGCAGATTGTTGGCTGCACCGATGGCATGAAAATCGCCGGTAAAGTGCAGATTGATGTCCTCCATGGGAACGACCTGCGCATAACCGCCGCCGGCCGCTCCGCCTTTAATGCCGAAGACCGGGCCGAGCGACGGCTCACGTAACGCCACCGTCACTTTTTTGCCGATTTTCTTTAAGCTGTCGGCAAGACCGATGGTGGTGGTGGTTTTGCCCTCACCGGCCGGCGTCGGCGTGATCGCCGTGACAAGAATCAGCTTTCCGTCCGGCGTGTCTTTGCGGTCGTTTAAGAGAGATAAATCGATTTTTGCCTTGTAAGAGCCGTATTGCTCGACGTATTTTGCGTCAATGCCGGCACTTGCGGCAATTTCGGAAATGTGCTTCATGGGGACGCTTTGAGCAATTTCAATGTCGGATTTGTAAGTCATGCAAATTCTCCTTAAAGCTTAAAATAGTTGACGGCGTTGCGGAACATCCCAAGCTCGTATTCGCCGGGCACGTTTTTGTAAAGGCCGCTTCCGACGCGTTCGGAATGTCCCATTTTGCCGAATACGCGGCCGTCGGGCGAGGTGATGCCTTCGATGGCGTACATCGAATTGTTGGGGTTGTAAGCGATGTCTGCCGACGCGTGTCCTTCAAGGTCGCAGTATTGGGTCGCGATCTGACCGTTTGCGGCAAGCTCCCTTGCGAGCGCGGTGTCGGCGATAAAGCGGCCTTCGCCGTGCGAAATCGGCACGGAATAAACTTCGCCGACTTTGGTGCCCGAAAGCCACGGCGACTTGTTGGAGGCGATACGCGTGCGCACAATGCGCGATTGGTGCCGCCCGATGGTGTTGAAGGTCAGCGTCGGACAGCTTGCGTCGGTGTCCATGATTTTTCCATAGGGAACAAGGCCGAGCTTGATAAGTGCCTGGAAGCCGTTGCAGATGCCGCACATTAAGCCATCACGTTTTTCAAGCAGTGCGGAAACCTGTTCTTTGATGGCGGCGTTGCGGAAGAAGGCCGTGATAAATTTTCCCGAACCGTCCGGCTCGTCGCCGCCGGAAAAGCCGCCCGGAATAAAGATTATCTGCGACGAAGCAAGCTCTGCGGCAAAGGCTTCTGCCGAACGGGCGATGGCGTCGGCTGTTAAATTGCCGATGACCATGATTTTTGCGTCCGCACCGGCATCCCGAACTGCTTTTGCACTGTCGTATTCGCAGTTCGTGCCGGGAAATACCGGAATGAGTACCTTGGGACGCGCATGAGCTACGGCCGGTGCTTTGCGTTCCGCAGGCGTTGCGGCATACGAAAAATCGCACATTTCGGCTTGGTTTGCCGCGTCGGTCGGTAAATTGCAGGGGAAGACCTTTTCCAACCGATTTTCGTAAATCTCCCGCAGTTCCGACGTGCGAATGCATTTTCCCTTGTATTCCATCAGACGCTGTTCGGTGACAAAACCGATTGTTCTGCCCTCAGCGCAGTTCTTTTTCAGTTCCAAAAGGAAGCTGCCGTAGCCATAGCCGAATAAGTCGTCCATGGTCAAATCATTCTCAAAGCGGAAGCCGTAGTCGTTGCCCAAGCACATCTTCAAGACCGCTTCGGCCATGCCGCCGTAGGTGAGGGTATAGGCGGAGATGGCCGTTCCTTCGGAAAGCAGCTTGTTTACCTTTTCAAACACCTTGATAAGCGAGGAAGCCACCGGCAGTCCGTCCGCGCCGTATTCCGGACGCAGAAGAATGACTTCACTGCCGGCTGTTTTGAATTCGTTGGATACAATGCGGTCGGCTTTTTCGGTGGTCACGGCAAACGAAACAAGCGTCGGCGGAACGTCTAATTTTTCAAACGAACCGCTCATGGAGTCCTTGCCGCCGATAGATGCGACGCCGAAATCCTTTTGCGCGCGGAACGCGCCGAGTAGTGCCGCCATCGGCTTGCCCCAGCGTTTCGGGTCGGTTCCCGGACGTTCGAAATACTCTTGGAACGTGAGATACACGTCCTTGAATTCCGCTCCGGCGGCCACCAATTTGCAAAGGCTTTCTACCACGGCAAGATATGCCCCATGATACGGGCTTTTTTCGGTGATAAACGGGTTATAGCCCCATGCCATGAGCGAGCAGGTGTCGGTGTGTCCGTTTTCCACCGAAATCTTGTGAACCATCGCTTGGATCGGCGTTTGCTGATGCTTGCCGCCGAACGGCATAAGAAGCGTGCCTGCACCGATGGTCGAATCAAAGCGTTCGGAAAGGCCGCGCTTGGAGCAGACATTGAGGTCGCCGGCAAGCAACTTATAGGCTGTTTCAAAATCGGCATCGGTTTTTCTATTATAATCGAGGGGCGCGGAAATGTCAATATCAATGTGCTTGGCCGCACCGTTGGAATTCAAAAATTCGCGGCTGACGTCCACAATCGTCCGTCCGTTCCAGTGCATGACAAGCCGCGGTTTTTCGGTCACCGAAGCGATGACCGTCGCCTCTAAATTCTCGCTTTCGGCGATTTCCAGAAAACGCGCCACGTCCTTCGGCTCGACTACCACCGCCATGCGCTCTTGGGATTCGCTGATGGCAAGCTCCGTGCCGTCAAGGCCTTCGTATTTTTTCGGAACGGCGTTCAAATCGATGTCAAGTCCGTCGGCAAGCTCACCAACGGCAACCGACACACCGCCTGCACCGAAATCGTTGCAGCGTTTGATCATGCGGCAGGCTTCGGCGTTGCGGAATAACCGCTGTAACTTGCGTTCTTCGGGCGCGTTGCCCTTTTGCACCTCGGCGCCGCAGGTTTCGAGCGAGGAGGCTGTGTGCGCTTTGGAGGAACCGGTCGCACCGCCGCAGCCGTCGCGGCCCGTGCGGCCGCCGAGTAAGATGACCGCATCGCCCGGAGCCGGACGTTCGCGGCGCACGTTTTCGGCAGGAGCCGCGGCAATGACCGCACCGATCTCCATGCGCTTTGCGGCATAGCCGTCGTGGTAGATTTCGTCCACCATGCCGGTGGCAAGGCCGATTTGGTTGCCATAGGAGGAATAACCGGCGGCGGCAGTCGTCACGATTTTCCGCTGCGGCAGCTTGCCGGGCAGCGTTTCGGCAATCGGACGCGTCGGATCAGCCGCACCCGTCACACGCATGGCGGCATAGACATAGCTGCGTCCCGAAAGCGGGTCGCGGATCGCGCCGCCGATACAGGTGGCCGCACCGCCGAACGGCTCGATCTCGGTCGGATGGTTGTGCGTTTCATTCTTGAAAAGAAGTAACCACGGCTGTTTTTCGCCGTCCACCTCGACGGTGATTTTCACCGTGCAGGCATTGATTTCTTCGGATTCGTCGAGCTTGGCAAGCTTGCCGCGGCTCTTTAAGTATTTGGCTGCAAGCGTGGCAATGTCCATGAGATTGACCGGCTTTGTGCGGCCAAGCGCTTCGCGCGTTTTCAAATAGTCCTCATAGGTGCTCTGAATGAGCGCATCCTCAAAGGTGACCTTGTCGATCGTCGTAAGAAAAGTGGTGTGGCGGCAGTGATCCGACCAATACGTGTCGATCATGCGCAGTTCGGTCATGGTCGGGTCGCGCTTTTCCGAAGCAAAATAGCGTTTGCAGAACTCGATGTCCGCAAGGTCCATCGCAAGCCCATAGGTTTTTATATACGCTTCAAGACCGGCACGGTCAGCACTTATAAATCCGTCAAGCGTTTGGATGGTTTCCGGAACGCTGTACTTTGCCGCAAGCGTTTCCGGCTTTTCGAAGGACGCTTCGCGCGCCTCTACCGGGTTGATGACGTATTTTTTGATGGCGGCAAGCTCTTTTTCGGAAAGTGCGCCGTATAATAAATATACCTTTGCTGTGCGGACAGAAGGTCTTTCGCCTTGGGAGATGATTTGGATGCATTCGGCGGCGGAAGCGGCACGCTGGTCGAATTGGCCGGGCAGGTATTCCACGGCAAAGGCGGAAGCACCTTTGGTGTCGATATCCTCCGCAACCGTATCAAGCTGCGGCTCGGAAAAGACCGTCTTTTTTGCGTATTCAAACAAGTCCTCCGCGATGTTTTCCACATCGTACCGATTGATGACGCGTACCTTTTCAAGAGAAGCGATTCCCAAAATGTCGCGCGCTTCGGTCAAAAGGGCATTCGCTTCGTGGGCAAAGGCCGGCTTTTTTTCTGCATAAACTCTGTAGACCATGGTTTAATTCTCCTTTTTGCCGATGGCGGCGAGTGCTTTCGCGCCGATATCCGTGCGATAGTAAGCGTTTTCAAAGGTGATATGCGGCACAATCTCGTAGGCGGCTTTGACGGCGTTTTCCAATGTGTCTGCCGTCGCCGTCACGCCCAAAACGCGTCCGCCGGCTGTTACCAAGCTGCCGTCTGCAATTTTTGCACCGGCCACATACACGTTGTTTTTGTATGTATCCGGCAGTGTGATCGGAAAGCCCGATGCATATTTCTGCGGATAGCCGCTTGACGCTTCAATGACACAGCACGCCGCGCCGTCCGAGAATTCGACGTTCGTTTTGTCCAGCGTTCCGTCGGTTGTCGCACGCATGACCGTGTATAGGTCGCTTTTTAACAGCGGCAGAACGACTTGCGTTTCGGGATCGCCGAACCGACAGTTGTATTCGATGACCTTTGGGCCGTTTTCGGTCAACATCAGCCCGAAATATAAGCAGCCCTTAAAGGTTCTTCCCTCGGCGTTCATGGCGTGAATAGTCGGCAGAAAGATTTTTTCCATGCATTCGTCCGCAACCGCTTTTGTGTAGTACGGATTGGGCGCGACCGTTCCCATGCCGCCGGTGTTTAAGCCTTTGTCGCCGTCAAGCGCACGCTTGTGATCCATGGAGGAAACCATCGGAACAAGCGTTTTTCCGTCGGTAAAGGATAAAACCGAAACCTCCGGGCCGGTCAAGAACTCTTCGATAACGACGCTTGCGCCGCTTTCGCCGAACACCTTGTCCTTCATCATGGAAATCACGGCGTTTTTGGCTTCTTCGCGTGTCGACGCGATGATAACGCCCTTGCCGAGTGCCAGCCCGTCCGCCTTGACGACCGTCGGAATCGGCGCGGTGTCAAGATACGCAAGCGCCGCGTCAAGGTCGGTGAAAACCTCATAAGCGGCGGTCGGAATGCCGTATTTTTTCATTAAGTTCTTGGAGAAAACCTTGCTGCCTTCAATAATGGCTGCCTTCTTATTCGGCCCAAACGCCAGAATGCCGCGCTCCTCAAGCGCGTCTACCGCGCCGAGCACTAACGGATCGTCCGGTGCAACCACGGCATAATCCACCGCATGACTTACGGCAAAATCGCAGATTTTATCGATTTCCTTTGCACCGATAGCGACGCATTCGGCATCGTCTTTCATGCCGCCGTTGCCGGGCAGAGCGTAGATTTTTGTGATAGCGGGATTTTCTTTTAATTTTTTGATAATGGCGTGTTCTCTGCCGCCGCCACCGACGACTAAGAGCTTCATATACAAAACACTCCTTTTTTATACCGGTTAACCGCAAGCGGCGCGTCGCATTTTTCTGCGGCGCGCTTTTGCGATGAATTTAGTGATGGAACAAACGCATACCGGTGAATGCCATGACCATGCCGTACTTGTTGCAGGCGTCAATGACCGCGTCGTCGCGAATCGAGCCGCCCGGCTCGGCAATGTAGCTGACACCGCTGCTATGCGCACGCTCGATGTTGTCGGAAAACGGGAAAAACGCGTCCGAACCGAGTGAAACGCCGGTGATCGTTTTGAGATAGTCTTTGGCTTCTTTGTCCGTAAGCGGCTCGGGACGGCGCGAAAAATAACGCTGCCAAACGCCGTCGGCGCAGACATCCTCTTCGTTTTTGTTGATGTAGCCGTCGATGGCGTTGTCGCGGTCGGCGCGTCCGAGCGTGTCGAGAAAGGGCAGGGAAAGCACCTTTTCGTGCTGCCGCAATTGCCATGTGTCGGCTTTGGTTCCGGCAAGTCTGGTGCAGTGAATGCGCGACTGCTGGCCTGCACCCACGCCGATGGCTTGTCCGTCATAGGCAAAGCAGACCGAATTGGATTGCGTGTATTTGAGGGTAATCAGCGAGATAATTAAATCGCGCACCGCATTTTCGGGAAGATTTTTGTTTTCGGTCACAAGGTTCGAAAGCAGCGCACGGTCGATCTTGAAGTTGTTGCGGCCTTGCTCAAACGTAATGCCGAACACCTGCTTGCGTTCGGTTTCTTCGGGTACATAGCCGGGATCGATTTTGACGATGTTGTACGCGCCCTTGCGCTTGCTTTTTAAGAGTTCGAGTGCTTTCGGCGTAAAGCCCGGCGCGATAACGCCGTCGGATACCTCGCGCTTGATGAGGAGCGCCGTCGTTTCGTCGCAAACGTCGCTGAGCGCGATCCAGTCGCCGAACGAACACATACGGTCGGTGCCTCGGGCTCTTGCAAAGGCCATGGCAAGCGGCGAATCGTTCACACCGTCGATGTCATCGACAAAGCAAGCCTTTTGCAGCGACGGCGAAAGCGGAAGCCCGACGGCCGCCGAGGTGGGACTGACGTGCTTGAACGAGGTCGCACAGGCAAGGCCGGTCGCTTCCTTTAATTCCTTTACCAACTGCCATGAGTTGAACGCGTCAAGAAAGTTGATATAGCCCGGACGTCCCGAAAGGATCTCGATCGGAAGCTCGCTTCCGTCAGCCATATAAATGCGCGCCGGTTTTTGGTTGGGGTTGCAGCCGTATTTGAGTTCAAATTCTTTCATCGTTGCATTCCTTTCTGATGTTGCCGCGCATTTTACGCGAAACGGTTGATAAGACGGTATTTTTCTTTGCCGGTGGCAAGATCGGTGTAGCGGACATAGAGTGAAATTTTATTGTTTGCGTCAAGATGCTCCCAAATGTCGGTCGTAAAGCTTTCGATGTCGTCGGGAATGCGCACACGCTCCGGTTCGCCCTGAAAGGTCGGCAGCGGCTCGCCGTCGGTCACATAGGTGTGAAGAAAATGGCCGAGTCCCTTTTTTGCCGGATAGGAAAACGTATAACGCGCACAGTCCGAACCCTGCTTGTCGATGCTCTTCAAAATGCTCATTTCATAGGTGAACGAGCCGTTTGCAAAGGTGAGCATACTGCTGATACGCGGTGTGAAATTCGGTTCATCCGGCTCAAAGGAACGCGTTTCGAGAGCCGCTTTGAAATCCTTGCCGTCTTTGATAAAGTCATAGATCGTGTCGGTTTGGTCGCCGTTGGTCACGATGAGTTTGTTTTCATAGGATCGGATGGCCGCATAAATGATGAGCGACGGGTCCTTGACCTTGGTCTTGTCATAAGGCTCGGTAAAAAGCGCACCGTCCTTTAAGGTGAAAACGCGGTTGCGGCTGTTGGCGCTTCTGCCCATAATAAAGTAGGCGATGACGGCATTCCGGCCGTTTTCGGAAAGGCCGGTGACAATGCCGCGTCCGACATAGGGATTCCCGGCAATGCGTTCACCGATGGTTTTGCTGTCGTAGATGTTCATGGCTTACTCCTTTTTTGTGTACCGGTTTACTGTATTTGATGCACCGGTATACTTATTTCTGGCGCATATCGGCACAGACCTTTTGTACTGCTGCCGGGAGAAGGATCCATTCTGCCTCCTCCATCACGCGCTTCTGTAAAATTTCCGGCGTGTCGCCGTCCTGTATTTCGACGGCTTTCTGCAGGATGATTTCGCCGCCGTCGGGAATTTCGTTGACAAAATGCACTGTCGCGCCGGTTACCTTGACACCGTAAGCAAGCGCGGCTTCATGCACGTGCAACCCGTAAAAGCCCTCTCCGCAAAATGACGGAATAAGCGACGGATGCACATTGAGAATGCGCCGCGGATACGCCGCGGTAAAGCTCTCGCTTAAAATGCACATAAAGCCCGCAAGCACGATAAGCCCGATGCCGTTTTCGTCTAAAACCGCACGAATTTTGGCTTCAAACGCCTCCCGTGTGCCGCATTCCTTTTTCTGCACGACCGCAGTCGGAATCCCGGCGGCCTTGGCACGCGTAAGCGCATAGGCGTCGGGCTTGTTCGATACGACGAGCGACAGAACGCCGTCTGTGATCTTCCCGGCCTTTTGCGCGTCGATAAGGGCTTGCAGGTTTGTGCCGCCGCCCGAAACAAGAACGGCGATCTTGATGGGATTTTGGCTCATTTGGCTTCTCCTTGTGTGTGTTTGTGCGGTTCGGCAAGCCGGGATAAAACGGGAAATAACAGACCGCCGACCGAGTTTCCGAGAACGATTAACATCAGATAACCGGCCGCCGTGAACGAATAGCGTCCTGCCGCAAAGAAGTAGAATAAATCGGCAATCGAGTGTTCAAATCCGGCAAGAATAAAGACCGGTACACAGAAAAGAATGCCGATAAACGCGTTTTTTTCGCGGTAAACCGAAACGGCAAGATACATCAAAATGCCGCAGAACACGGCGCGGATGAGCGCGGACGGCACGCTTTGCGCAAGCTTTGCTTCACATAACGCCGCCGCTTTTTCATACAGCGCACTTTGCGAAAAACGGATGGCGTTTCCGGCCGCAAATGTGCCGATAAGATTTCCGAGAAAGCAAAAGGCAAGGTTCTTCACATCGCCTGCACGGTGCGAAAAGGCAAGATAGCCCACTTTTCCGGTGTATAACGAATAGCCTTTGGCGCAAATGCAGATGAGCGCCACCGAAAACAGCACCGCACCGATTACACGGTTTTCGCTTGCCAAAAAGGCCGCTCCGCCGATACCGATGAGCATTCCGGCGCAAATGCCGTAAAACAGATCCTTCATCGTTAACTGCGAATGACGATTTTTTCGTCGGCGCGAACGATTTTTCCGAGGATATACGCATCTTCACCGGCACTTTTCAGCACGTCAAGTGCCGTGTCCGCCTGCTCCTTCGGAACGACCACGCTCATGCCAAC
>OIWM01003063.1_pt1 | contig 12652 bp, 13 predicted proteins | sample 1587451 | NCBI WGS metagenome assembly OIWM01 (sample SAMEA3888907, study PRJEB22519) | human gut metagenome | biome: human gut; feature: human-associated habitat; material: faeces | place: Denmark | collected 2011
GTTGCAAATCAAAACAAGCGTAAATCGTAACAAGACATGGCAAAGGTACAAATAATGTCACTTGCCAATATAAAGTCATAATAGTTCTTATCTGTATATGCCTGCATAAATCCCTCGCTGAAGCCTCCTGCTCCAGCAAAGAGATCAACAAAAGTTATCCCTTTTCTCCCTTTGAGAAAATCCGGTTTCTGCATAATTATAAACAAAGATTATTCAGTAGTCCAGAGTTCTAGACTAAATCAGTAAATAAATAGGATTAGTAATAAATATTACATTATTACTTCCCGGCATTAGCAAGAGTGTCCTCCATGAATCCATTGATGAGAGCTGTGACGGTCTGGCCAGTTTCCGCAGCGTATGCCTTGAATCGACGATAGGTTGTCGGATTGATGAGGAAGGTGGTCCTCTTGTTCTCTTCTTCCTCCACCTTCTTTGCTTCAGCCTTTGGTATAGAGTCGCTATTGTGAATCATGTTATGCAGAGGAGATGAAGCAGGGGCTGTTCCGGCTTTCGGCATGGTGAGTTTCTTTGCCATAATAATCAATATTACTTTATGACTATATTACGATAATACTATATTACATTTTCTCAAGAAGTTCATCCACAAGGGCTTTGAAGTCGGTTGCTCCATTGGATGACGGATATGCCGACACGACATCGGTGTACTCGAAAGCAGCTTTGGCTACATCGTTGTTCTTGCGCACCACGGTGTCGAGAACCCGGTCCCCATACTTCTCCCTGACATCCGCTTCTACGGTGTCCGTCATGGTCTGTCCCTTTTCATAGACATTGAAGAAGATGAAATCGATATGGATGCCCGGATTCAGATCCTGCATCTCAGCGCAGAACGTGTCCATCATCGAGAGACCGTATGAAGACATGAGATCGGGCTTCATCGGAACGATCAGCTTGTTTGATGCCGCAAGTGCGTTCATCGTGATGAGGCCGAGAGAAGGAGGGCAGTCCAGGATGATGTAATCATAGCGGGATTTCTGCGGTTCTAGAAGATCCTTCAGGACATCCTCGCGCCTTCTCATGTTGGTCATCTCAATCTCGATGCCGGCCATCTCGAGACCGGAAGGAACAAGGTCGAGGTTCTGGCGCACAGGATAGATGGGAAGATCCTTCCTCTCGCGTATTGCATGGTAAACAATGCGGGCTGGGATGTCAGCGAAGAAGTGCCTGGTGAGATTGGCCTGAGTATCCAGATCAACAAGCAGGATTTTATTACCCTTCGATGCGAGAATGGCTCCGATGGTGGCTACTGATGCGGTCTTGCCAACGCCTCCCTTATGGTTGGCGATGGAAATAATTTTAGCTTTCTTCATGGTATATCAAACAAACAAACAAAGATATATAATATATTACAATATTACAATAATACCGAGATCAATGTAAAGTGATGACCATTATCCAAGCGGCCGAGTCATACCCTCCCTGTAAATAGGTGGAAAAAATATATTGATAATATAACGCCCCCCTGTAAGCGGCGAGCGTTAGCGAGCCGCCCTCTCAAAAATTGAGTTGCAGAATAGACCGAATTTTGTACCTTTGCAAATAGGTGGAAAAAATATATTGATAATATAACGCCCCCCTACATGCGGCGAGCGTTAGCGAGCCGCCCTCTCAAAGAAAAGATAAATAGAAAAAGAAAAGATAGAAGTTTCTGTATGGATGGGAAGATACATGTGGATCTGTCGGTGGAAGTACCTGGTGATATACCAGATGATGCTTGGTATGGTACTGTTTCCGAAGAGAGGCAGGAGGACTCCGCAGGTGACTTGGAGTCTGATGTCGTTGAGCAGGACCTGACCGGTTGGTATGATCAGAAGAACGACTATCTGAGGAATCATCCGTCTTTCCGGGAACTGGATACTGACCTCTTCCTCCGTTTGATTTTCTGCCGAGGAGATGACTTTGAATACCTGCCCTTCGAGGAGGAGTGGTGCGAAGCTTATGAGTGGTGGACGGAACATCCCCGCTCGGCAAAAAGACCGCCGAAGTATTCTTACGTTTACAACGGGATTGCCCAGGCGATTTACGGCAAGCACAGCAAGCAGAAGAACAAGACGTTCGTCATCACCAGCCAGGCGACACAGATCTATGGGATGCTGCAGCACCCTTTTGTCATCATGTCCCCGGTGTCTTACACAGGAAAGCGCAGGTTGAAGAACAATGCCAGGTATCTTTATGCCATAGCCATTGATATAGACGGCGTCGATGCAAAGAATGTTGAGAATCTTCTTTTCCAGTCGGACCCGACGAGGAAGCGCATCACATTCCCGCAGCCGAACATCATCGTGAACTCCGGCAACGGCATCCATATCTACTACCTTCTGGAGACTCCGGCACCGATGTTCAAGGACACATATGCAATCCTGAACAAGATCAAGAAGGAACTTACCAGGAGAGTCTGGAATATCGGCACCACACACGAGAATCCGGATAAACCGCAATTCCAGGGCAACTGTCAGGGCTTCCGTCTTCCGGGAACCCAGACGAAGTTCCGTAAAACAGTTACGGCCTTTCAGAACATCAATCCGGCCGTAAAGAAATACTACAAGGTGGAGGACCTCGCGTATGGCGGTGGCGGTTGGATTACCGAGGAGGAGCTTGCCCTGGTACGCACTGGAACATACAATCCGAGCCGCTGCACCCTCAAGCAGGCAAGGGAACTCTGGCCAGAGTGGTACGAACGGAGGATCATCCTGGGACATCAGCCGAACAGATGGTATATAAAACGGGACCTGTATGACTGGTGGAAGAAACAGGTTCCTATCTATGCGACGGTAGGACACAGGTACTTCTGCATGATGGCTCTTGCCATCTATGCGAAGAAATGCGACATCTCCGAAGAAGAGTTCCGCTCGGATTTGGAGTCATTCGTGGATGTGATGGACGCTCTCTCTCATACCCCTAACCCGGAGGACAGGTTCACCATTGAGGATGCGAACGATGCAGCTTCCGCCTTCAATGAGAATTACTGTACCTTTCCGATCGACGACATCCGGGCAATCACTGGTGTTCCGGTGGAGAGGAATCGAACAAGGAAAGGACGCAGGCAGGAGGAGCATCTGTTCGATATCCGGGCAATCCGTGATGCCCGTTGCGCAAGAGACGGTGTGTCTTGGAGGGAGGGTAATGGCAGGAAAAACAAGTTCCATCTCGTGAATGATTGGAGGGCGGCCCATCCTGACGGAACGAAGTATGCTTGTGCGAAAGAACTCGGAATTGATAAGAAAACCGTCATGAAATGGTGGGACACCACAGAACAGGAATGGCAGGCCGCCAAGGCAAGGAAAGACTCTATTGTTATTTCCGAGGTAGAGGATACGCAGACACAAGAACTTCACGATTTGGGTGCAGCATATAATGCTCCTTACGTTACCGACAGGAAAGTCGCTGAGTCAACGATGCAGCATGTGGAGGGGTACGAGGAACAGACTCCGGAAACCATCCGCGAAACGCGCGACGAACTGACGGATGCCATCAATTACGGGGCACTCAATATGGAGGATCTGATGAGGTCGATGGGTGTGCCTGAGTTCCTGATTCCGATGCTGAAGGCAGAGTTCCAAAGACAGATGCAGACGCCGGAGTTCTGGGAGAAGTACAAGAAGGATCACCCTACCGTCGATATGTCCAAGTGGCCACCGCAGGCGAGGGCAGCTTTTGAAGCAGCGATTAAGGAACACAACAAGAAAAAGTAATATAGTAGTATTGTAATATATATTACTATATTCTTCCTGAAGCCTCCCGGCGAAGTTACCCGCGGCGTCCAGGCTGTCAAGGCCAAGACAAGCGGCCTGCGGCCGGCCTTGACCGTATGTCCGCCTTCGGGGATTTGATGCCTATCGTTTCCGGAAGGAAGAATTGAAGTCAGACTTCCTTCTTTTGATGCTCCTTCAGGATACGGCTGACTTCCGCCGCCTGGTCGTAGTCAATCTCGATCCCAGCGTCGTTCATCAAAGTCCAACCGTCAGCGAAAAGCTGCTTCATTCCGACACGCAGTCCCTCCTTCACAGCATAGAATGGAGTCAGGTCGCCCGGGATGGCATCGAGTTCCTCGCCGTCACGCTCGAAGAAATGACGCATTTCCCAAATCTCGCCCTCGGTCGGATCTACGGGATAGGTCGGTGCCGGGGGATTGGCTTCAAGATAAGCTTTCCCACTCTCGACGTACTCCTTGACATCCTTGTCAAAGCGGCCGACATTGTCCATCCAGCGGCGCAGCATCTGTTCCCAGGTCACCTGCACAGGAATGGGGTTTCCCCACTGATCCTTCTCCCTGGCGAGGCATACAGAATAGGCATCCTTGTACAGTCGTAGTTCCTTGATGACTTCCTCCGGGAGAAGAAGGTGTTTGATGACTGCCTGTCTGCCTTCACCATTTTTGGCCTTCTCCTTGGTGAACAATTTACGTCTTCTCATAATCGTTTGTATTATACACGTCAAATATAGTTTGTATTATACAAAAATACAAATGCGGAAGAAGGAAAAAGAACTGCGGTGAAGGGGAAACCTCTCACACACGCCACATCCCCCGCCCTTCCTGACGTCTGGGTAGGGGAGTGTCTGCCACCAGATTTAACTCCAGGGATGACTCGGCTGCTCCGACCTACGTCGGACTCCCCACCGGGGAGAGCCGGCATCCCACCCGCGGGACAAGACTCGCCCTGGTCGCCGACATCCGCTCGTCCCTATCGGTTTCACCGAGTCCCCACCGGGGACGGACGGCAGCTGTCGTCGAGTGTCCACCGGACACGGGCGGCTCGTCCCTTTCTCTCTTTTCAGCGGAAGTGTCAATAACTACGGAACGAAGGTATATACCGGGCAGTTCATCCACCAGATGAATCCGCCCTATGTAAAGAAATCTAAGCATGTACCTTGCTTTTCTTCTTTACATTATATACCTTTGTTCCGTAGAAGGAGCAAGTTTACTTTTCGTGATACGAAAAGACACAAAGCCCGCTACTCGCGACCTTTGTTAAACTTGCCCTCCGGTCCCGTCCGCTCGCAAGCTCGCAGCCTTACCGGGACGAAGGGACGCCCCGAAAACACACGGGTCCCAGGGCTTCGCCCCCGTGTCTTTTCTCTCCTTCCCACGCCAACCCTCAAGCCCCAAAACAACAGAAGAAAGATGAAAACCGGAAGACCACATAAAACCGAATCAGAGACAAAGGATATAGTCAAGCATATCCGCTACTCTCCTGATGAGTGGGCTCGGGTAGAAGCAAAACTTCAGCAATCCGGTCGTACTTTCTCTGAGTTTGTAAGACAGGTCACCTTCTCCGCGAACGTGATGCCGTCCCTCGATATGGGGCAGATCACCACCCTCCGGGAGTTGAAGGTGTCGCTCGACAGAGTGGGAAACAATATCAATCAGATTGCGAAATCCGGCTCTATGGTAACAGATTCTTTTTCGTTGGAAAGATACTTGAAGGAATTGCAAAACTGCAAGAAAGAGGCTGAAGAACTTTCAGCAATTCTTCTTCAGATAAGAAACACATTAAGGTAAAATCAAGGTAAGATGATAGCCAAACTCACAACAGGAAACGGCTTCGGAGGAGCAGTCCGATATGATATGAAGTTCGGCATGGACAACAGTTCCATGTCGGTGCTTCTCGGTCTATCCGGTGTCGATTTCTCTTATGATGAGGACGGCAATATTAAGATTGACCCGCGTCAGGTCGCTTTCGATTTCCGTCAGCAGGCACTCGCTTACAGAACGCCTGATTCCGACAACGCACGCGGCGTACGCAAGCCAGTATATCACTGGGTTCTGTCCTGGAGACCGGGAGAACACACCACCGATGCGGAGAAACTGGACGTGGCAAAGGACTTCATGCAGCGCATCGGTTTTGATGATACGCAGTATATGATCTCGGCTCACTATGACAAGGCACACGAGCATCTTCACATCGTGGCCAACATAGTCAACAACCGGGGAGAACGTATACCTACGATGGGCCTGATCGAGAAGGCTCACGAGGCAGCTGCCGCCATCACCAGGGAACGCGGGTACCAATGGGGCGAGACAGCAAAGAAAGAGGCCGTTGAGAACGCCCACAAGCCGCACGAGAAGGTAAGGATGCTTGTCAAGCCAATCGTCAAGGAAGCTGTGGCAGAGGCCAGGTCCTTGGATGAACTGAAGACCGTCCTCGCATCCAAGGGCATTTCCTGTGAGTTCACAGTGGCCTCGGATGGCAAGCGCGGCGGTATCTCCTTCGCTTATGAGTACGAAGGACAGCTGCACACCTTCAGGGGCTCCTCCCTTGACCGCCAGCTCTCCTTCGGGTATATCAAGGCGGCCATCGACAAGAACTCCGCAATAGAGGTGCAGCGTAAGGCGGCGCAGCAGGAACAGAACAAGATGAAGGAACTCCGTGCGGCATACAGCCAGATGGTTCCGACCATACAGGGACTACATAAGACCGTTAAAGATACATTCCAACTGTACAATGATACCAAGCAGGCAGGAATAGCAATCGGAACGGAGACGAGCCGGAAATACGGAGAGCTGAGGCAATCCTGGGAGGAGTTCCATCAACTCAATGCTGATCGCCAGAAGGCTTCAGATGCTGGAACTGTAATTAAAGCCATTGGTGGAATGCTGATGTTCCTGAATCCTATCGCCGGACTGGTTGCGATGGCTATAGGAAAGATTGCGACAGACATTCGCATATCTGAGATCAAGAGTGAGAAGAAATCTCTCCTGGCCAAAATCGAAGGGCTGAAATCTGACATAGATGCGCTGCAGCAGCAGAAGGCGCAGATCAAGATCGAGAAGCAGGAACGCCTCAAGGATTATCTTCAGGCAAAGGATGCCAGGAATGAGTTCCGCGAGGGAATGGATACAATCAAGTCCGAAATACAGCAACTCAAGGAGCAGACCAAGCCGAAGATTGCGTTCGACTTCAAGGCCGCTGCGCAGCGAATATCAACGCCTACAACGACAAGTCTGTACGGTTCTTCCAATGTAGTGAAATCTGAAAGCCGATTCGATCTGTATTCGTTGGTTATATCAGCGAAAAACAAAGATTCCTTGGAACTTGCCCTCCTTGAAAGGAAAGCCGTCATGGAGCCTCTGAAGGACAGCTTCGGTGGGGTGACCGACTTCAGGGTTACTCTTGCCGCAGAAGGCCGCAATACGAAAGCAAGCAGCCTTGTCTCTGAAGAACAGCTGCACCAGATACTTGATAAATGGGAAGCCTTGACCGGAGAGAAGTCTGTATACAGACTGGAGGCAGAGCGGGCCGATTGGAGGAAACTGGAGGATATTTGCAGGAAGATTGATGCCGTCAGCCCGCAGAACAGTCCGAGAACTCCAAAGAGTATTTCTCTTCTCCCTGGAAAAGAAATGGAGATATCCTATACAACCCGAAACGGAAATATACAGAAATTGAAGGTGGATGCTTCCGGTATCCTCCGGGTTAATGGGGTGATTCTGGATGTGAATACGGGGAAAGCCGTCCGCATACAGGAGCAGAATAGGACTGAAAAGAATAGAGGAATCAAAATGAAGCGATAGTATGGACGAGAGAGAATATCAGGAACAGTTACAAGCTGCAGCGGAGCTCATTATAAAGGCCGCTCAGGGCATTGACGCATACAAGACGGTTACCGATAAAGTCATTGAACTCGTATCGAGACGTCCTGATGCGGTAATCCCGGAGGCTGAATACCAGAAAATCAGGGAAACTGTATCCACTGAAATCACGAAAACTATTGCTAATACTCCTGTTTCTGCTCCGAATATGTCGCAGGCTGCGAACAGAATAGCAGACAAAATTTGTGAGAGGATTTCGGCTAAAATCGGCTCAGAGGTGAGCAGGAAGGTCAACGAGGCTATTGAAAACAAAACTGCGAGAATAGAAGTCCACCACGAACATTATCATACCAACATGTACGGACGGTTCGCATCGAGCGAAGAAAACAGAAAAATGATGGTGTGGCTTGCCTTCACCACGATTCTATCTCTTGGATCTCTTGTCTTGTTCCTCTTAAAATGCTATAATGTCATTTCATGGAGCTGGGATATTTTCCCGATGATATACATCGGTGTTATAGCGATTTCACTTTTGGGCGTGATAGTTCGGTTTTTCAGCAAGAATTAAAAGCAAGAATGTAATAATGGAGGATGTCATGAATAAAATTATTAGATTTAATGACAGCGAAAAGCTTTTTCGTTGTCCAATATGTAAACGAAAGTTAAAGATGGTAGGCAATAGTTTGCTGTGTAGTAATAAGCATTGTTTCGATATTTCTAAATTAGGATATGTGAATTTTGCATTAAATCAAAAGCAATCTAAGCATTATAGCAGAACTTCTTTTGAAAGCAGAATGGATATTTTAGAAAAGGGATACTATTCACATATTCTTACGGAGATAACACATATATTGAGCAAGCTTGAAAACATAACAACTATTCTTGATGTCGGATGTGGTGAAGGATATTATTCTAGAAAAATCAAAGAACTATTTCAAGCAGATATAGTTGCTTTTGATATTTCAAAAGATGCCATTTCCCTTGCTTCAAAAAGAGACGGTAGTAAGTCTATAAAGTGGTTTGTGGGTGATTTGGAAAATATGCCAATTAGAGACCACTCAGTAGACTGTATACTGGACATATTTACACCAGCTAATTATTTGGAGTTCAATAGAGTTCTGACGGATAGCGGCTATATTGTAAAGGTTATTCCTGGGAATAAACATCTGATGGAGTTCAGAAACATTGCAAAAGAACATTTGAAAAATCAAGAGTATTCCAATGAGAATGTGATTAACTTATTCAAGAAGCAGTATTCTGTTATTTACCAAAAAAGAGTTTCAGAATCATATGAAATGCCGTTAGAGGATATTAAAATTTTTGCAGACATGACCCCACTGCTCTTCCATGTAGATAAAACTGAGATTGATTTCAAAAAGCTAAAAACTTTGACGATTGATGCAGAGATATTTGTGGGAAGTCTATAACGCTTGAAACTTTCAGTTTGACGGAGCAACAAATTCCAATTTGTTGAACTGAATAGCACATACTGACCGATAGGAACAAGGATGAAATATACCTTGTTCCTTTTCGTTTACCCAGGGCATTCATAGAAAATGAATAAACAGGTCAGTTATGCATACCAACACTTATCTCGGACAGAGACTTTGTTTAAAGGAGAAAATAAAAATATTAATATAGGGACTGTCGTTTTTTGTTTTTGTTTTGACCGAAGCAGCCGACTGATCCCATCCGTTTCTGCTTTCAGTCCATCAAATTTACGTTTTTATATCTCATTCCGGTCGTTTCGGCCGGATTTTTTGTCCATTCTCTATGACAGAGGCATAGTTCCCCCTTGAAAGCACTTTTCTATGTGCATATTTCCGTTTCAGGAGGCTGCCAGCTGTACTCTCTGCTCTATCCTGTCTGCCAGCTGCACCACGTTTGCCGTGTGGATGCCAAAGAAGATGTACAGGATTTCCGTCAACTTCGTCCGGGCCTTGACTCGCCTGAGGTCGTAGTGCTCTTTCTGCGTGCCGAACGAGCCCTCCATCGCTGTCGCCCTCACCCTGGCAAGTTCCTGTCTGACAAGGTCTTTCCCCTTCTTCTCCTCGCTGAACGGCCTTCCTCGCTTTACGAACGATGTCTGTATCCCATTCTCCTTGCAGTAGTCTCTGTTGTCGGTTCCGGCATAACCGGTGTCTCCTCCCACTTTCTTTGCTTCAACTCCGAACAACCTCTTATGCACCTTCAGGCAATGTATCAGCCTTGTACCCTCATTAAAGGCATTGAAGGACAGTTTCTCGATGAATGAGATTCCGTCGACCAGTATGTTGTTCACCTTCGCTCCGAACTCAACACTCTTCACTTCCTTGCCCCTCACTATCGGTCTCACATACGGCTTGCTGATGCTCACTATCCTGTTCGGAATACTCTCTCTGCAGTCCTTGCTCTGGAAGTGGTTCTTCTGCTGGCGGTACATCTTCGTGATGATTTCCAAATCACTTTTCTCCCTGGCTGTCAGCAGACTCTGCGCGTTCTCATAGGCACGTTCCGTCTTGCGGATCTCTTTCAATATCTTACCCAATAGTTCCAGAAGCCTGCGAGTCATCTTCCTTGTCTGGCTCTTACTATGCTTGCGTTGCTTCCTGAATGCCAAGTTCGCCTTCTGCACGTCAATGAACTTTGTTCTCGGACGATGAATCCTCAACCTCTTGCTCAACTCGCACATCGTCTCGTAACTCTTCTCTATCCCTTCCCACAACAGCTTCGGGTCCGTCGGATACCTCATCTCGCTCTCATAGCAGGTCGCATCCGTGTACATCGTATCCAGATTCTGCATGTATGGCTTCCACTGTTCCGCCAGGATGTCCTGCAACTGCTGTATCTTAAGTTTTCCGGCAAGTTCCAGCATTATGTCATCCAGCAGTTTGTAGTTTGTCAGCGGATGAGCCGGATCTATTATCACGTCGCAGAACATTTGGTAGTGGATGTTGCCGTTCAACTGTTCCATCAGTTTCGGGCAACTCAGACCCGTGTACATCTTCAGGAACATCAATGCCACTTTCCCCTCAGCTGTGAAGTATGACCTGCGTCCAAGTTTCGGTCTCAGGCTCTTACTGACGAGTCCGAAGTTCTCTGCCATCGCATGGAGCGGAAGCAGCTTCTTCATCCTGCCCAATTCACTCTTTTCAAACGTTGACCGATAGAGGTCATAAAAATCGAACTCCGAGAATCCGATGTTCGGTGCTAATTCAGCAAAATTTCGTACTTTTGACATGCAGATTTATTTTGCGATTCCTCCAAATTCAGCTTTGCAGGGCCTGTTGGAGGAATTTTTCTTTATATATCAAAGATACAAAATATTTAACACATTAGCAATCAATTCGTTAGGCAAAGATTAACATTTCCCGACAGTCCCTAAAATAAACAGCCTGTATTTGTCCGCAAAATTATATAATTTTATTTCATATAAAAATATATAATTTTGAAATATAGGTAGTCAGATAGATTATGAGAAAATGAGTAATTTCGCGGAAATAAATTATGAGAATCTGAGGTAATATTTAAAGAATCTTCTTGACCCTCTGTACGGTACTAACTGACCGCCCGCAGAGCTGCGCCACATCACGTATCGACAGCCCTTTTCTGAGCTTTTTTACTACTTCAGGATATTTTGCAAGCAAATCCTTGTTCGACATTCTCGTGCCCTCAGGGCGGCCCATTCTTACTCCCTTCTCCTTCGCCCGCTCCCTGCCGCTGTTCAGCCGGCTCACGATGCTCTTGCGCTCCAGCTCCGCACCCAGGGCGAGGACGGTCAGGATGACCTTCGCCATCGGGTTCTCGCTGCCATCGGGCAGCAGCGTCCATAGATTGATGTCCTGGACATAGACGTTGACCCCGACCTTCGTCAGCTCGTCGATGGTGTTCACCACTCCCTTCACCGTTCTTCCGAGACGGGAGATCTCCGACACGAGTAGGGTGCTGCACCCTCCTCCCTTCAGGAACTCCACGCACCGCAGCAGCTCCGGCCTGTCCTCCCTGGCTCCGCTTCCGTGTTCCTCGTACTCCCCCACCACTTCGATTCCTTCCTTTTCCGCAAATCCACGAAGGTCGGCCACCTGACGGTCGGTCGACTGGCGGTCAGAGGCACTTGATACCCTGGCGTATATGACTGCGGTTCGATTCATGGATGATATTACAATATTACGATATTACAATATTACGTTAGATACGGCACTTTCAGATGGCTCATCCCGTGACGATCCATCCACTCGTTATAGTGCTTGACAGCTGCATCCCCGGTCAGCCCCTGACGCTTACGATCAGCCAACTCTTCAGCCCAAACCCTCTCTTCATCGTTCATCTGGTCATTGAGAGCATCGAGCTTATCGGCTATATCTTCCAGTTCCTTCAGGATATCCTTCATATAAATCTTTGATTTTTATCACTACAAAAATAACTAAATATTGCGATTACTTCAAGATTTATTTCAGTACAATTATTCTCTGAATAATGTGTATTGTGTGACTTAATTTTTTATTCGGTTTTGTTATTTTTTTATCTAGATGGTTCAAATACTTTTTGAGTATTGGACTATTTATACAAAATAAATGAATTTACATATGATGTCAGAATGTTTAGTCATTCTCCAATGTGTATTTTATTCTTTAGGAATAATCAATGGTTTGATACTACTAAGGAATAATTGTATTGGAGAAAATAAAGTGAAGTAGTATGAAGAAAAGTACTTTTACTTAATTAATCACCTCTGCAGAGGCAGACTCTCTGCAGAGGTGATTTTCTTTTAAGCATTATTTCTTGTATCCATGAACTAAATGTGCCGTTGGGCCTCTGAAAGGCTGTGCTTCTGGGTCAAGCTTATATAGTAGTGACTCCGGGAATAGAATAGGCATGGCCTTGTCTTTTATCTTGAAATTCCAGGTGTCACGAAAATTTTATCATTTGAATATTGATATTGTTTATTTCTTTTCGGAGCTCGTCTATTTTTTTATTGCCAAGTTCTAATGCTTCTATCTCCTGCCATTCATAGAGGCTATTATATGCCATACATCCGATAAGAATGGAGATAAGTATATATCCCAACTGTATTGCCTTATAGAAATTTCCTGACCGCTCCATTATTTTGATGACATTGATTTT
>OIWM01003068.1_pt1 | contig 12628 bp, 13 predicted proteins | sample 1587451 | NCBI WGS metagenome assembly OIWM01 (sample SAMEA3888907, study PRJEB22519) | human gut metagenome | biome: human gut; feature: human-associated habitat; material: faeces | place: Denmark | collected 2011
CAAGAGCCTTTTCAAACCCATCGACATTCGGCCCCAAAGGCACAACCCAATTGGTGTCAAAAGCCTCTTTCACATATTTCTGCTCCATGCCATCCTCCGACATGTGCGCCAAACACAAATAAATTCTTTTCCTGTCCTTCATCGTGAATACTTATTTAGAAGCTTTTCTGATTTTTAATGTTTTAGCTGGAGAACCTGTCGCAACTCCTCCATCAGGAATATCTTTTTTCACTACGCTTCCAGCTGCGACAACACACCATTTGCCAATTTTCACCCCTTGAATAACTGTGGTTCCTGCGCAAATCCAGGACCCTTCTCCTATGTGTACGTTGCCGCACAGAGTTACATGTGGGGATATATGAGCATAGTCGCCAATCACACATTCGTGATCTACTGATGCGCCAGTATTAATTATCACATGTTTCCCTATTTTTGCTTCAGCATTAATAATGGCACCAGCCATTACTACAGTGCCGCTATCAATTGTTGCGCTTTTACTTACAACTGCGCATTGGTGTATTGCTTTACCAAAACTCGTGTTAAGTTTCTCCGCAATGGTCTTTCGCGTAAAATTGTCGCCAATGCTTACTATAATAGGGGATACATTTCTGGAGTTGTGTAGAACTGGCAAGTTGTAAAAACTCCTAATATTGGGGTTGTCGTCAATAAACCCACTTACTTTTTCATTGTTTGATTCAATAATTTCTTTGATCACTTTTGCATGACCACTTGCTCCATATAGATACATCAGTTATTCCCATTAAATGGCTCCATCGTGGCATTGCCTTCTTGAGATATGCCATTCCGATTGAGCACTGTATTTATTGTTCTTATTAATATTTTTATGTCAGTTAGAAAAGTGCAGTTGTTCACATACCATACATCCAATTTAAACTTATCAGCCCATGTAATCGCATTCCGCCCATGACATTGGGCCCAACCTGTAATTCCTGGTCGCACTTCATGTCGTCGTGCTTGTTCTATGCTATAAAGTGGCAGATACTCGGGTAGTAGCGGACGAGGGCCAACAAGTGCCATATCACCCTTCAGCACATTAATGAGTTGAGGAAGTTCATCGATGGAGGTGGAACGGACAAACTTGCCAACTTTTGTCAATCTGTCCTTGTCGGGCAGCAGATTGCCTTCGGCATCGCGCTCATCGGTCATCGTCTTGTATTTGATGATTTTGAAAATCTTGCCATGTAGACCCGGTCGCTCTTGCAGGAAAAACGCTCCTGCCCCCTTATTGGCAAAATGCAACCAAATGGCCACCACAATCAAAACGGGGCTAATGCACACCAGAGCCACCAGCGCCACACAAAAATCGATTATTCGCTTAAAAAAATGTCGATACATAGCTGTTCTATTATCTTAAAGCACTACAATGGGAGCCGATTTCCAATCAATCTGAGATGAAGCCTCATCTATCGACACATATTCAAACCTATTGATGAGTTTTTTCATTTTACAAAATGCCCCTTTTTTGCCCAAATTCGATTTAATGTGTCGCTTGTAGCGGTTAAGCAGTGTTCCCTTTTGCTTAAAATATTCCTCGTAGGCTTCCTTCGTCATCATTGACTCGGATTCAGGTATAAGGTCACCGATGTGGAAGTAGGTCATTGCATAATCCGATTTCTTCATTTCTCTCACAATAAAACTGAGAGGAAAGAAACGGAAATAGCCACCACCGGAATAAGCCACATCTTTGCCGAGCAATCGTGCCGTGGTGATAGGGAACTCTTTGATTTCCACACCCTCGTATTTCACGATGCAAGGCTCTTGCGAGCCAAACGCAGAAAAGCCGCCAAAATCACGAGCTGCCGGAAAAATTGAAGCGTCGCGCTCAATTCCACATTCAGCTAAAAATTCAAAAGCCCACTTATTACTGTTTCCGATGGAGAAGGCGGGTGCTCTGTAGCTAAGCACTTTTTCTCCGATACATTGCTCCAATGCGTCAATCGCACTAATGGTATCTGTGCGAAATTCTTCTTCAGTTAATTTTGTAATCCAAACATGCTGGTCGGAATGGCAGCCTATTTCATGGCCTTTATCAGCAATTCTTCTAACCACTTCAGGGAATTCTCGTGCCATTGCTCCCAAACAGAAAAATGTCGCTTTTTTCTGTTCTCTCTCCAATTTGTCGAGAATCTGATTTAGATAGAGATCGAAAGCTTGATATTTTTCTTGTCGGTTTCCAAAATAGTTCTTCTCAAGAAACCATTCCTCAATATCAAACGTAAGTATATTCATTGCTTTGGTCTGTTTGGAATTTGTTTTACTACTTTAGCAGGGCGACCTGTAGCAATAGTCCATGCTGGCACATCTTTTGTTACAAGTGAGCCAGCACCTACTATTGCTCCTTCTCCGATTGTGACACCTGGCATTATGAATGACTCCATTCCTACAAGGCATCCCTTTTTCAATACAATAGGCTTCAGGACATATCCAAGTTTCATATAATCGCTACCTACATAATAATCACTAAAATTGCGCTGATGACATAGTAAACGTGACCCGCCGGCAATACTTACACTGTCTTCTAAGGTGATTAAATCTGCATGTCCTGTGTCTATGTGCACATTGTCACCCACAAAACATCCCTTTCCTATATGACATCCGATGCTTTTCATAACCCAAGGTCGCACTCTCCTTGGAAGAAAAGGGGAGAGCAGGAAAGAGTTGAACACGAATTTTATTAAAAATGTGTCTTTGTAGGTTTTAAGCACTCGTTTGACGACTCCCCAGATAGACACTTGACCATAGGCTTCTTCTGAATAATTAAATCCTAGTTTTCTGAGCATTCGAAAAGTAATGCTGAGTTTTTTCTTGTTTTCACTCATTATTTATCGCTTTTTTAACTCTGTTTCTATAAACTGAAGCATCAGTTCGCAATATTTTGTGTGGCTGAAATGCTTTGATACGAATTCGCGACCTTTTTCCCCCATTGTAGCTGCTGATGCTTTGTCTAATAGTTTTTCTACAGCGCAAATGATAGACTCAGGTGTTTTATCAATATGATACCCTGTTTTTCCGTTTATAACAGTCTCTGCACTTCCTGTATAGCCAGAAACGATAGCCGGAACGCCCATTGCTTCTGCCTCTAATGCTACCATACCAAGACCTTCACGGTGGGTCGGAAGCACAAGTACATTCATCAGCATATAGTAAGTTTGTATTTTGCTGAATGGGACTTGTCCAGTAAATATGATGTCCTCTCCATTGCGTAAATATTCAAGTGTTGAAGTAGGCAAACTATCGCGGAACTCAGGTTCGCCAATCACAAGCAGTGTGATCTTTTGTTTTGGATGTCTCTTTCGAAGAACTCTAAAGGCCTCAACAAGCTCTATAACCCCCTTGTCGCGTACAAGCCTTCCGACAAATCCTATCACAAACTGGTTCTCATCTATACCGAAGTTAGATTTTAATTCAGCAATTTCAATTGGGCTAATTCTGTCTGGGTTGAATTTTTGCTCAATATCAATTCCATTGCAAGAACCATTACCCAAAATTATGGTTTTCCCACTTTTATCGATGTGGTCTTTCTCTCTAAAATTTGCAACATATTTGCTTACGCAAACCACTTTGTCGGCAAGCCATGAAACATATTTGTCGTTTAGTTTTACCAAAGTGCGTTTTATCCCAGTCATTGTTTCATAAAGTATACCATGAGCAAATACTATGCGGTGTGGCACTCTTGCAATTGAACATGCTATCATACCCAAAAGGCGTGCTTTCGCTTGATGGGCAATTACCATGTCAATTTTATTTCGACGAAGATAGCGAACGATGCAGCATAGAGATTTCAAGTCGCGCCATGGTGATAACTGTCGAGATAAATTCACGGGATAATAATGTATGTTGTTTTGGCTTGCAAAATCTTCAATATTATCACCTGGAGAACAAATAAGATGCATTTCAAATCCACCTTTTTCATGAAGATATTTAAATTGTCCTCCAATGAAATTCTTGGCCGAACTTGGTAGATTGATTATTTCAAGAATCTTTGTCATAATTGATTGGGTAGACAATATATTTTTTAGTGGGAGAACTGTTGCGCTGAATGATTTTTCCAGGGTTGCCAATTACAATAGAGTTTTCGGGGACGTTAAAGTTGACGAAAGCGCCAGGTGCAATTAGCACGTCATTGCCAATGGTAATGTTCCCTATAACAATTGAATTTGCAAAAATGCAGCAGTTATTTCCAATTTTAGGTGTGCCACATGTGCCATTTATGAATGATTCTCCAATTAAAACGCCCTGAGCAATATTACAATTGTGCCCAATTACAGAATTGGGATGAACAACTACTGATCCAAAATGTAGTAAGCGAAATCCACGTCCTATCCTTGTTCCTGCCGGAATTTGAACCCCAGATTTGTATTTTAAATTTTTGAGTAGTATGCACCAAAATTGTTTTGAAAATCGATTCTTCGCAAATTGTGCTTTCCTAAAAAAATACATATATCGAGTATATGGTTTGTACAAATAAGCGAGTTTTATTGTTAGCTTATTGTAATTACCACCGTGATAACGGTAAATATCTTCTTTTATCGCAGAAATCATTTATTTAGCCCTTTTCGATGAAAATAGTTGTAAACAAACTTTGGTGCAAAATATTTCAAAATTGGTTCAATGGCAAATATCTGATAATACCATGGTAGCCCAATCATCTTGTAGCCAATGTGCTTTACATACATTCCGTTGCGTCGTCCTTTCCAGTTGCGTCGTGCTATGGCATTGCGGTCGTCGCGCATTTTATATAGGCACTCATCAAGCATATATAACTTGTGACCAGCTGCAAATATCTTAAACCAAAGATGGTAATCTTCAACGCGTAATAATTTGTCGTCAACAGAGTATCCTCCAACATCTTTGAATACGGCAGTGTGAGCCATGCATGGGGCGTGACAAATAGGAGTGCCTCTTACGAAATCTTTCTTTGAAACTTCCCCTTTTCCTTTACCTTGTCTGAATTCACCATGCTCGTCAAAGTAAATCATTGGAGCACTCACAACTGCATATTCTGGGTGCTCATCGAGAAATTTGATTTCTTTTTCAAATCGAGTGGGGAGGCTGATGTCATCGCCGTCCATGCGTGCAATATATTCAGTGTCGGCATATTCCAAGCAATGGTTCAGCGTGTAGTTAAGCCCCATGTTGCGTTCGTTTTTGATAACAATCACATTCTCGTGCTTTTTCGCATTTTCCTCTGCTATCTTAAAAGTGTCGTCTTTCGATCCATCATCGCAGAGAATGATTTTAAAGTCTTGATACGTTTGGGCATAAAGTGAGTCGATCGCTTCTTGGAGCGTTGGAGCGCAGTTGTAGATGCCCATTAATACAGATATTCTTGCCATACTTATTTTCCTAATAAAAACATTGTGAATGTGAAACCCGCATAAAGCAACAGAATAATTGCGGTTTTTCTATCTTGATCTTTCCATATTTTTAAACGGATTAGTGGATATGCTATAATAATTGGGTATAGGAACCATGAAAGGTATGCAAATCTGTTGGATTGGCTTGCTCTAATCACAATTACCCAAAAAGAGTTTGCTAATATATACGTAATGGCAAACAAATTGTATATTTTGTTTTTAAAGTTTCTTTTTATTGTCACGTACCAAAAGAATAAAATTGGCATAGCACTATATAGTAAGAAGTCAAATCGAAAGGTGCCAACAGATGAATTTTCCTTAATTGTCTCAGCATCATATTGGGCGTTTAGATAACTTTGCATTCTGTCATCAACTCCTATGTCAGCAAATAACTCTGCAAAATAATTACCAAAAATTAAAGAAATGATGATGCATATAAACCAAATTTGTATAGCAAATGCAGGAACTCTCCAAATGTAATGAGCTATAATAAAGCACATAGAGGGTAACATTGTTGATCGGTGGATACCTGTTGCTAAAAGAAGCAATAAAATCCCGAAGTTTTTTTGGGTGTTATTTTTTTTAGTGCTAATTATTGCGAATCCCACTAATATTAAACTGCATGCCATACCATTTCGTATACCATTGACGCCAAAAGTGAAGAACGAAAAAGATGAAAAGCAAAACAGCATGGCAACCCATAGGTTATTTGGAAATAGTTTCTTGCAGCAGTATAGCATTAAGCCAATATACGAGGTTTCAATTGCTAATAGATATTCATTGGCATTAAGCCCAATGCATCTAAAACTATATGCCAAAAATGCCCAAAGCCACTCATTTTCTAAGTTGATAGGTGCAAACGACTGATAGGAGTGTTCATAACTATATATGTAATATCCTGTATCAACAAAAACATAAGAGTATGGTCTTAATCCCATAAAAAGAATAAGAAGCACAGATAATCCGATTGTGAATACTGGAAAGGTTGGCCTGTTATATAGTACACTTTGTCGTGCAATGGCAAAGTATTTTAAAAAAGTACCAAAGCACAGTATGAATATTACAGAATTAAAAATCCACCCATACTGTTCAGCTGCTATAAAGTCTATTTCATGCATGTCTGTTAAGCTTTTTTCTCAATGAATATATTAAGCAAATTATTAGTTTGCTTCTCAACTTCACAAGCGTTGCTAATATTTGGTTTGCTTTACTGGAGCATTTGTGTAGTGCGAGTGTAGTTCGAATGGTTTCGCTGTTAATAATGGTATCCACATGTTGTATTTTTTCTCTATGTGAAAGATTATTCGGCATAAAGAAGATACCATTAAGCATCCATTTGATCTCTGAAATTGCAGTATCTGCTTTTGCTATGAGTGCGTCATTTTCTTCGAGGTAAATATCGATAAAACCGTTCTGCAATATGATGCTTTGAATATGGCATTGTAAAAACTGGGAGTTGTATTTGTTTCCGAGAGTCAATCTTTGTCTTACAATATAGTGGTAGCCATGGTAATCGAAAAATGAATAAGATGGGTTTACCAAAAGAACTCTTGATAGAAACTCTTGATCTTCAATAATGCTAAGTCCTTTTTTAAATTTCAGTTCATTATTTTTTAAAAAATTTGCGTTATATAGTTTATTCCATGCGTAATTGAAGCAATCAGAAAAGGTGTCACTCCATTTCACATTTTTTTCTATTGGTGTGGATACGTTTGTGATATGGGAACACCATGTGGATTTTGTTCCATCAGATGAAATGAAGTCCTTGTAGTAGCCACAGATTACGAAGTCGTCGTTTTTTATTTCAATTGCGTTCACCATTTTTTCGTAAAAATCCGGCTCAACAGCATCATCGCTATCAAAGAAATGTATGTATTTCCCTTTTGCAAGGTCAATTCCATAGTTTCTTGCATCAGAAAGTCCACCATTCTCCTTTTTTATCACCTTTATGCGAAGGTCTTTATTTGCATATACTTGTGCAACAGAATTGCTGTTGTCGGTAGAACCATCATCAATGACGAGGAGTTCCCAATCAGAATATGTTTGGTTTATAACGCTGACAATAGCTGCCGAAATATATTTTTCAACATTATATGTAGGCATGACTATTGAAACAACCGGATTTTTCATATTCATTTTTAGATATTGTCAAATAAGTTTTCGTAATTTTCAATGAGTGATTGAGTAGTTGGCTTTGGTTGTTGAGAAATCGTTTTTTTATATTTGGATATTAACCTTGGATTTGAAACTAAAGTCTTTAGCCCATGGTAAACATCGTTGTCATTGTTTTCTACAATCAATCCATACTTTCCATTTTTGAGAATTTCGTCCATCCCTGACACCTTTGTTGTAAGTACTGGAATTCCAAGTGCCACAGCTTCACTGGTGGCTGTACTGTATCCCTCGCGTTCTGAACTGCATACAAATAAATCCATTTTTGCTATCCATTTGTATGGGTTGTTATCAAATCCCAGCATAGAAACTTGATCCACTACATCCTTGTTTTTAATTAATTGGGAAAGATTCTCTTGCTCATTTCCTTTTCCAAGCAAATAGAAGTGTATGTTACTGATACCTTCTTTTTTTAGTTGAGAAATTGCTTGGATAATACGGTCAAATCGTTTTAGTTTAATTAAACGGCCGATAGCAATAATGTTTATGCGTTCTGGGGATATTGCAAGAGGACATGGTTCTATGGCTTTTTTATATATCCTGTCATAATCATTCACGTTATGAATCACAATCTTTTCAGACTTGACGTTCGGAAGGCATTTACAGAATTCCTTTAATGTGTTATTTGAAACAAACACAATACGTTCGAATTTGTTATAACACATTGTAGCTTCCTTGTCGTTTCTGAAAGCTTTTAATATTTTTTTATCTTTTGACAGTGTGGTGTGCACCCAGGCAATTTTTTTCGTTTTTTTATTTCCTCCTGATATGATTCTTGTTGGTGATGATTCTAAATAGGCGATTTCTAAATCGTATTTATCTTTTATGAATAGCCAATGCCAAAATTTGGGAGGCAAAAGTTTCATTAGGGAACTGAATCCTCGAAAGATTTTCTTAAAAACATATTTCACATGAACTTCTTGTGGAATATCTTTCATGTTCACCCCTGCTCCAAATATAGTATGGAGGGTGATGTCGTATTTAGAATAATCAAGATGTTGAAGTAAGTTGATAAGAACCTTTTCCGCACCACCTCCTTGCATATCAAAGTGAAATATTAGGATTTTCTTTTTTGAGTGTAGCACCATTTACCTTCAGTTTTTTATGAAGCATTTGTTTAAATTTGGTTATATATGAAGGAACGTTTTGTTTCACATCCACTACTGTTATTCCTTTGTACGTATTAAAGGTGTGAATTCCATCTCCACCTTCTTTAGCGTTTGACGTGAGTCTGGAGATTTCTTGAAAGTCAAATCCTGTATCGTTTACAATCACCTTTTGTAATGATAAAGCATGCCCATATATATAATTGTTACACTCTTGGGCTGGTCGATATAGGACACCTTCGTGCCAGAACAAATCTCCAGCCATTCGCGCAATATTTTCATTGAAAAAGTATTGTTGATAAAAAATATACTTGCAACCTTGTTGTTTGTATATTTTCAACCGATTGCCATTTTGCTCCTCAAATTTACTTCCTTCTGTTAGGAATAAATATTTATCTCCGTTTATAGTTATATCTACAGCGTCATAGACGGGTTTGTGTAATATTGTCTCGATTTTTTCACATGAATTCTTTGACAATTTGTAGATCGAAAGTTCGCCTCCTGCACTATTTTCTGGACAGATATAAATATCTTCTTTTACTCTTCTAATAAGGGGGAAACTCAAATGTGTTGGCAAATCCAAAATTGTTTTGTTGGCTATCAATTTGTATGACTTTCTGTCAATAGTGAGTTGTGCAATTCTCCCTTTAGAATTAGAATACATAAACTCTTCTGCCAGTAAAATTATTTTAGAGTTAGTGACTTCTAAAATAAATGGATCCGCAAACCAGCGATCGTGATATTTGTGTTTTATAACATTGATTTTACAGGCTTTATTTGCCAATATTGTCTCGACACTGTCTTCAATAAATCCTATTTTGAATTTATGGTTTGTTAAATACTTTAAATAGGTGATTAGCTTCATGTACAGTGTTATTTAAAAATTTTATTTTTTATAAAATAAAGAAAAGGCATTATGTCTTTTTTATTGAAATAGAAGGAACAATCTATGTCTAAAAAATCTTTCACCCATTTGGTAAACGTAAGATTGCCATTTTTTACATTAATTTTAAAGTCGGGAATCACATTCATAAATTTGAATGGAAGTTTGCATATATCCTCTTCTGAAGTGTTTATTTTGCCATCTATTACAGATTGTGAATACATTATAGGTAGGTTAATACCGCATTTAGTATAAGCATAAGTCCAACAACTGCTCCTAAAATTAATTTCTAAAAAGTAGAAATTATCGTTTTGATCAATCAAGAATTCTATTTCAAAAATACCATTAAACTTTGTTTCTTTTACCAATTCTTTTATTTTATGAAATAATTCAGTTTGTTGGCTTTTTTCAATAAATCCATATTGCCCATAGCTGGATGGTGTGTTTCTGTAGTAGCGATTGTCGTATGGCATATATAGGTCTTGCCCATTGTTTATTGCAAAGCCTTCGTAGTTCAATTCATTTTTTTTGTGAATATATTCTTGTAATATAACACGCTCTTGGGTGATGTGTTTGTATGCTTCTTTTAATTCATTCTCATTATTACAGATAAATACATTAGCTTTCCAATTGTGTATCGTAGGGGTATTTGATTTTGTCATTATGGGAAACTTAACAGATTTAGGCATATCCCCTCTATTGACTTCTTCTGTTTTTGGGATTTTTAGTCCACAAGATTGAGCCAAATGAGCTATATACTCTTTTTCCATCATTTTTGTGATGCGTCCTTGTTCTCCTGCATTAAAAAAGTGAAATTTGTCAACTAACTCATCATAATGTAAGTCTAAGCATGATGCTGTTTCGTCCGTTGTTGCGATAATAAATGGCTTATATAATTCTTGCGAATAATTGTCTTTGATATATTCGTAGCATTCTTCGATGTTATTTGAACGATAGTATTCACTTATGTATTTGCTTTTTTGAACAAGTTTTGACTTTTCGCCATACAAGACAACAATGGGGTTTATTCCCTTTTCTCCAAGACTGCGAATTATTCCTAATGAATTAAAATGATCAATCGCAAAAACGATAAACTTATGTTTGTATATACTCATGTGTTCAATATTTATATAAAATAAAACTGTCAATTAATTTTTGATATGGAGTCTTGGACTCTTTTAAAGACCTGACCAGTATCATCAAAATTCATGTGTCGGGATATTATGCTCATCACATCATCAAGTTCGCCATTTTTGATGAAATATATATATCCACAGTCTTTTATCCATTCGTAGGCTCCTTCTATCTTGTGATTGTTGTTAGAAAACACAATAGCTGGAGTTCCTGTTATAAATGCAAAGATCATGCCGTGTAGTCGGTCTGTAATCACCCATTCTGAAGTTCTGAATCTATCCCATATTTTTTCGAGCTCACTTTTTCTTTCAATAATAGATAACCCATCTTTACCTAAATGAGTATCGTAGTTGGAAATTTTAAATTTTTTGGAGAGCTTATTCAATAGATTTTCGTATTTAGAATCAGAAATGGCCCTCTCTGCATCATTCCGCAAACATAGGGTTACACCGAGCCTTTTGACTGTAGGGCGTCTTTTGTCAAGTGACATTACAATATCAGGAGTTAATTTAATATTACAACGTTGAAATAATGAGCACATTATTTCAAATGATAGTTTTTCTCGTGCTACTATTGTGATATTTGGATGCTTATTATATGTTTTTTTTGCAAGATACTTGATATATATTCCTGATAAAGTGTTCGAGAAAAAAATAGTTTGGGGGAATGAAATAACTTTGTTATCAGGGAATGCTTTCACAACCAATTGGCGTAATAGCTCTATATCAAAGTATAAATCGCACATGTTTCCACCTCCAGCTGTTGTGATAATGTCGTCTTTGGAGATTATGGATTGTATCGCTTTTATGGAACTAAGAGTTTTGCTAATGGGTACATCTACAATTTTATAACCAGGGAAGGTCTCGCTTAGATATTTCTCTTGAGCATATGTAATAGCTACATCTCCAAGATTACCATAGTCTGCTGCAAGAAACACAAAACACTTTTTTCTTCCTTGCAATTCTTTATATTCAGGAAGAAAACTAGGACTCGTTTTCATTTTGTGAGCAAAAGCAAGCTGTATTTTAATTATTTTGATTAGCGATGCCATCTTGGTATTCTTTTTTTAACGAACAGAATGATACTTACTCTCTCTTGAGCGTCAAATACTAAAATAAAAGATAATGTGACAATTATCATTGTAGTCAATAGTAGAATAGCGACAAAAGATGAGAAGTTGTCGTTAAAAGCGTCTTTAATTTGGTAGATTAATAAAAATGAAACAACTCCTAAAAATATTAATCTACCAAAGGTTGCAAAATAAAAATGTGATATCTTGAATTCTGGAGTGTTTTTCTTTAATACAAAAGAATTAATGATTACAAACACAAAGCTGATTGCAACGATTATCCAATAGCAAACTTCATAACCATATCCCAACTTCAAAAATACATACATTGCAGGGATACTTAGTAAATATAAAGTTCCACAAATAAAGCTTGACTTCATAATATTTCCAGAAGCTTGAATTGCAGTTAGTAACACAGCGTTCGTGCTAGCAAAGATGTTGACGAGTAAGCATAAACGAGTGATAACAATGGCTCCTTCAGGTACTTGCCCAAGCCAAAATTGAAGAATAAATTTTGTGAGGAAAAGTGTCGGAATAGTAAAAATAAAAAGAAGTATTTGCGCAGCTTTTACACTGAGATTTATTAGCTTGTTGAAATCTGCAAAATTTGCTGTTGCGAATTTTTTTATAATAGGAGGTTTGAATGCCATCACAATATTGGAAGAAAAACCCATTAGAAGTCCTTGAATAGTTGAACCCAGCATATTGGCAGCGTTTATTGCTGGCCCGATAAAAATGTTGAGGAGGAAATTTGCACCTTGCTGACGAACTGTATATGCAATATCACCATAAATGCTCCAGCCGGAGAAGGAGAGGAGTGGGCGGAGGTAGGTTTTGTCCCAAATCCAGTGGAAGTGGGCTTCGGGGAATTGGCGGATGGCGTAGA
>OIWM01003072.1_pt1 | contig 12618 bp, 10 predicted proteins | sample 1587451 | NCBI WGS metagenome assembly OIWM01 (sample SAMEA3888907, study PRJEB22519) | human gut metagenome | biome: human gut; feature: human-associated habitat; material: faeces | place: Denmark | collected 2011
TCGGACATCTGTCTTTCATCAGCTCAGCATTCGCTGTCGCTGTGACAAGTACATTGGTCCGGACGCTGAGTGCTCTGCCTGCGGCTACGCCTTGACAATCGCTTTCGCTCGGACATCTGTCTTTCATCAGCTCAGCATTCGCTGTCGCTGTGACAAGTACATTATACCACAGTTTTGGACTTGTTAACAGCGTGAGGACGATTTTTTTGCGGGAAGTTTGCGGTGGCTGGCGTGAAATATCTGTGAAATCTTGAGAAAATCCGCGAAAAAACGCTTCATCGGGGCGCGTAGCGATTGAGGGGACGTGGAGCTGCGGCGCGAAAGTGAATAAAGCGGAGAGAAAAATCAAAAAAGTCGAATTTTTTATAGAATTTAGCAATTTTTTATCTGGAAGTGTTAAGAAAAATGTGATAAAATAACGTTGCGGAGCTGTCGCGAATGCGCTTCGCGCCGGGGCGACCGATTCGCGCTACGCGAGATTCTTCATGCCGAACTGCGTGCTTTGCGTAACTTTGAACTGCGCGTTTCGCGCCGAGCTGACCTTCCCGCGTCATGTGGAATTTCTCATGCCGGATGGAGAACTCACACAGTTTTAGACTGCGCTTTTCGCGCCGAGCTGCGTGCTTCGCGTAACTTCGAGTTGCATTTTTGGGGCTTCATGCAGGCTTTGCGGCAGACCGATGCCGCGCGGAACTCGTCATAAATCATCGAAAATTAGAGTAAATGATAAATTTTAACGGAAATAAAGGAGGTAACCCTTGCGGCGTCAGACATTATTACACGATAAGTTTCAAGAATCTCTCGCGTCCGTACTTCCGATTACCATCATTGTGCTGCTGCTTTGCTTTACGGTAGCGCCGATTCCTAACAACATGCTCGTCTCCTTTTTGATGGGAGCGGTCCTGCTGATCGCGGGGATGGCCTTTTTTACCCTGGGCGCGGATACAGCGATGACCCCGATCGGAACGAAGGTCGGAAGCTGTATTACAAAATCCCGAAAGGTTTGGATGATTGTATTCGTCAGCTTTTTGCTCGGTGTCATCATCACCATCTCGGAGCCTGATCTGCAGGTGCTCGCCAACCAGGTGCCGAATATACCCAACGCGGCGCTGATCGGAACGGTGGCGCTTGGAGTCGGCATCTTTTTGGTCATCGCCATGTTGAGAATCCTGTTTGGAATCAGCTTGAATATCCTGCTGATCGGATTTTATATCGTCGTCTTCATGCTGGCGATGTTTGTGCCAAAAAATTTCTGGGCGGTTGCCTTTGACTCCGGCGGGGTGACAACCGGACCGATGACCGTACCGTTTATCATGGCGCTGGGCGTCGGTGTTTCGGCGATTCGAAGCGACCGTCACGCCGGGAACGACAGCTTCGGTTTGGTCGCGCTCTGCTCGATCGGCCCTATTTTGGCTGTGCTGGTACTGGGTCTGCTCTATCCGTCGGAGGCTGCCTATACGCCGGTAGAGATTCCGGAAATGGAGAATTCACAGGAAATGATTATGCTTTTTGTGCATGGGCTGCCGCATTACGCAAAGGAAGTTGCGATTGCCCTGGCGCCGATTGTCGCCTTCTTTTTCCTGTTTAACGCTTTTTACATCAAAATGCCGAAGAAACCGCTGATCAGTATCAGTGTCGGCTTGCTTTTTACTTATTTGGGACTGCTTCTGTTCCTAACCGGCGTTAACGTTGGATTCATGCCGGTCGGAAACTATATCGGCAAAATGATCGGAAGCAAGGAATTCAACTGGATTTTACTGCCGATTGCCATGCTGATCGGTTATTTCATCGTAAAAGCGGAGCCGGCGGTACACGTTCTCAATAAACAGGTTGAGGATCTGACCGCGGGAAGTATTCCGGCGCGCGCGATGGAGCTTTCACTTTCTATCGGTGTGGCGAGCTCGCTGGGTCTGGCGATGATTCGCGTATTGACGGGAATTTCGGTGATGTACTTTTTGATTCCGGGCTATGTGCTGGCCCTCGGGCTGAGTTTTTTCGCGCCAAAGATTTTTACCTCTATCGCGTTTGACTCCGGCGGCGTTGCTTCCGGACCGATGACGGCGACTTTCCTGCTGCCCTTCGCGATGGGCGCCTGTGAGGCAATCGGCGGACCGGAGCGGATCGTCAGCGACGCATTCGGTGTAGTAGCCATGGTCGCGATGACGCCGCTGATTACGATTCAGCTTTTGGGCGTGGAATACAAATTTCGCACGCGCAAAGAGCGCGAGGCCAGAGCGCGTGTGCAGGCCAAGCTTGAAGCCTATGCTGATGACGATATCATAGAACTGTAAGGAGGATTGCCATGGACGGATTAAATTTAGTAATCAATATCACAGACCGGGATAAGAGCGAAACGGCAATCAGATTGTTTCAGGAGAACGGTGTATTCACAACAGACGTCGCGCTGGGACAGGGCACCGCGCCAAGAGAAATCCTGGAGTATCTCTACCTGAGTCCTGCAGAAAAAGCCATTATTTTTGGCGTAGTTACCAATGCCGGACTGAGTTCCCTGTTCAAAACGTTAAAGCGCAGAATGTACATCGATGTTCCGGGGAACGGCATCGCGGTGACGATTCCACTCAGCAGCATCGGCGGCCGGCGCAGTCTGGAGTACATGCTGGACGGACAGGTATTGGGAACGAACAAGAGTCTGGAAAAGGCGGAAAGGATAGAAAGAATGTCCATCAAAACAGATTACGAACTGATTTTTGTAGTCGCGAACGAAGGCTACAGCGATATGATTATGGATGCGGCACGCGGCGCGGGCGCGGGCGGCGGCACTGTGATTAAGGCAAAGGGAACCGGGGCGGAATACACCGAAAAATTCTTCGGATTTTCGATTGCCTCCGAAAAAGAAATACACCTGCTGGTTACGCCGGCGCAGGGACGAAATGCCATCATGAAAGCGATTATGGAGCAGGCGGGACTTGAGAGTAAAGCGCAATCGATTGTGTTCTCACTTCCGGTCAGCCACGCGCTCGGTCTCAGACAGCCGGAATAGCCTGCGGCACATCGCGCCGCGAGGGATGGGGAACCCGTACGACAGGCAGCGACGCCGGCTTAGCCGGAGGGCTGTCGGAAAAATCTGCGGCGGCGCTTTGACCGGAGATTATCGGAATAGCCTGCGGCACATCGCGCCGCGGCTTTGCTGTGAGCGGGAAGCTCGCGGACGACGTTTTTTAAGCTTGACTGTGGCCTATAAAAATAGACCATAGAGATTTTCGATTCCGACGGTGCGCTGTCAAGCAGGCTGTGGCGCTGCCCATTTTGGGCGTGGCACATAAAAATAGACCACGAAACTGCGCGTCGTGAGGGATGGAAAATCCGCACAGCAGGCGGCGGCTCTGCTTTGACCGGAGGACTGCCGAAACCGGCTGCGGAACCGCGAGCGCACAAGGTTACGCAAGGTGCATCCGCGCGCGATGCAGGAAGTCGCTCATCAGATGTATCACGAGGCTGTTGACAGTCACGCAAGAGCTTACCCGAACGCGATGCAGGAAGGTTTGCACGATGCTGCTGCGCTTCTGTCTGTTCAAGCGTAAGACACACCCGCGCGTGATGCAGGAATCGCCGCAGATGCAGATGTTTGCAAACATCGGAAGTGTAAGACGCACCCGCGTACAAGGCACGAAGGGCTCGGCGCATGTTTTGCCGGCATGGCGGCGCGCGAGATCGGAGCCGGATTTGCGTAAGGCTGCGCGCGAGGCTGCCCGCCGGGCGCAAGGCTGTGCGAAGCGAAGGAGGCGCAAGTGTGAGAGAGCGGCTATGCGGCGCATTATGTGGAATATAAAAATATGTCACAGCCCTGGAGAAAGGGCTTTTTTATTACAAAAAACAATACTTTGTATGAAGATTACACAAAAATAACGGAAAAATTGTTAGAAAACGATAAAAGTACACAAAAAAACATTGCAATACAAAACAAGAGAAGGTATACTGTACTTAAACGTGTATAAATGGTAAAATTTGAATTTTCAAATAGGAGGAGATTTAAGTATGAAAAAGAAAGTTGCTTTACTTTTGGCATTGATCATGGTCTTCGCGTTATTCGCGGCGGGCTGCGGCTCAAGCGATGATGGCGAGGGCGCGGAAGGCGATTACGCGGGCACTGTCAAGATTGGCGTCTTTGAACCGGCTTCCGGTGAGAACGGCGCGGGCGGTAAACAGGAAACGCTCGGCATCCAGTACGCGAACAAAGTACAGCCGACCGTTGACATCAACGGCGAAACCTACAAGGTGGAACTGGTCACCGCTGACAACGAGTCCGACAACTCGAAGGGCATCACAGCCGCGCAGAACCTGGTATCTTCCGGCGTGTCCATCATTCTCGGTTCCTACGGCTCCGCGGTATCCATCGCGGCCGGCGATGTATTCAAAGAGGCAGGAATGCCGGCGCTTGGTGTAACCTGTACCAATCCACTGGTAACGAACGGCAACCCGGTGTACTTCCGTACCTGCTTCCTGGATCCGTTCCAGGGTACGGTTCTCGCGAACTTCGCGTATGAAAACGGCGCACGGAAGGCTTACTGCTTATCCAAGCTCGGCGACGACTACTCCGTAGGTCTGGTAAAATACTTTGTAGAAGCGTTTGAAAAGCTCGGCGGCAAAGTTGTGGAAGAGCAGTTCCCAAAAGGAAATTCTGACTTCACATCCTATGTTGCGAACGCAAAAGCGAAAGATTGCGACGTATTCTACTCCCCGGTATCCATCGAAGCAGCTGCGCTGATCATCGACCAGGCAGAAGCACAGAAACTGGATATGCCGATTCTGGCAGGCGACACCTGGGACTCCAACGTTGTTTTGGAAGCGGCAAAGGGTAAAAATATCGAACTGAACGTAACGACCTTCTATCAGGAAGGCGGAAACCCTGAATTCGATAACGGCATCAAGGAATGGATTAACTCTGATTCCACCGCGAAGGCGAACAACAACGGCAACGACCAGATCGCGGCGGTATCCGCGATGGGTTATGACGCGTACTTCGTAGCGTTGGAAGCGATCAAGGCAGCAGGCTCTACAGATCCGGCAGACGTTCTGGCGGCACTTCCGAACGTGGTTTATGAAAACGGCGTATGCGGCACCGTCAAGTTCAACGAGAACGGCGACGCTGAAAAGAACGAAGCGGTTGTTAAGCACTGCAACACCGAAACCGGCGAATGGGAATATGTCAAGACCCAGTCGATCGAAGAATAAGAGTCATATCGCACGATTTGCTTTTGCGGTCGGCGGCGACGCAGGAAAAGCGGCACGCGCCTTAGAAACAAAATCGCGCTTAGGCATGACAGCGGGAGGAAACATCCTCCCGCTTATCGTGTCATTATGAGATAAAAAAAAATCTTGATAAAATTCAAGGCAAAACGGATAAAAGAGAGGTTTATTACATGGAATTATTTGCGAAATGGCTGCCATATATCCTTGCGGGCGTTTCCGTAGGAGGACAGTATGCACTGATCGCCATCGGCTATACGATGGTATATGGTATCCTCAGACTGATCAACTTCGCCCACGGCGACATGTTCATGATGGCAGGTCTGGTTATGATCTATCTGGTGTCTGCGCTGCCGATCTGGCTGAGCGTGATTGTTGTGATTATCTTTACAATGGCTTTGGGCTGCGCCATCGAAGAAGTTGCTTATCGGCCGCTGCGCTCCGCGCCGAGAATGTCGATCATGATCTCGGCAATCGGCGTATCCTATTTCCTGCAGAACATCGCCCTGTATGTGACCGGCGGTCTGACCAAGACCTATCCGTCCATCCCGTTCCTGCAGAAAACCGTGACCGTACTCGGTGCGCACACCAAGATGGTAACGGTCATCACACCGATTCTGACAATCGCACTGGTATTCGCGCTGGTTATGCTGATCAACCACACGAAGGTCGGTATGGCGATGCGCGCGGTATCGCGTGACTTTGAAACTTCCGAGCTGATGGGTATCGACATCAACCGGGTCATCATCGTGACCTTCATCATTGGCTCGTTCCTCGCGGCCGTCGGCTCCGTTCTGTTCTTCTCGAACTACACCGGCGTGAACCCGATGTCCGGCTCCATGCCGGGCCTCAAGGCATTCGTCGCGGCTGTATTCGGCGGCATCGGCTCCGTTCCGGGCGCGGTTGTCGGTGCGTTTGTCATCGGTATCTGCGAAAACATCATGAAGGGCGCGGGACTGACGACGTTCTCCGACGCGTTCACCTTCGTGCTGCTGATTGTCATTCTGATGGTGAAGCCGACCGGTATCTTCGGCGAAAAAAACATCAACAAGGTATAGGGGGGCAGAAATGGAACAGACATTATCGAAAAAAACAAAAACTGCCTGCAGTATCATCGCAATCGCGGTGTTTCTGATTTTAGTATATCTTGGCGATTCCTTCATCATGCCGACATCTAAATGGAGTATGCTGATGAAGGTACTCGAAAAAGGCTCTATTTACGCGCTGATCGCCGTATCGATGAACCTTCTGAATGGGTTTACGGGACTCTTTTCGCTCGGACAGGCGGGTTTCATGCTGATTGGTGCTTACGCCTACGCGATTTTTGCGATTCCGGCAGCAGATCATGAAGCAGTCTATCAGTATTTTAACGGTGGCGTGCTGCAGTTCTCCATTCCGGAGATTTTGATGAACGCGCTGGGCGGCGAAGGCAGCTTCGGCGGGTTCCTCGGACAATATCTCGGCATGTTCCTGCTGATTCTTTTCGCGGGACTTTTGACGGCAGGCATTGCCTTTTTGATCGGGATTCCGGTGCTCAGGCTCAAGTCCGATTATCTGGCGATCGCGACGCTGGGCTTCGCCGAGATATTAAGAGCACTTTTTCAGTGGAATACCTTGGGCCCTGTGACAAACGGTTCCAATATTCTGCGTAATTTCGCGACCTACGAAACGGCGCTGTTTCCGGTCATTTTCGCGGGGCTGTGCGTCGCGCTGATCGTCCTTTTGATCAACTCCACCTACGGAAGAGCTTTCCAGGCAATTCGCGACGATGAAATCGCGGCGGAGGCGATGGGCGTCAATCTGTTCAAACATAAGGAGCTTGCGTTTGTCGTTTCCTCCTTCTTCGCGGGTGTAGGAGGATCGCTTCTGGCGATGTTCCAGAACAATGCCGCCTCAGACGCGTTTACAACCAATATGACTTATGAAATCCTGCTGATCGTTGTTATCGGCGGCATCGGCTCCATCTCCGGCTCCGTCATGGGCTCCTTTATCTTTATCGGCCTGAACGAATGGCTGCTCAGAGGACTTGACCAGGGCAAATGGCTGGGTATTGAGTCCTCCTTGATGCACGCGGGCTTCCGCAAGGTTGTTTTCGCGGTGATGATCATGCTTGTCGTGCTGTTCTTCTCGAAGGGCATCATGGGCAACCGCGAGCTTTCGTGGGACGGCATCGCGCGCTTTTTCCGTACCCTGCCGCAGCGATTAAAGGCGTGGCCGGCAAAACAGAGAGAAAAACGCGCGGAGAAGAAAGCGGAACGCGCGGCGAAAAAAGCGACACACGCGGCAGCAACGCACAAGAAGGCGCAGGGCGAGGCGGCAGCCAAAGCAGGTAAACCGCTGTTCACACCGCTGCCGGTCTATGACCACGTGGTCGTATTTGAAAAGGAGGGTAAGTAATATGGCAAACAATGTAGTATTAAAGCTCTCCGACATCACGATGCAGTTCGGCGGGGTCGTCGCGGTGGACAATCTGAATCTGGAGGTCCGCAAAAATGAAGTCATCGGTCTGATCGGACCGAACGGCGCAGGCAAGACGACGGCGTTCAACGTGGTCACCGGCGTTTACGAACCGACCAACGGCGCTGTCGACATCAACGGTATGCGCGTGATCGAGAATTTCCCGCACGGCAAGATGGCGGAGACATATAAAGGCAAGCATCAGGGTGATTATGGGCAGGTCATGAAACTGACGCCGGACAGAGTCACCAGGCTGGGGGTCGCGCGTACCTTCCAGAATATCCGCCTTTTTAAGGAAATGAGCGTTTTGCAAAACGTTCTCGTCGCTATGCACATGAATCAAAAGCAGAGCGTCTTCGGCTCTGTGTTCAGGTCCAAAACGGCCCGGCAGGAAGAGAAGCAGATGATCGCGGAGGCGGAAGATTTGCTGCGCAAGGTCGAGCTTTACGAAAACCGCGATGACCTGGCGACTTCTCTGCCGTACGGCAAGCAGCGTCATTTGGAGATTGCCAGAGCGCTGGCGACGCACCCGACGATTTTGCTGCTCGACGAACCGGCAGCGGGTATGAATCCGCAGGAGTCTGATGAGCTGATGCACTTTGTCGGCAAAATCCGCGACGAATTCGACCTCAGTATTCTGATGATCGAGCACCACATGCAGGTCATCATGGGCATCTGCGACCGCATTTATGTACTCAATTACGGCGGACAGATCGCAGACGGCACGCCGGAGGAGATTCAGAACAATCCGGCAGTTATTGAAGCATATTTGGGGGTGGATGAATCATGTTAGCAATCAGAGATTTACATGTTTACTACGGCGGTATTCACGCCCTGAACGGCATCAGTCTGGACGTACCGGACGGTCAGATTGTTTCGCTGATCGGCGCAAACGGCGCAGGCAAGTCTACGACACTTAAGGCAATAATGGGGCTTGTCAACAAGGCCGAAGGTAATGTATACTGGGATAGTACAGATATCACCGTCATGAAGACCAAGGACATCGTGGGCGCGGGTCTCATCCTTTGTCCGGAGGGACGCAGGATCTTCCCGGATCTGACGGTTGAGGAAAATCTTTCGGCGGGTGCATATCTGCGCAAGGATAAGGACGGTATCGCAAAGGACAGAGCATGGGTCTACAGCCTTTTCCCACGTCTACAGGAAAGAACCTGGCAGCTGGGAGCGACGCTCTCCGGCGGCGAACAGCAGATGCTGGCGGTCGGCAGAGCGCTGATGAGCAGACCGAAGCTTTTGATGCTGGATGAACCTTCTCTGGGTCTTGCACCGCTTATCATCAAGGATATTTTTACAATTATTCAGCAGATCAAAGATGCGGGCGTGAATGTGCTCCTGATCGAGCAGAACGCGAAGGCGGCGCTGGAGATTTCCGACTATGCCTATGTCATGGAGACCGGAAACATCACCATGGCGGGTCCGGGACGGGCGCTGATGAATGACGAAAGAGTCAAAGCGGCATATCTCGGCGAATAATGCTTCCGCGCACGAACGTAGATAAGGGGGATTTATGAACAAGTGCAGGAAACGCATCCTCAGTCTGGTTCTGGTCGTTTGTCTGACGGCGGGGCTGACCGGGTGCACCACCTATACAAACTTTAAGAATGCTTTCTTTGGGACAGATACAGTCGCAAAGGAAAAGACCATCAAAATCGGGGTATTTGAACCAACCTCCGGCAGTATGAAAACGCAGGGTAAGGAAGAAGTCATGGGCATTGAACTGGCGCATGACCTTTATCCGACGGCCTGCGGCAAGACGGTGGAGCTTGTGTACGCGGACAATAAGTCCGATATGTATGAAGCGGAGGCCGCGATTCAGGAGCTGATTTCCAGCAGCTCACCTTCGATGATTCTGGGCAGCTACGGCGAAACCCTGTCCCTGATCGCGGGAAAGTACATCGAAGCGGCGAATATTCCGTCCATTACGATTTCAAGCACCAATCCGCTGATTACCGCCAACAATTCGTACTATTTCAGCGCGACCTACAGTGAGGCCAGACAGGGCGACGCGTTGGCGGACTTCGCCTATCTGTCCCAGAATAAGGATATGGTAGCGACCGTCAAGCTGGAAAACGACGATACTGCGACCGCAACGATCAAGCGCTTTACCAATCGCATGAAGAAACTGACCGAGAACAACCGCTGCGTGGTCGGCAGCTTTACTTTGAGCACCACTTCTGCGGATTATACGGAAACAATCGAAAAGATTCGGGAATCCGGTGCGACGGCTGTTTTTCTGGCGGTTCCGCCGACAGTCGCGAAGGCGTTTCTGACACAGGCGCAAGAGCAAAAACTGCCGTATATGCTTTTCCTCGGGACCAGAGCCTGGGGGGATAAGGACTTTTTGGAGTTTGTCAAAGCGAATAAGCAGCTGCACATCGGGTATCCGGCGGAGCAGGCGACAAATAACGAAACGGCGATGTCGCAAAAATTTATGGAAGCCTTCCGCACCAAATACGGCGAAGATGCGGAGCTTTCTCAGCGGACGGTTGTCGCCTTCGACGCGTATCTTTTGGCGGTTACCGCCATGGATCGCGCGATGCAGACGGTGCGTGACACCGATCCGGACACGATCGCGCAAAACAGCGCGACCGACGCGGAGGCGCGCGCGAAGAAGGAAGCCTGGCAGGCCGCGCGTGAGACCGGAATTCCGAGCGGCACGCAGATTAAGGACGCGCTCAACGGCATTGACAATTTTGAAGGAGCTTCCGGCGTCATCAACTATAAGGGTAAAAACGAGGCGACCAAGTCGGTGTCCATCAGCCATATCGCGAACGGAACGGAACTTCCGGCTTATGTGTCGGAATCCTGATGCGGCGCGGCAGAACAGCTCTGCCGAAGATATTTTGCGGGATTGCGGCATGAAATGCTTGCGTGAAGCCGCGGGGTAGGCTATAATAAGGCTGTATCCCTCACAAAATTTTTTGGAGAAACAAAATACAAGGATATAGAACGAACGAAAGGAAGATACTATATGGAAGAGAAAATCATAGATGCAATCGCTCAGATCAGACCGTTCCTGCAAAGAGACGGCGGCGATATCGAATTCGTAGAATTGACAGATGATAATATCGTGAAGGTAAGACTGCAGGGCCACTGCGCGGGCTGCCCGGGCGCGACCATGACCATCAAAGGCGTGGTAGAAAGACTGATCAAAGAAACCTATCCTGAAATTCAGGCGGTAGAAGCAGTCTAAGCTTGATAGGAAATACCAAAGAAAGAGTGAATTGCGAGCGGCCGATGACAAAAATTCCGCGGCAAGAACACTCTTTCTTGCTGTTCGCGGCAAAGTGCCCCAGATAGACGAAGGAGAAAAACATGGAAACGAATGAAAAAAAAGGCTGCGCGGACTTCGCGGAGGTCGCGCGCATCATAGAACAGAACAAGGAAGAACTGCTCGAAGCACTCTCCAGCGCGGTTCGGATTCAGAGCGATCAGGCGGAGCCTGTCACCGCGGAGGACGGCAGTGTCTATCCATTCGGCGCGGGCGTACAGCAGGTACATGAGGCTGTGCTCACGATGGGTCGTGAGATGGGTTTTGAGGCTGTGGACATCGATCATTACGGCGGGCATATCGATTTTCGCGGCAGTGAAGACAGCGTCATGGGAATCGTCGGTCACTTGGACGTGGTGCCGGCGGCGGGCTGCTGGGACTTTGACCCTTACGGCGGAGAAATCAGAGACGGCTATATTTACGGACGCGGTACGACGGATGATAAGGGGCCGGTGCTTGCTTGTCTGTACGCGATGAAGGCACTCAAGGAAGCAGGCTTCGCGCCGAAGAGTACAGTGCGCCTGATCTTAGGCCTGGATGAGGAAACCGGATGGAAAGGCATGGAATACTATTTGGAACGCGTGCCGGCGCCGGATTTCGGTTTCACGCCGGACGGTGATTTTCCGATCATCAACGGAGAAAAGGGCAATCTGGTCTTTGAGGCCGCGCGGAAGTTCGCGAAGTCATCGAATCAGGGGCTGACGCTTCGCTCTATTCACGCGGGAAATGCTGCCAACAGCGTGCCGGACGCGGCAAGAGCGGTTGTGCGCACTCCGGATGGAGATTACAGCAAGATCAAAGCGGAACTTGCCGCTTTTCGTGAGGAAACCGGATACAAGCTGAACTGCAAGGGCATCGGTAAATCGCTGGAGCTGACCGCGGCAGGACGAGGCGCGCACGGCGCAACGCCGGAGGCGGGTCTGAACGCCATCTCAATTTTGATGGCATTTTTGGGACGACTGAATTTTGCCAATGAGGAGCAGAACGATTGGATTGCCTTCTATAACCGCTGCATTGGCTTCGACCTGTGCGGTGAGAAGCTGGGAATCGGCTTCTCTGATGAAGTTTCCGGCAAGCTGGTGCTCAACGTCGGCATGGCGGAGATGAATCCGGAGCTTGCCAAACTGATTATCAACATCCGGTATCCGATCAGCTGCACGCAGGAGCAGGTATTCGCGGGTATGGCGGAAAATTTTGAAAAATACAACATCGGATGGGTATTGGACAAGAACCAGGACCCGCTGTATATGGATTTGGACAATCCGATGGTCAAGACGCTTTTGGAGGTTTACAGAAGTCAGACGGGCGATGAGGAAAGCCAGCCGCTTGTCATCGGCGGCGGCACCTACGCGCGCGCCATGAAGCATGTTATCGCTTACGGCGGGCTGTTCCCGGGCGATGAAGATCGTATGCATCAGCCGAATGAGCGTCTGAGCGTGGAAAGATTGCTGCAGATGACAAAAATTTATGCTGAAGCTATTTACAAATTAGCTTCGGAAGCATATAATAAATGACGAAAATGTGATCTGTTTCAGGGCGAGGTGAAATTCCTCACCGGCGGTATAGTCCGCGAGCTGCCTTTGCCAAAACCGGCGGAGCGGCTGATCAGGTGTGATTCCTGAACCGACGGCATAGCCCGGATGGGAGAAACAAGACGCGCGAAA
>OIWM01003073.1_pt1 | contig 12614 bp, 7 predicted proteins | sample 1587451 | NCBI WGS metagenome assembly OIWM01 (sample SAMEA3888907, study PRJEB22519) | human gut metagenome | biome: human gut; feature: human-associated habitat; material: faeces | place: Denmark | collected 2011
TTTTGGCTCGTTTTACCCTAATTTTCTACGCAATCCTTATCCCGAACTCGCGTTATTCGGTAAAACGTAAACATGCTAACGGACTCAAGCACCAAGCGCTACCTCTGAACGCAAAACTCTAATGGGGCGACGCGTCCCGCATCGGGCATTAAGGCAAAGATTCATACACCCAATAAAGGCTCACAGACAGCGCTAATTACACGCTTGACTGTGAACTTTTGCCTTAAAATCCCGACGCGGGACGCATCGCCCCCATTAATGCTTGCGTTTGGTGGTAGCGTTTGGTGCTTGAAATCATTCGTATGGTTGCGTTTCACCGGACGTAAATTATGTTTCTTATGTAGGTTATGTTCTTATGTTCACGCGGTAAGCGGCTTTCCTAACTTAGTCAATGCGTCACCCTATAAAATAACGTAACTCATTGAGTTCACGTCACACAAACTGCTCGCCATCACAATATCAAGCTAATCGCCGATATAATAAGGCCCAGCACCACCAGCATGAGCACCAATTCTATCACACACCCAAAGCAATTACCAACCTCCTCCATCAGCAAACTGAACACAGCATCTATTGCTGTCCCTAGCCAACCCAATACACCCAATACCACAAATAGCACGATGCCTGCTACTACCATCAATATGAATGTTAACATATAAAATTGTTTGATTGGTTGAACACCTGTTTATAATATAACCTTGAGCACCATCTTATATTAAGCAGAAATGGAACTTCCGCTTTATTGTTACCATTTACACAGCAGCAAGGCAGAAGTCCCATTTCATTTTAAGTCTTATAATCGTTCCTTATTTCCTGCTATACGCCGAGGGGTATCAGCTATGTTAGTTATCATCACTGCCAAGGCCCATCGCATCAGCGAGCCACCCAAGGAACATGCAAGATAGCACTATTTTAAGTACTTGCTTTATTATCCACCAAATAGCTTTTACTATCCACCATACTAACTTGAAAGGGAACCACAATATTTTTGTGAACCAGTCGCTATCAGAGTCGCTTCTAGAGCTTTCTGCAGATTCTTCTACTTTTTTTGAGGGTTTTACCTTTGGCCTTACCTCATTCACGGGCTTTTACTTAGGCCTGCGACTTTCTTCTAATTTCTTTAAATAATTCGGATTATAGGTCTCTTTTTCATTTATTGACCCATCGTCATTGTAGTAAACACGTGTGGCTATGCCTTTATGTCCGCCACCAGTTATAATCATGCGATATTTCCCTTGTTCTTCAGAAGGAATGTCTATGTCTTCGTAATGCATAATTTTATTTTTTAATAATAAGGGTTATACGTTAATTCTCTATCGTCGACTTTACGACATCATCAGCCAACACTTATTGCAATCTCGGACAATCCGAGTAAATGAGGCTAACTTTGTGTCCTACTATTTTATTAAGTTCCTCCCCATTAGTTTGGGGAGGAAACTTTCTTTATTTACCAAAGGGGGTTGTTATTCCCGCCAGTCTTCGTAGCTTTTATATTCAGCAATTTGAAGTTCTCCCACCACATAACTTGCCTCATCTTCATTTTCCTCGTACCACTCCTTGAGATCCTCTATTGTGTCAAAATGCAAATCCTTGAAAGTATCAGATTTTTGCAATTCCCGATTAACATAATCTAAGGCCTCATCGTTTGATACGATTTTATCTTTATCAACAAGGCGAACAAGGCGTTCACTGTCGCTTGCATAAAACCCATATCCTTCGACTTCTAACCAATAATCGACAGTTAGACCTTCATATTTCCAACAGAGACAAGGGCCGAAATCTGATGGTCCTCTACTGTTTTCAGTTGCTCCAATTATCAACTCTCCAGGCGAGTATTCTTTGACGCCAAAATCACTCGAAGGCATTTCCGTATATGGTATGCGAAGTGCGTCCAGCAAAAGTGCCAATGAGGCATCATCACCTATCTCGGACTGTTCTATTTGCTGGCACTTTTCATATATTTCTTTAACAACTTCTTCGTCACCTACGATTCGGTAATCACCATATGTATATATTTCCATAATTTTCTGTTTTTTTTGCCGTCAACCTTAAAGATATCTGGCATGTTGTTTTTATTTACCGAAAGGGATTGCCCTATTAGGCATTTGACCACCCGCAAAAATCTTCGTCATAATGCAAAGAATAGAATGGGCGTGCAAAGGAACCGCAAGCTTTCGGCCACTAATTTGTCTTTAATTTGTTGTAGGAAGAACTGTCAACAGAAGCGTCCCCCCTAATGCAGAACCCTGTTTGAGCAACTTGCCCCTGCCCAATAAGAGTTCCAATAATCTTTCTTGAGGCCTCAACTTTGTCTACACCTCAATTTACCAACTTAGGACGGGGGGGGTAATTTGTGTATTCATAAGATTAGCGTTTTGTCTCTTTGTGCATAAAGCTTAAAGTCTTCACACACGAGGAGGAGTTTTAGAGATCTCTGTTTTATCTGAGATTTCTCATACACCTTGCATGCCAGGTTGCGAAGGAATCCATCGATGCTGTTGTACTTTATCTGCTTGCAAATATACAGCATCTAAGCGCTATCTCGTATAGTCCTTTTTATCCTTTTTTAGTCGTTGTAATTACCAAACGCATTTACCATCAGGATAAGACACTATCTCAAAAGAGCAGATTCAAGTATTAAGTGTAAGCATACAGAAGCTTGTCTATTCCATCTTGCCCTCGGCAATCATTTATTTTCCGCCTTATATGTCTTAATGCCAGGCACAAAACTTACTGCATTTTACCAATAGACATCTCTCTTTAATTCTTATTGCAGTCTTCAAATACTGCTTCGTAAATTAAAGTAATCGAATCAGATATACTATCTTTCCAATGAATTGCAGTTTTCAATGGTATGATTCCCTATAGAGATTACAGCATCTTGATGTCCTTAATGAAGAACAACCATGAAGAAATTCTAAATAGAAATATTAGGAAAGCATACGCACCAATCGAAGTCCTACATTGGGATATCTATGCCCAGTACAAACTTGTATAGATTTTTTTAATTTAAGACAGTCAATATACGGAGTTCTATAGTCACCGCCATACACAAGATTGTTATTTTTCATTTTGCAAAATTCATAAACCAAACCACAAGCATCATATATACCTGCTCGTTCTTTTCCTGAACCTACTGGATGTAACTGGTTATTTGAGTTTTCACTGCACCAAATAACATTCAAGCGAACACTCAAGTTTACTCCTAAATGTGAAAATTTAGAGTTCTCTTTTGCAAAAACTGCCTGATATCCACCCGTCATCCATTGTGCATCATTAATAGGTATTTCAAGATTAACAGAAATAGGAGTTTTTTTGTTGACTTTTGATACAAACTCCTCAGCCTCTTCGTAAGTGATATTCACTACCGGATATTCAGCTTCTTCTCCGTTAAGAATTTTATCACCCATTATAATTTCCCACTGGCGGCGAGTAACCAAGTACTTACACACTTCCATAGGAGCGTCACTTTTGAAAATACGCACATACTTAAAACCGCCCACCAAACTGTTAACTAATTCGTCAACAACCATTTGTCTGGCTTTTTCAATTGCCTGCCCCCCCAATAAACCATATTGGATAAGCAAATCCTTTTCCCATTCAAATAAATCTGAAGAGTTATCTTCTTTAAGGAGGAAACTTATTTTATAATAATAATCAGCCTCCATTTTCAATCTGGTTACATCATCCAAGGCTTTATTGGGAGTTCCCCATTTATTACAAAAGCACATAAACGAAGCTAATAAACCAGACAAACATTCTTCCTCGTCATCTGCATGTGCCAAAGCATAAGTTGCCATTTCGTAAGCACGTTCTCCATCTTTGGTAGTACCCGATCCAAAGGCATAAGCATAAAAAAGCGCTATGGCAGCACTTACACTTACTTCTTCATCGTTACTTTTTGAAAAGAACGAATAGCACGCATCAAATCCCTCAGAAGCTTTTTCGGGAATATACATCACACATAAAGCAGCCTTCACCACATTCACTCCATTCACTACATGATCAAGTTGCTCAACATTCTCCACATCAGCTAAGTCATTAGCAATCTCGTCACACATTGCCAATGCTTTATATGGATCACGTTTTACCGTACTTTCGAAAATTTGAATTTTTTCTTCGAGCGATTGGCTATCACTAAAGTAAGTCTCAATATCGTCACAAGCACTTTTAGTATTTTCAGAGGTCGTAACTTTACAAGAATCTTTACTTTGTAACTTTTTGATGTAATCCGACACTTCCTCAGCATCTGCATCAAGCGTAAACATGAGCTTCATTATTTCGCCCATTTGTTCGTCTGTCGGTTCCTTTCCCCAACAGTAACGTTCAATCAATTCTTTAATTTCTTGAGGTAACATAATTGTATAATTTTAGTTGGTATTTTATTAAGAGTTTATTTCAAGTGCTACGTGGCCTACCGATTCAACAAAGCATGATTGCTTATTTCAGTGTGTAATATTTAGCTGATTAGTTGAAAGTTCTTACCCACTCAATCTTCAACCTTATCCACGCGAACCATTGCCCCTATTTCCTCTAACTCGCTTTTTAGCTTGTTGGCATCAGCAAGTTCACATTGTGAAGCCAATTTTATTATTGACCCCTTTATGGATTGCTGGGCTTCATTCATAGGGAGGCCTAAAGTCTTCACCAAGTATTGCATTACTACTAACTTCTTAGCACCAGCCTTTGTTAGGTAAACATCGTAGAGAGATTCTTTCTCTATCGTTTTTTCGGCGACTGGAGGATTTGATGGGGATTCCTGAATGTTCACTTGACCTTCAACCTTATCCACGCGAACCATTGCCCCTATTTCCTCTAACTCGCTTTTTAGCTTGTTGGCATCAGCAAGTTCACATTGTGAAGCCAATTTTATTATTGACCCCTTTATGGATTGCTGGGCTTCATTCATAGGGAGGCCTAAAGTCTTCACCAAGTATTGCATTACTACTAACTTCTTTGCACCAGCCTTTGTTAGGTAAACATCGTAGAGAGATTCTTTCTCTATCGCTTTTTCGGCGACAGGAGGATTTGAAGGTTTTTCCTCGATTGAAGGAATAGAGGGATTATCTTCAGCAAAAGGAATAGAAGTTCTTTCCTCAATGGGAGGAATAGAGGCGTTTTTCTCTACCAAAGGAATAGAAGAATCAACATCCGTTTCATGGGTCGTGTCGCACTTACTTTCTGGCACATCGTGCAACAACGTCTGCATATAAAACGGACAAACTTGCTCGTCATAATCCATATACTCTATCAAATCAGGCCGTAACACCTTAAACAGAACTCCACTTAGGTTGATTAAAGAGGGAGAACAATTGTCACAGACCGCATTGATATACTCTGTAGCCAGCTCCTTGTCTTTTTGAATATAGGCGCACACCGCAGCCAAAACAGCAATATTATCACTGGGATAATTGGGAAATTTATCATCAATCGCAATCATCAAGGCTGTTTGCTCGGTTGTATCTCCTTCTATGGCATACGCCACACAAGTACACCACATTTGCCAATAGGAGTCTGTTGGATTTGCCTTAAATTGAGCAATACAACGTTTTGCATCCAAACTCGCTAACACAATGTAATATGAATAGTATAACTCGTCAACATCATATTTATCGAGCAAAGGAAGCATATCATTAAGCAGAATACCAAGTTGATTTTTATTGTTGCATGAAATTGCTTTCTTAAAATGAGCAAACTTTATTCTTGCTACGCCTGTTAACTCTTTTTGCTTTGCTTGTACATCGAATATTTTTTTAACCTCGCAAAGAATATGATCAGCTATTTTTTTATCGAGTCCCAATTTCAAACGTAGCAATTCAAGCTCAACCATCTCGTTAGTGTCAAGCACACGATCAGCATAAGCACGCATACAGGCCTCTTGATAGGTTTGCTTTTTTTCAGCCAATAGCTCATATTCTGTTTTAGCAGCAGCAACCTGAGTAACATTGTGAGTAACATTAGAAACATTACTCACATTATGCACGCTGCTATCAGTGTGCACACTGTTATCGGTGTGCATGCTGTTGTCGGTGTGCGATTGATCTGTGCTGTGAGATGTCGAAACACTTAACCCTCCACTAATGGCATTTGCATCTCCCAAATTCAAACCTATAGAACCTAATGTATCCTGTGGGTTAGGTTTGGGATCTTCAACCAAACGAGAGCCACAATCAGGACAGAACCGCCCCTCTTCAATATGCTTTTTACAAGTTTCGCAATACATTTTTCTAATTACTTAGTTTGAATAGCATCAAGCAACTCTCCGTTGCTTCCCACCTTAACTTGTATTCGTGTAGAGATAGCCCCGAGCTGACGATTGTAGTTATAAAAATAGCCTTTTTCCACGCATTTATTTCCTTCACACATTTCAAAGGCCTCTACCGTAGACAATTCGCGTGGTTCAACTCCCAATTGATTATAGAGTTTTTCCACAACCGTTTGATGAATACTCTGTAAATTAGCATCAACAGCACAACGCACCTCATCTAATAATGATTGCTTAGAAGACATAAGCGACTTCGTATTACTGAACACCACACGACGATTGGTAGACTTAAAAGGAATAGATTTTATGGTGCCGTCAAAAGGTTGAAGCTCTTGCAAGCCCTTTGTCCTGAACTTAAGCATGGGATTGCCATAAAGATTAAACATCAATACAGTTGCCTTTATGCCTGTATCATCCTCAATTATTCTACTACTATTGTAATAATCACATTTTGCTTTCAAGAATGCCAAACCTGCATTCATTTTACCAACACATTCATACTCCGAAAAACGTGCCATGAATGATTCGGAATAGGCTGCAGGCCGAATGCGCCAATTTTCATCAGCCTTAAAATTTCCACACTTACCCAATGCGGGAACGCAAGCACCCGCATAAAGCAAAACACCTGCATCGTATATTGCCGAAAGCAACATACTTTGACTACGCTTAAACTTTATGTATCGTCCGCCGAAGCATGCCACAGTATTAAATATGCGAGCACCTATTTGCTGCAACGTGTCAATGGTAAATGCCTCTTCTGTACTATAAAAACCAGAGTATTCTGGCTTATCAGCACCATGCAAATTAAATATGAGCATATCAGAGTTCTTTAAACTCTGATAATATTCATGCGCCATATCCTCAGACATTTCAGGACCAACGTTTGGACTTAGATACATCAAGTCGAGTACAAAGTCCTTTTCATCATTCATTTTATACAAAGGCAAATTACGCACCATTTCTCTACTGGCTGGAATCCAATCTACATTAGTGGTCATTGTGGCTCTTTTGATGGTAATACCACCTTCGGACGTAACACCGTTTGAAAGATTAAAATAAGCTTGCAGGTCAGAATATATATCTGTTTCCATCTGCCCCGTTTCAAGGGGAAGACGTCCTATATTGCATAGCGCTTTACGATAGTCTAGGAAATCCCAAGATACATGTTGGGGAAAACAGTAACAGAAATCTGCATAAACATATTTTTCTGAAGGGGCATCACATTCAGCAGACGGATTAGGTTCACAAGGTTGCGGAATCACATCATTTCCACCAATAATAAAAACAGGAAGTTCGGGACCTGCCTGTATACTATTATTATTTATAAAATCACTCAACACTTGCGCATACATTACCCAAGGTGCATTCTGTAAACAAAGATGTGCCACATCAAATAGGACCCATTTCTGTTCATCGGCAATATTTGATACAAATTCGTTTATAACTTGTAGCACAGTGCTTTGAGACACACCATACTTAGCTGCAAGACGTGCTGTATCAGTCCAAACAATGCCCATTTCCTTATTATAATCTGCACGTTCAGCCTCATCAAAGTTCTCTTCGTCAGAATCCTCACACAATGATTGCCCACAGTTAGGACAGAACAAAGACTCGGAAGATGTTCGAGTTCCACATTCTGGGCAAAATACAAATTCTGCTGCAGCATCCTTTGCATCATGGGTTCCCATATTATTATATATGTCATCAAGGCTAGAACCTAAACTATTCACATAATCATCTAAATTCATTGTCATAGCATTATTAAATAAAAGAACATTTGCGTAATGTAGGTGCTTAAAATTATTTATATTGGATGTCGTATGAGATTGTTTCTACAGTTGCCTTGAGGAAGGAGCGTAGCGAGCTACACAGTCGGTGGAAGGTCAAAAAGCGGTCTAAAAGAAAGGTGAAGATTGAATTTAGAAGAAATAAAAGCTTAAATCAAATCTTCGCCAGAAAAATTAGAAGGCTTCACTGTTAGTTGCTTTGTGCCCTGTCGCATGTATCTTTTTCTGTGAGAATATGGTGCCAAGTTAAAACAAGGATACAAACTCGCTTGCAATCCTAATCAAACAGCAGTTTGTCTTCTCAACAGAAGCACACACGCGACAGAACACAAATCGACTTGTTGAAACCACCCTTTAGTTAGTGGACCAATAAGCACGCAACCAACAGTTAATTACACTCTCGAACCACACTCAGGACAAAAAGTCTCATCTGCATCAATTTGGGCTCCACAACCCGGACATTGCTTAGTTGCATTCTGCGTTGGCGATTGCTGAGGAGTATTCTTTGCCGTTTGAGGCACCTGTTGAGCATACATAGAGGCAACACCCTTAAATGAATTGATGTTTTGCGCTGCTGCATGACTAACTGTTCCAACATGCCCTAAAGCTTGGTCTTGTGTATGATCCATGCGATTTTGCTGGTGCATTGCATTTTCCCGATACTCCTCCTTTATCTGCAATTGTTCGTCATAGCGTTGCTGTTGAAAAGCCTGCTGCTGCTGATACATCTGATGCTGAGAAGCCATTTGCTGATTGCCAGCTTGCAACATACCTTGTTGCATCATTTTTGCCATCTGCATCATCATTTCTTGCTGCTGTGCATTCTGCGCGTTTTGTTGCTGCATCATTTGTTCGTACAATGCCTTTTGCTCAGTTTGCTGCTGCTTACGCAATTCGTTTTCCTTGTCGCTACCATAACTCTGAGCCATTGCCACTTGTGCTTCTTCCGATAGCCGTGACAACTGAGCTGCACGTATCTCGTCAGCAGACATTTGCGTAAAAGCATTGTCGCGATTTATTTCTACATTGGTGTCCATCGCATGCATACTTTCGGCACTGCGGTTCGATTCGCGTTGAGCAGCAAGTTCAGCCTCTTTCATGGCTTGCATATTGCGTTGGGCGATAGCAGCCTTACGCTCAAGTATATCCATGTCGTCGAACTTGTCTTGGCGCTGTCTGCTATAATCAGCTTGTGTTTGCTGCTCACGCAACATCTGCTCGCGTTGTTGCTTTTGGAAGTCGTAATCCTCGTTGGCTTGACGGTTCTGCAAGTCGGCAGTCTGTTGGCGTTGTGCCTGAGCAAAGTCGTAATCGTCATTACGCTGACGCTGATTAAACGCATGGTCTTCTTCATACTGTCTGCGTTCATCTGCATAAGCATCCATCTTACGCTTAATCTCCATTTCCGCATCATAGAGTTCGCCTTTATGACGTGCTTGCTTCAATTCATTAGCAAACTCATGATCCATCGCATTATCGGAAATAAGGAAGTCTGCTATTTGCTGGGTTAAAGCCAACTTTTGCTCGGTCTGCACACGCATAATGTCTGTCACATTCTCGCGCGATATCTTACCTTGTTCCAACGTGTTCGCCAAGGCCTCTATATCGTCATCCTTTACCAAGCGGTTCTTCTTCAAATCTATAAGGGCTTCATATTCTTCTTCCTTAGATTTGGCTTCTCGTAAACGTTTTTGACTTGCGAGCAACAATACGAAATTCTCCATTTCGTCCTCACTCAGCAACTTATCTTTGTTAACTGCTTGCAAGGATTGACGGAGATTCTCCGCATTCGTGGCTTGGCTTATCTTGAGCTTGTTTTGTTCTATCTCTAAACGGTCCTTAAACTCATTTGTGCGTTGCAAAAAGCCTATTTCCTTTTCTGTCGCAAAAAGTTCGCGTTCAACAGAACGGAAGCGCTCAAAATCACGGCTTTTGTCAGTAACATCGAGCACACGTACCACCTCAATGCCTTGTAAACGTTCGTTGCAATGACTTTGGATTCTGACCTTAAGATTTTCAACAATTGGTTCAGGCAAGCCTTCTTGCTGATAATCAAGATTACGCAATAATTGGGTTAATGTATTATTTACTGCAGGCAATAACTGGGCTTGCAAATCGAGGGCTGTTACCGACGTTCTATCTACCAAGTAATTTTGCACAAACATCTGCATATTGGTTACTTGCAACTGCATGCTTACACCTACTTGCAAATCGACGAGTTTGGTAGGAATGGTTAATGGAGTGTATGCAATTTCTCCTTTTTCGTCTGTTATAGAGCCGAATAAGAGATTAATAATTTGGTTGTTAACCAGATATACACGACAAACCTTAGGCGAAGGTATTTTACTGAGCTTTTGTTTGATTCTCTCCGTACGCTTTTGATGCTGTACGGGTGATTCATCTTTTTTATGCCCAAAAAGGAAATTCATCACGCCACGTCCAAAAGCAGCAACTTTTCCAAATACGCCGCGATTTCGAAATGAGTTAGCCTCTTTCTCTTCTTCTTTTTTCTTTTCTATTTCGAGTTTCTCAAGTTCTTTTTCGCGTTCTTCTATGCGTTTAGCCTCTGCTTCGATATCACGTTGTCTTTCATCTAGCTGTATCTCAGCAACGGTTTTAGCCGGGAATGTGTAAATTCCCGATTGCAGCAGACTAATTATCTGTCCGTCAATAAGCACCATTGCCGTACACCCTTCTTGTACAATTACGCCCTTCAATCCACTGCCAGCGTTAGCAAACTCTGCCTCTGTTATAAGACGTGCCACCTGTCCTTTTTGAATATTCCATATGGCACGTCCCTGCACGATGCTTACACCCTCAACTGAATCCGTATCAACTAACAAACGTCTTTCAGTGGGTGTAGGGATGGGAGTTGTCGCATTTGCATTATTGCCTTGTATAGGTTTGCTCACCTCTAAACCAAGTTCACGTGCTCTTTCTGTCACACGACTTTGTTCTTCACGACGCACAGCACGTTGCACGCCTTCAGAACCTTGTCGTAAGAAAGTTCCAAAGTGCGTAACATTGTCGACAAATCCTTTTTTCTCAGTCTCATCCACAGGGGATATTTTCTGCTGGCTTTCATTATTAACTTGTGATGTAGTCAAAGCTGTACCACATTTAGTGCAGAATTTTTGTCCTGCCTTAGTAATGATATTTCCACATTTAGGGCATTGCATAGCATATATACTTTTAATTGGGTTAATTGTTTCCTTAACAGAATTATTAAAACTTACCGCATTATATTCGTTGTTATCACTTGAGGCTGCAACGGGTTGGTTTTCTGTCAAAGCAGTTTCACAATGCGGACAAACTTTATACTTGATACTTGGGTTATAATACGGGGTATTCGCACTTAAAACATTTCATAATTTGATGATTTGAGTACTTATATCTGAATTCATGGTTTATCCTGTTTTTTGACGCTACCCTTAATTAAGAATATTCGGTTTGTCGCTTTTCTTTACCGAAAAGAATAATCCCATAAATCAATCATTTGATCACCCGCAAATATCTTCGTCATAATGCAAAGAATAGAATGGGCATGCAAAGAACCGCAAGCTTTCGGCCTCCAATTTGTCTTTGATTTGTTGTAGGAAGAGCTGTCAACAGAAGCGTCCTCCCTCCTAATGCAGAACCCTGTTCGAGCAGCTTGCCCCTGCCCAATAAGAGTTCCAACAATCTTTCTTGAGGCCTCAACTTTGTCTACACCTCAATTTACCAACTTAGGACGGGGGGGGTAATTTGTGTATTCATAAGATTAGCGTTTTGTCTCTTTGTGCATAAAGCTTAAAGTCTTCACACACGAGAAGGGGTTTTAGGGATCTCTGTTTTATCTGAGATTTCTCATACACCTTGCATGCCAGGTTGCGAAGAAATCCATCGATGCTGTTGTACTTTCATTAATTGCCAACAAATATACATCACTTAGACATTATGTCGTATTGTCCTTTTTATCCTTTTTAGAACCATGCTATCACCCATTAGGCTTAAAACAATAAGCGCCCCATACAATACAACTTGAATGAGGCGCTTACTTGCTAAACTTGCGCTTATTATAAAATCATCACTTCTTATAATCGTAGAACATTTTCCACGAGCCAGCTTCATAACTAAGACGTATTTTGTTCAATCTTATAGACCTTTTGTCACCTTGAACAAATAAATCATATACATATTCCTTATTTAGCTCGATAGATCCTTCGTTACAAGAAAAATCTTTTATCAAGGTTCCATCTTCTTTTTTAAGAATGCAATTCCTTTTAGAACGAGGTACACTGAGCGTGTGACCATCAATCTTAAAAGGCGAAACAATTCGATATTCTCCTTTATTAGTATTACATTCTCCTATAAAATCGCTGATTTTGTAATTGATTATAGGTGTATTGTTTTCCATAGGAGTAACAGGAATCGGCAATGTTATTGCATCATCAATATCTAACACATAGACTCTCTTTACACCTTTAGTAAGAGTTCCAAAAGATTTGTAACGATCAAGTCTATCTTTTAACGCGAGTTCGGGATAAGGATTGCGTAGAAAATTAGGGTAAAACGAGCCAAAA
>OIWM01003076.1_pt1 | contig 12610 bp, 12 predicted proteins | sample 1587451 | NCBI WGS metagenome assembly OIWM01 (sample SAMEA3888907, study PRJEB22519) | human gut metagenome | biome: human gut; feature: human-associated habitat; material: faeces | place: Denmark | collected 2011
TTAATAAAAAAGAAAAACCAGACTACTATAGCTATGTCAAAAAGTATCTGAAATAGTAGGAGAAGGATTAGCCTAGTGCTGATTCTTCTCTTTTTGGAATTATATGTTTCAATTTTCAGAATATTTTGTTATAATAGCAACATATTAGTCAAAGGAGAACTATCATGGCAAAAACTATTCATACTGATAAAGCACCAGCAGCGATCGGTCCTTATGTTCAAGGTAAAATCGTTGGCAATCTTTTGTTCGCTTCTGGTCAAGTACCATTGTCACCAGAAACAGGTGAAATCATTGGCGAAACAATTCAAGAACAAACAGAACAAGTTCTTAAAAATGTTGGGGCTATTTTGGCAGAAGCTGGTACAGACTTTGACCACGTTGTCAAAACAACTTGCTTCCTAAGTGACATTAACGATTTCGTTCCATTTAACGAAGTGTATGCAACTGCCTTTACATCTGATTTTCCAGCACGTTCTGCAGTAGAAGTGGCACGTTTGCCAAAAGATGTTAAAATTGAAATCGAAGTTATCGCTGAGATTGATTAAAGAAGAGAGCCTTGGCTCTTTTCTTTTTTTCTCAACTATGATAGACTATTAGAGATAAATCATTTTCGATGTTTGGGAGACACCATCGCTAAAAAAAACCATTACTGGCGTTTTTTTGGCTCCCCCAAGGGGCCTTTTTATGTGTCTCAAACATCACGAATAAAGAGGAATATTATGAAACGTCAATCAGCTTTGGTCGTCTTTAGTGGCGGTCAAGATTCTACTACTTGCCTATTTTGGGCTCTAAAACATTATGAAACAGTTGAATTAGTTACTTTTGCTTACGGGCAACGTCATAGCTTGGAAATTGAAGTAGCTAAAGAGATTGCACAAGAACAAGGCCTCAAACACCATGTTTTGGATATGTCTTTGCTTGGTCAAATTACTGAAAATGCCTTAACATCTGATATTGAGATTGAGGCAGAAGAAGGTGAAGTTCCTAATACTTTTGTGGACGGGCGTAATCATCTTTTCCTTTCTTTTGCAGCTGTTCTAGCTAAGCAACGTGGTATCACTGACATTGTTACGGGAGTTTGTGAGACAGACTTTTCCGGTTATCCAGACTGTCGTGATGTTTTTGTCAAATCGCTTAATGTCACACTTAATCTTGCCATGGCCTATGATTTTGTTATCCAAACTCCTCTCATGTGGTTAGATAAGGCTGAGACTTGGGCTTTGGCTGACCAACTTGGAGCTTTCGACTATGTTCGTGAAAAAACGCTAACTTGCTATAACGGTATTATTGGAACTGGTTGTGGGGAATGTCCTGCCTGCCATTTGCGCCAAAATGGACTTGAAAAATATCTAGCAGAAAGAGGAGAAGCTTAATGTTCTTTGCACCGAAAGAAATCAAAAAAGAAACAGGTGAGTCTTTGGTTTACAATTCTCACCGTACAATGGTTTCTAAAGAGTTTACTTTTGATGCTGCCCACCATCTCTTTCATTATGAAGGCAAATGCAAATCGCTTCATGGTCATACCTACCATCTTCAAATAGCAGTGAGTGGTTACTTGGATGAGCGTGGCATGACCTATGATTTTGGTGACCTTAAGAGCATTTACAAGGATCATTTGGAACCTCAGTTAGATCACCGTTATCTCAATGAGACTTTGCCTTATATGAACACAACTGCGGAAAATATGGTTTTCTGGATTTTCCAGATGACGAGTCAACATTTGCCAGAGGAGAGGGGACTTCGTTTGGAATATGTACGCCTTTATGAAACACCAACAGCCTTTGCAGAGTTTAGACGGGAGTGGTTGGATGACTAGAGAACGTGTACTCAAACTACCAGTGCTTGAAATTTTTGGACCAACCTTTCAAGGGGAAGGGCGAGCAATTGGTCAAAAAACCATGTTTGTAAGGACAGCAGGATGTGATTACCACTGTGATTGGTGTGATTCTGCCTTCACTTGGGATGGTTCAGAGAAACCAACTCGTATGACAGCTGACGAAGTCATTGAAGCTTTGGATGCGCTAGGAACTTACGACTATGTTACTCTATCTGGAGGAAACCCAGCTCTGCTAGCGGCTAATATGGCTCAACTCGTTTCAAAACTCAAGGTAAGAGGCGTAACCCTTGCCGTTGAAACACAGGGTTCTCGCTGGCAGGAGTGGCTAAAGGATATTGACCAAGTAACCTTAAGTCCTAAACCACCATCATCCAAGATGGAAGTCAATATGGAAACCCTTGACTTTATTGTTTCTCAGCTTGATCCTGATAAAGTTACCTTCAAGGTTCCTGTTTTCGATGATGCAGATTTAGCCTTTGCTAAAATGATTCAGGAACGTTATCAGCCAGATGTCATGTTTCTTTCAGCTGGTAATCCTGAACCTAAAGCAGAGGGTGATATTGTCCAACATCAATTAGATCGCCTAAAAGAACTGTGGGAGACTGTAGCTGCTGATGACTCGTGGGGAAATGTGCGTGTTCTCCCTCAGCTTCATACCCTACTCTATGATAATGAGCGTGGTGTCTAATCTTCACATTCTATAAGCTTAGAATTGATAGTATTTTTACTTTTTTAATGATTAACATTAGAAATTTGGATTAAAAATTGACCTTATAAAGGTCTAGAAAAATTAATAACAAAGGAAGAAAAATGTCACAACAAGAAGAAATGAAAAACCTTACTCTCCTTGGTAATAAGGAGACACCTTATATTTTTGAATACTCTCCACAAGTCTTGGAGTCTTTTGATAATCGTCACACTGATAATGATTACTTTATCAAATTCAACTGTCCAGAATTTACGTCACTTTGTCCTATTACTGGCCAACCTGATTTTGCAAGTATCTATATTTCTTATATTCCAGACCAGCTCTGCGTTGAGTCTAAATCTCTAAAGCTTTACCTCTTTAGTTACCGTAATCACGGAGATTTCCATGAAAACTGTATTAATACCATTGGTAAAGATTTGGTGGAGCTTTTGAACCCTCGTTATTTAGAAGTTTGGGGTAAATTTACACCTCGTGGTGGTATTTCTATTGACCCTTATTATAATTATGGCCGTCCAGAAACTAAGTATGAAAAGATGGCAGAGCAACGTCTTTTTAATCACGATCTTTACCCAGAAAATATTGATAATCGTTAATATCATGCTAAAAGTCCTTATATTAAGGGCTTTTTTATTTTGTTAAACACCTGTCTTTAGGGTGTAAAAGAAAGCTGATCAATTATTTTTTACAAGTAAAAGTAAGGTCATTGTTAGTTTTTTATTGGTCTGTTCTTAGAAAGTTCTATTATTAAAATAATTTGACAATAGAAGTATTATCTCCTACAATTAAAGTAAAACAGAAGTGTAAGCGCTTGCTTATAAAAGGTATATTTGTTTTTAAAAAAGGGGATGAAGACAATGAGAAAAAGTTTACGTCTATTTTCGTGCGCTGTTTTAGGGGCAGCAATATTAGCACCAACGGTAGTTGGTAATGATCATGCACAGGCCGATAGTTATTATGGCCGAGGTTACTATAACAACTATTATCCAAACTATGGTTATAACTACGGATACAATGGGTATTATCCAGGCTATAATTACAATTATGGCTATAACTACGGTTACAATAATTACTATCCAAACTATAACTATGGCTATAATTATAACTATAATTATAGCCATAACAACTATAATCCTGGTTACAACAACTACAACGAATCAGGTACTTACCGCTATAGCAATGGGTATTTGTACTACATCTTGAGTGATGGTAGCTACTATGTTAACTATAACGGACGTTGGGTTCGTGGTGGTGACTATAATAACAACAATAGTGGTTCTAACAATACACCAACGACAGGTTATGAGGTTTTGAGAAATGACCCTCACTACCGTTACGAAAATGGTACTCACTATTATTTGAAAGATAATGGCGATTACTACTATTATTCAAATGGTAAGTGGGTGCTTGTTAAGGCTTCAAGCACAGATTCTGAAGCTCCAACAACTTCAACTGTAGATTCAACTTCATCAGCAAGTTCAGAAGTAGCCTCAACCGTGGATTCAACTTCATCAGTAAGTTCAGAGGTAGCCTCAACTGTAGATTCAACTTCATCAGCAAGTTCAGAAGTAGCCTCAACCGTAGATTCAACTTCGTCTGCAAGTTCAGAAGTAGCCTCAACTGTAGATTCAACTTCAGAAGCGGCTTCAACTGGTAACTCAAGTTCGACTGTAACTTCTGAATCTTCTTCAACAGCAACTTCAGAGACAGGTTCAACATCAGAAACAAGTTCTGAAGCTCCTGAACTTGAAAAACCACCATATGCTCCTGAAACAAACATTGACTATGATAAGTTGCCAAAACCAACATTGCCACCAACAGATTATCGCATACACTCAGACCCACGATTTGTAGATGACAACGGTACGTATTACTACCGTGTCGCTATGACTGATGAGGAGAATGCGCGTGGTATCGATGGTTACTACAAATGGGTTGATGGTAAGTGGAAACTCTACAATGGTACTGCCAATGATGACCCTGAGCTTGATCCAGATTTTCATAAACCAGCAGGAAACGACGAATACATGTACGATGACAACGCATCAAGTGTTAAGTTGTATTCTGAAAATGTAGTTGGTACTGGTAAAGCGGGAGAAGCTCTTCCATTCCAAAATGTGGATGAATTCAAAGACTATGTCATTAATAATCTTGCTCCAAAATTCATAGACAATGCTGGCTGGGATTGTAATGTAACTTGGGAAATTGAAGATGTTGACAACTTCAACGCTTCTAAGGGCAGTGCTTGGGCACGTGACTATGTGATTACAGCTAATCTCAAGAGCGGTGTTGACGACAAAAAATATAGTGATGTTGAATTTGGTTATGTTAAATTTGTTTATCATGTAGAACCAACTGAAAATTCTGATTATGTTGAAGTTGATTCAGCTAAGGCTGCCTTTAATGAAATCAATGCTCAACGTACAGCTGCCGGTTTACCAGCGCTTACATGGTCTGATGATCTTTACAATAGCACAACTCTTCCACACGCCAAAGATATTTCACATACTTACAACAGTGACGGTATTGTTTACCGTCGTGAATCTGATGGTTCAGTTGTTGCAAATAAATGGTTGAGCAGTGGTATTCGTGAACTTCTCATGAGTCCAGATGCTACTCAAGCTGCAGTGGCTTGTGTTGTCGCAGGTGATGGTACTTACTACTGGACTTTGAATTACCAATAAGAAGATGTTAAATTAATTGTCCCAATAATGAGGAGTCTGAGGTTAGTCTTGGACTCTTTTCCTTTATCTATTGAACGTTTAAGCTTTCAATATGGTATAATAGAGCCTAGAAAGAAGGCGAAAATATGCAGGTTAAGAGAGTTCAGGATTATATCTCTAAAGAGTGGTTCGATGAAACCGATGGCTCCTATTTCGAACGACTAAATAGTCGTTTGCAGGTGCTTTTGAAAAAAGATTACCCTGATTTACAAGGACATGATTTCATTAGTAATATTAGCCTTTTGGATTATAGGTTAGTTTTTCTCGACGAGATTATCGCAAATGCTAATGAGAAAAATGAGCACGTGCGTGAAACAGTTCATGATGTGACCAAGAGTTTGCTCTACGAGGACCAGGATGTCCAGGAACAATTGGATAGTCGAATTACTTTTGGTCAAAAAGTGGCGGATGAAGTGGCCCGATTTGGTGGATCTTGGACTTTTATCTTGTCATTTGTTGCTTTTATGGCTATTTGGATGGGGCTGAATGTTGTTCAACCCTTTGGGATTGCCTTTGATAAGTATCCTTTTATTCTGTTGAATCTGGCCTTGTCCACTCTAGCTGCCGTTCAGGCACCATTGATTATGATGAGTCAGAATCGGGCATCGGATTACGATCGATTGCAAGCACGAAATGACTATAACGTCAATAAACAATCAAAGGAAGAAATCCGACTTTTACATGAAAAGATTGATCACTTAGTGCAACAAGACCAATCAGATTTGCTTACTATTCAAAAATTGCAGACAGAAATGCTAATGGCAGTTAGTCAACAAGTTGAGAAGATATCAGATGATATTCGTATTTTGAAAGTAATGAGGCTAGAAAGGGGTACTCATGAAGACAAAGATAATTAATTTAGTTGTTGTTACAGGGATGAGTGGTGCAGGTAAGACTGTAGCAATTCAATCGTTTGAGGACATTGGTTATTTTACTATTGATAATATTCCACCTTCATTGGTGCCAAAGGTTATTGAGTTGTTGAAACACAGTGAAGAGACAGATAAGATTGCTCTTGTCGTTGATATGCGAAGTCGCTTGTTCTTCGATGAAATCAACGATATTTTGGATAAATTAGAAAGCAATGAGGAACTTAATTTCAAGATTCTTTTCTTGGACGCTACGGATGGTGAATTGGTTTCTCGTTACAAAGAGACACGTCGTAGTCACCCACTGGCGGCAGATGGCCGTGTTTTGGATGGCATCAAGTTAGAGCGTGAGCTTTTGTCACCGCTTAAGAGTTTGAGTCAAAACGTAGTTGATACGACAGAATTGACTCCGCGTCAACTTCGTAAGGCTATTTCTGAACAGTTTTCATCTGAGCAAGACCAATCTTCTTTCCGTATTGAAGTTTTGAGTTTTGGTTTTAAATATGGATTGCCATTGGATGCAGACCTGGTTTTTGATGTCCGTTTTTTGCCAAACCCTTATTATGATCCTGCCCTTCGTAACCTCACAGGTTTGGATAAAGAGGTTTTTGATTACGTCATGAAGCATACGGAATCAGAAGACTTTTACAATCATTTGACACAGCTTATTAAACCAATCTTACCTGGCTACAAAAAAGAAGGTAAGTCAGTTCTTACTATTGCTGTTGGGTGTACAGGTGGTCAACACCGTAGTGTAGCTTTTGCACATCGTCTAGCCCAAGATCTAAAAAATGATTGGACAGTCAATGAAACACATCGTGATAAGGATCGACGTAAGGAGACGGTGAATCGTTCATGAAAAAACCAAGAATTACAGTAATAGGTGGGGGAACTGGTATTCCAGTCATTCTTCGTAGTTTACGCCATAAGGATGTTGATATCACTGCTGTGGTAACTGTAGCTGATGATGGTGGTTCTTCAGGAGATTTGCGTGATATCATGCAACTGACACCTCCAGGGGATTTGCGTAATGTTTTGGTAGCTATGAGTGATATGCCTAAACTTTATGAAAGAGTTTTCCAATATCGTTTTGATAAAACCGATGGCGCTTTGGCCGGTCATCCACTCGGAAATCTAATCATCGCTGGAATTTCAGAAATGCAGGGATCTACCTATAATGCCATGCAGCTTCTGACGAAGTTTTTCCACGTCACAGGTAAGATTTATCCTGCCAGTGAGACTGCTTTGACGCTTCATGCCGTTTTTCAAGATGGTCATGAAGTAGCAGGTGAGAGTAGTATTGCCCAGTACGATGGCATGATTGAGCGCGTTTATGTGACCAATACCTATAATGATGAAGAGCCTAAGGCCAGTCGTAAGGTTGTTGATGCTATTATGAATAGTGATATGATTGTTTTAGGTCCTGGGTCTCTCTATACATCGATTTTGCCCAACCTGGTGATACCAGAGATTCGTCAGGCTCTTATTGAGACCAAGGCTGATGTCACATACATTTGTAATATTATGACGCAGTACGGAGAAACTGAGCAATTCTCAGATGCCGACCATGTGGCTGTTCTTAATCGTCATCTTGGCTCCGATGTGATTGACAATGTCTTAGTTAATATCAAGAAAGTGCCTAAGGAATACATGGCAAGTAATAAATTTGATGAATACCTTGTTCAGGTTGAGCATGATTTTGAGGGCTTACGTCGTGAAGCAAAAACAGTTGTGTCTTCTAATTTTTTGCGACTTGAAAATGGTGGTGCCTTCCACCATGGTGACTTGGTAGTGGATGAGCTCATGCATCTAGTGAGGAATAAGTCATGAGTTTCACAATTAAGGTTAAAGAAGAGATAATTGCAGCTTCAAGCAAAGACAAGGCTGAATTGTCGGCATTGATTAAGATGTCTGGTTCTGTTGGATTGACCAACCAAGGATTGACTCTTTCCATCTCAACAGAAAATGCAAAGATTGCGAGACATATCTACCAATTAATGGAAAGTCGTTATCAGAGTAATCCTGAATTGAGACATCACAACAAGACTAATCTCAAGAAAAATCGTGTTTACACGGTTTTTGTAGCTGACCATGTCAATGATATTTTGTCCGATTTACAATTGGCGGATTCTTTCTTTGGCTTTGAAACAGGCATTGAAACATCAGTAATGGAAGATGACGATGCTGGAAGATCCTATTTACGAGGTGCTTTTTTGGCGACCGGAACAGTTCGTGATCCTGAAAAAGGCCGTTATCAATTAGAGATTTTTTCCGTTTACCAAGACCACGCAGAGGACTTAGCTTCTCTCATGAAAAAATTTATGCTCGATGCCAAGGTTTTGAGTCATAAAAATGGTTTTGTGACCTATCTTCAAAAAGCTGAGGATATTATGGATTTCCTCCTTGTTATTGGTGCAATGAACTCTAAGGATACCTTCGAAGAGGTCAAAATTATGCGAGAGACCAGAAATGATCTGAATCGTGCCAATAATGCGGAAACAGCTAATATTGCTAGAACGATTAGTGCTAGTATGAAAACAATTAATAATATTATCAAGATTATGGATACGGTTGGCTTGGAGATTTTACCTGTGGAGCTGCGCCAAATTGCCCAACTCCGTATTGCCAATCCAGATTACTCTATCCAGCAAATCGCAGATAGTATAGAACCTCCTCTGACCAAGAGTGGTGTCAATCATCGTCTCAGAAAAATCAATAAAATTGCGGACGATTTGTAAGTAGAAAGGAAACTTTTATGGCTTGTACAACGATTTTAGTAGGTAAGAAAGCCTCATATGATGGCTCTACCATGATTGCACGTACTGAGGATTCTCAGTCTGGCATTTTTACGCCCAAAGAATTTCTCGTCGTGACCCCTGAAGACCAACAGCGTCATTATCAGTCTGTGCTTAGCAATTTTTCAATTGATTTGCCAGATAATCCTCTACGTTATACTTCTGTTCCAGATGCACTTGGTAAAGACGGTATCTGGGGTGAAGCTGGTATCAACTCAGCTAATGTTGCCATGAGTGCAACAGAAACAATCACCACCAATGCGCGTGTACTCGGTGCAGACCCACTTGTTAAAGATGGTTTTGGAGAAGAGGATATGTTAACATTGGTCTTGCCATATATCAAGACGGCGCGTGAAGGTGTCCTTCGTTTGGGGCAACTTCTTGAAACTTACGGAACTTACGAATCTAATGGTATTGCATTCTCAGATACTGAAGAAATTTGGTGGCTAGAGACCATAGGTGGTCACCATTGGATTGCAAGACGTGTTCCAGACGATGCCTATGTCACTAACCCAAACCAACTTGGCATCGATCACTATGAGTTTGAAAATCCAGACGACTATTTAGCCTCACCAGACATTCGAGATTTTATTAATAAACATCACTTGGATTTGACTTATTCTAATGAACACTTTAATCCACGTTATGCTTTTGGTAGCCAACGAGATAAGGATCGTCATTATAATACACCACGTGCCTGGGCAATGCAGAAATTCTTGAACCCTGAAAAAGATTATGATCCAAAATCATTCTTTATTCCATGGTGTCAAAAACCATACCGCAAAATTACAGTTGAAGATGTTAAATATGTCTTGAGTCTTCATTACCAAGATACACCTTACGATCCTTATGGACCTCAAGGAGATGCGGTGAGTCAACGCCAATTCCGTCCAATCGGTATCAACCGTACTAGTCAAACAGCTCTCTTGCAAATGCGTCCTAACAAACCATCAGAAACGACAGGAATTCAGTGGTTAGCCTATGGATCAATGCCATTTGGTACAATGGTGCCATTCTGGACTCAAGTCGGAACAACACCTGCTTATTTCCGTCAAACAACTGATAAAGTTGATACAGGTAATTTCTACTGGAGTAATCGCTTGATTGCTGCTATCTGTGATCCTCATTTCCAACAGCATGAAGCTGATTTGGATGCTTATGTAGAAACAACTATGGCTCTTGGCCATGCTATGATTAATCATGTAGATACTGCTTTAGCAAATGGTGAGAGTATTGATTTTGAAGCTGAAAATCAAAAAATTAGTGATAAGATTCAGTCAGAAACAGATAATCTATTGGCAAAAGTCTTAGATGATGCAAGTAATTTGATGACCAATCGTTTTTCTATGAGTGATTAAAGTCATCAAAAAAGCCTTTCCATAAAATTGGAAAGGTTTTTTAGTATTGTAAACATTACTTGTTTTCTTTATCCAGTTTCGAGAGGAGCTGATAAAGCGTAATAAAGAAGAAAAGATTGAGTGAAATGAGAAGGCCTGATGCCCATGGCAAATCGCTTTCTAAATTTCGAAGAGGTGAATTCCAAGCAAAGTGTGCAGCAAAAGCACCGCAAGCATAAAGTATACCAATAAGACTGTATTTAGAATTAATGAGTTTTTGACGGGAACGCCATATAAGGACTAGCCCCATAGCAAGGAAGGATGTGTAAAGCCAGTGAGACGATACGGCACCAATAGTTCGTCCAAGAATACCTGAAATCGTATAAGAAAAACCATCAGGCAAATCTGAAAGAATATAGGAGAAGTCTTCACTAATCTGGAAGCCAAGACCTGCCGTAATAGCAACAAGCAAGATCCCCTTGTAACTTTTCGTTGGTACCATATAGATAGCAAAGAGAAAAGCTGCTAGTTTTAGGGGTTCTTCAACTAGGGGAGCCATAAGGGCATCCTCAAAGCGGTAGAAGAAACTCTTTGAAGAAAGATGAGCAGTTACCCAATCATGAGAAAAGGTATTGGCATAACCAGCTATCCATCCTGTGATAAAGACTCCACCAATTAGAGCAAATATGAGAACAAGTGGTTTCACCTGCCATCTCTTGCTTAAGTACTGAATCAGAAATATTCCTGGTACGATATAACATAAGGCAATTAGTGTTGATAGTCCAATAATACCGTATGCCGAACCTGACAAAGCGCCTGAAGTGTATGATTGCGTATCATAAGTCAGGCCTATGGCTGAAAGCAATAAAAAAAGATATAGGATTAATTTTCGAAACATGTATAACCTACTTTCCAAATGATATTTCCAGTATATCAAATAATTCTTTCTCGCTGAAATATTTCAATTTTTTTATTTAAGGGCTTGCAAAATAAATGAAATGTGATATACTTAACCAGTAAACTATTAACTGGTTAAGTACTTTGAAAGGAATAACATGAAAAAGAAACGCATTTTTGGCCTAGCAGGATTAGCAGCAGTTGTTTTAGCTGCTGGTGCAGGTATTTATTATACGACTAGTCACCACGGTTCAAAAGGAAATGGTGATTTGAAAGTTGTGACGAGCTTTTACCCTGTTTATGAATTTACCAAGCAGGTTGTAGGAGATGAGGGAGAGGTGTCTTATCTCATTCCTGCTGGAAGTGAAGCCCACGATTTCCAACCATCTACTAAGAATGTCGCTGACATTGAAAAAGCAGACACTTTTGTCTACCTAAATGAAAATATGGAAACCTGGGTTCCGAAAGTTGAAAAGTCTATTAACACTAAAAATACAAAAGTCATTAAGGCAAGTCAAGGCATGGTTCTCTTACCTGGAATAGAGGAAGAAGATCATGATCACGGTGGAGAAGAACATCACCACGAATATGATCCCCATGTTTGGCTCTCACCTAAACGTTCTCAAAAATTAGTTGAAACTATTAGAGACGGTTTGATTGCTCAGCATCCAGATAAAAAAGCAGTCTTTACAACCAATGCCGAGAAATACCTTAAAAAATTAAAGACTTTGGATAAGGAGTATACTGAAGCCTTAAGTCAAGCGAAACAGAAAAGTTTTGTTACCCAGCACTCAGCTTTTGCCTACCTTGCTTTAGATTACGGTTTGACACAAGTACCAATTTCAGGTGTTTCAGCTGAATCTGATCCATCTGCAAAACGTATCGCTAGCCTTTCTAAGTATGTCAAAGAATATGACATTAACTATATCTACTTTGAGGAAAATGCTTCAAGTAGCGTTGCCAAAACCTTAGCTAACGAAGTAGGAGTTAAGACAGCAGTTTTAAATCCAATTGAATCACTAACTAAGGAACAGTTGAAAAAAGGTGAAGATTATGTCAGTGTTATGACTGAGAATCTTAAAAACCTTCGTTTAACAACAGATGTTGAAGGTAAAGCTATCCAACCTGAAACAGGAAGTGATGATAAGAAAACAGTCCAAAATGGTTACTTTGATGACAAAGATGTCAAAGATAGAGAACTTTCTGATTGGTCTGGTGAGTGGCAATCGGTCTATCCTTACCTCCAAGATGGTACTTTAGATCAAGTATTTGAATACAAATCTCTATTGAATAAGGATAAAACCGCACAAGAGTACAAAGAGTACTACACTAAGGGCTATCAAACAGATGTTTCTAAAATTGCTATTGATGGTAAAAAGATGACCATGACTTTCACAAAAAATGATGGAAGTAGCGTGACACACACTTATCGTTATGATGGTTATA
>OIWM01003078.1_pt1 | contig 12609 bp, 8 predicted proteins | sample 1587451 | NCBI WGS metagenome assembly OIWM01 (sample SAMEA3888907, study PRJEB22519) | human gut metagenome | biome: human gut; feature: human-associated habitat; material: faeces | place: Denmark | collected 2011
TTGGGTATATTTTATCAAACGCATTGAAATTCTTATAATATGAGAAACAGTGCAAACAAAATTGCACTGTTTTTTATTTTCTTCTCAAATATAAAACAGAATATATCGTTCAAGTTATATGTTTATTAAGCACCCGCAAAAAATAATCTTCTCAATTTAAGTTAAAGTTAAAAACGCAAAAGAAAAAACCCTGCATAAATACAGGGCTTAATTAACTAATGGCTGCGACAGTGTGGATCGAACACACGAATGAGGGAGTCAAAGTCCCTTGCCTTACCGCTTGGCTATGTCGCAATGCCTTATTATTGTACCCTTAACCATCAATTTATACAAGTAAAATTTTTATAAATTTTACGACATTTTCCGATTTTTTGTTAAAAGTACATCATAAAGCACGATAATTGCTTACCTTATTGAATATCAGTTACTTTATAATCTTTTTCTTCAACACTAGTTTTCAGGACATCATTTGTAACTTCTTTAGTCAGAGTTACAATTGCTTGTCCTTTTTCGTGGCTTACTTCTGCTTTTTCTACACCATCGATACTTTCTAATGCCTTTTTTACTGTTGCCTCACAATGTGAACACATCATACCTTCAATTTTTAATGTCTTTTCCATATTTGTTTTTTCTCCTTTACTTGTTTTTATCTTATTTTCAAATAGGTCTTCTGGTAATTGTACAGTTTTAGCTATCTTATTTTGTTTCTTATTCAGATTAATTAAATTCAGTCTTAACGCATTCATGCATACAGTGAAACTGGATAAACTCATCGCTGCTGCTCCAAACATAGGATTCATCTTATATGATGTTAATCCCATCGCTAATGGAATGCAGATTAAGTTATAAATAAATGCCCAGAATAAATTTTCATGAATATTTGTTAATGTCGCATTACTTAAGCGAATTGCTTTAACAACATCAGTTAATTTGCTGTTTCTTAATACAACATCTGCTGAATCTATCGCTACATCTGTTCCTGCTCCTATTGCTATACCAATATCTGCTCTAGTTAACGCTGGCGCATCATTTATTCCATCTCCCACCATGGCTACTTTTCCATATTGTTGTAATGACTTTATTACGCTTTCTTTTTCATTAGGTAACACACCAGACACAATATGTTTAACACCAACTTCTTTTCCTATCGCATGAGAAGTAGCATAGTTATCTCCCGTTAACATAACCGTTTCAATACCCATGTCATTTAACTCTTTGATTGCACTTATTGAATCCTCTTTCACTACATCCGCTACTGCAATCATGCCTAAAAGTTTATTCTCTTCCACAAAATATAGTGGTGTTTTGCCTTCTTTTGCTAATGCATTTGCTTTTATTTTAATATCTTCAGGAATTGATACAATCGTAGAAATAAACTTCTCACTTCCACCATATACTTTCTTTTGATGAATTAAAGCATATAAACCATTACCGGTTAATGTTTTAAACTCTTCTGTAGAAGTTGCGTTTAACTTCATTTCTTCTGCTTTAGTGATAATTGCTTTTGCTAAAGGATGTTCAGAATTTTTTTCTAAGGAATATGCAATTTGTATTAATTCTTCTTCACTAATACCATTAGTAATAATTTCTTTTACAGTAGGTAATCCAACAGTAATGGTTCCTGTTTTATCTAAAGCAATAATTTGTGTTTTACCTGTTTCTTCTAACGCTTCACTTGTTTTAAATAAGATGCTATGTTTTGCTCCAATTCCATTACCAACCATAATCGCTACCGGTGTCGCTAAACCTAATGCGCATGGACATGATATAACAAGTACCGATATTCCTCGTGCTAAAGAAAACGCTAATGTTTCTTTACCAATAACAAGCCAGCCAATTGTTGTTAGAATAGCTACAGTAATAACAGCTGGCACAAATATACCTGATACTTTATCGGCAATTTTGGCAATTGGTGCTTTTGTCGCAGCCGCATCAGATACCATCTGAATAATTTGTGATAATGTTGTATCTTTACCAATTCGTGTCGCTTTACATTTCAAATAACCTGAAGCGTTAATTGTTGCGGCTGAAACACTATCATTTACTTCTTTATCTACAGGAATGCTTTCCCCTGTCAAAGCACTTTCATTTACAGCACTTTCTCCTTCAATCACTACACCATCTACTGGTATGCTTTCACCAGGCTTAACGATAAATATGTCACCAACCTGTACTTCTTCTATATTAACTAATACTTCTTTATTATCTTTAATTATTGTCGCTGTTTTAGGAGCTAATTTCATTAAACTTTTCAAAGCATCTGTTGTCTTTCCTTTTGCCTTAGCTTCTAACATCTTTCCAACAGTGATAAGAGCAGGAATCATTGCGGCTGATTCAAAGTACAGCTCATTATGATATAACTCCATTAAATCCATATTGGATACACCACTTGTTACTAAATATGTCATTTTCATTAGAACATAAAATGACCACGCAAAAGATACAGAAGATCCTAAAGCAATTAACGTATCCATATTAGGGCTAAGTGCAAATAATGTTTTAAAGCCATTAATAAAGAATGCTCTATTAATAAACATCACAATTAACGCTAGTAACATCTGTATAATTGCTAAACCCAAATGGTTATGTACCAAGAAACCTGGAACAGGAAAGTTCCACATGTTATGTCCCATTGTGATATACATAAGTAAAACTAAAAATACAACAGAATATAATAATCTCTTCTTTAATTTTGGTGTTTCCTTATCTTCTAATGCATCTTCTTCTGCTGATTTACTTTGTGCTTTATTTTCCCCTTTAACTGAAGCTTTATATCCTGCTTTTTCTACTGCATGAATAATGTCAGCTTCCTTGACATCACCTTCTACACCCATAGAATTTGTTAATAGACTTACTGAGCAAGAAGTGACTCCCGGTACTTTAGACACTGCTTTTTCTACTCTATTCTGGCATGCAGAACACGTCATACCTGTAACTATATATTGTTTCATTTCATCACCTTCTGTAATACATCAACTAATTCTTCTACCGTTTCTGTCTTACCATTTAATATATCGTTTGTAACACAACCCTTAATATGAGCTTCTAATAATACTTTACTAAAGCTATTTAAGGCACTTGTTACTGCTGATACCTGAATTAAAATGTCTGGACAATAAGCATCATTTTCAACCATTTTCTTTAATCCTCTAACTTGCCCTTCTATTTTATTTAATCTTGTATATAACTTTTTTGTCATTTCTTCATCACGAGATTTATGACCTGTACTTCCCATCGTATTGCAACAACATTTCTTTTCCATTTCTTAACCTCCTGGTAAAATACTATACCCTTATAGGGTATAGTGCAAGTGATTTGCTCATCCACAAATATGATTTTTCCAAAAAGAAAACTCCAAATTAATGGAGTCTTTGTACTTTATTGGAATAATATACCATTTTCTAATTTTTTCACTTTAGTAAACTGTTTCATCCAGTCATCATTTTCATCTATATCAAATGGTGTTTGATAATCAAGGTAAACCCATGGTTTTTTCTCTTGATGTATACTTGCGTACAAATCATAAGCATTTTCATATTGATCTTTATACCAGAAGTAAATATATGTTGAATTTGTACCACATTGCTTATTAGACGCAAGATACTCCCAGGTATTAAAAGTAATACAGTTAATATAATCACCATCTAAAGTATCAATATAATGAATATCATTTAATGTCTTATTATAATTTTCTACTATTTCGCTTGAATCATATAATCCTTTTAGCGGTCCTTCTGCTATTTTTACCGAATATTCATTAGAACCAAGATAAATACTTGTCATTTTATAGAAAGCTAAGAACGCAATAAATACTAATACTATGATATTCTCCCATTTTTTATTTCGACTATATTGAGAAATAATTAAAGCTGTAATGGAACATGCGATAATTAGTGGTCCAAGATATGATCGTGGTCCAACATTTGATGATATTGATAATAAGAATGCATGAAATGTTGATACACCAAAACAGAAATTCAAATAAAAATCTTTAGAAAGTAATAACATATAAATAAATCCCATCAAATAAAATGGTAACAACACGTAGATGAATCCACCTTTATATATATCTACCGGATGAATTAATCCGATATATACAAGTACAATACATGTAATCATATTTGTTATTTCTAAGACTTTTCTTTCTTGATATTTCTTTCTGAATACAACGGCATAAACAAGTTCAAATACTAATAGGATAAAAGACAAACCAAATGCTTGTAATAATCTAAAACCATTTATCGCAAACAATTCAGGGATGCTTGTACTATGAGAAGGATCAACCAGATACTTTATACTGGATAAAACAGAATTTAGAGATTCTCTTGAAAAAACAAAAACCAAGAACGATATTGCAATTGTCGCAATTCCAAGAGATATACTGATAAAATCTCGAATACTTAATATATTTTTTTTCTTAACAACAAGATAAATTAAAACAATATATCCTAATGCTAAGTATGGTGTATTGATTACAGCACACCCATAAAACATACCCGATAAAAATAACCGTAACAAATGATGTCTTTTGTATACAAGTAATGCTAAGAATAAGAACCCTACACTCATTGTATTATAAGATAATGCCATAATCTGAAATGGTGTAAATAACATATAGATACAAGAAGCCAGTATTGCTGAAATTCCATATTGTTTTCTAAACTTTAAATAAATACATATACCAATAGTTAATGTAAAAATAATATAGAAGTATCGAAAGCCTAGAACAAGTCCTTCATTATTCCCTGCTACACTTCTAAACAGTGAAACAAGAGGTGTAATAAAAAAACCAATCATTTGAGCAATATGCCAATCATCATAAAATAGTGCATCACCTTTATAAAAACGATATCCTAAAGAAATATAAAAATGTTCGTCTTTTGATCCTACGCCAAGTCTTGCTTTGTAGCACTGTATGCATATAATCAAAAGAAAACATATCAAAAATATGAGATCTTCTTTTTTAAATTTTGAATGCTTTAAATCCATATGATTTCTTTCCTGTAACTCTGTCAACTAAATATAAAATATATCTAATAAATGTTATAAATGACACATGATTTATCTTTAAGTTATGTATTGCATCATTCCATTCTCTACGTGAAAGAGAATGACGGAATCTTTCCAAGGCTATCGTATCATATACACCTTTTCTTTGTTTTTCAGGCAAGTTGTCTATTTCGTTCTTAAAGTTATTCACAAAAAATGTATCAACATTTACCATCTCTTGATAACTTCTTTTTATTTCACGAATTTCATAGTGAATTGTCATTAAGTCATCTTCCACATAAGCAAGTTTATAATCTTTTAATAAACGTGCCATAAATTCTAAATCTTGATTTCGTTTAAAAGAAATATCATAACCATGAATTCTTTTAGCCACTTCCGTTTTTACCAAGAGATTTGAACCAGAACCTACATAAATTGATCTAGCTAAAGCATATGGATAAACATACCCTTCCACTTTCTCCGCATTTTTATATACAGCATCATTTGCTAAAAGCTTATGGTATCCCGTATAGCAGCAGCTATATTCTTCACCCATTTCTTCTAATTTATGCATTTGTATTTCTAATTTCTTAGGATTGATTTCATCATCATCGTCAAGAAAAGTAATATATTTACTAATTGCTACTTCTAAACCTCTATTTCTACTAAATGATCCCCCACGATTTACTTCATTAACTAGGTATGTTATTTTTTTATTTGCAATAAAATCTTTTAAAGCTTGTTCTGTTTCTAATTGTGCTTTACTATTTTTACCATTATCATCCACAACGATAACTTCTTTATCTTTTACCGTCTGTTCTAATGCACTATTAACAGCTCTAACAATTCTATCTGCTCTTTTATATGTGGGAATAACAATTGTTACATCCATACTATTTTTTTCTCCAAATTTTCATAACTTTTTGTGATAATGCCGTACAAATAGTAGAAGGAATAAGTAGATATAAATACATCATCATTCCTGAACTAATACCCTTTATCACACTATCACTCATCAGATAAAAGAAGACAATATGCCACATATAAATTGTCATACTGTTTACCGATATCCATTTAATGATACCATATACCTTTTCATTTAAATGTACATAGTTAAACACACAGCTTAGCAGCATACTCCAGAAAATACCATAAGAAATATAGTATAAAGTTGGTGGATATTTTGCCTCATATAAAGTAATAGAAGGATTTATTTTATGTAACATAATAAAAATAAGTAAACTGATACAAGCCATTAATAATTTCTTTTTATTCTCTAAAAAGAAAGCCTTCATACCATATAAAGAGATAACTCCATAACTTATAGTATATGCAACAATATATTCATATATCGTTACAACACTAGAACTCATATAATTTCTAACAAGAACCATCATTTAATAAGATGATTATCAAAGTAAATAAAAGTATATGTGGTATTTTCTCCGTCATTTTTTTAATAAAGGGATTACATAAAGAGGTAATAAAAATAACTCTGAATATCCAGACAAATAATAGTCCACCACTTGTAAATAGAAATGTCTTTAAAATATAGTTAAATGATATAGATGCTCCTAAAAGATAATGTACTGGAAAAAAGCAAATTAGAAATACCCATATTGGAACAATCAATTTTTTAAATCTTTTAACAACATAATCTATATACTTCTCATTTTTATTTGATAATACAAATGAAGCTCCTGAGCAAAATACAAGTAATACAACATCAAATTCTCTAAACGAAAAAAACTGTTCATTAAAACTTGCGTGCGCCGCAACAACGAGCAATAAACCAATTGTTCGAAGTATATCAATCGTTTGATTTCTAGTTTTCATACCTTTAATTGTATTAGAATCGCGAAATAAAGAAAAGACTTAGAAAATCTAAGCCTTATTCAAGTTCAAATGCACCTGTATATAATTGATAATACTGTCCTTTTGCTGCAATCAGTTCATCGTGTGTACCTCTTTCGATAACACGACCATGATCAAGAACTAAGATAACATTTGCATTTTTAACAGTAGATAAACGATGCGCAATAACAAATACTGTTCTTCCATTCATTAAGGCATCCATACCTTGTTGAACAATCTGTTCAGTACGTGTATCAATTGAAGAAGTAGCTTCATCCAAAATCATAACTGGTGGATCAGCTACTGCAGCTCTAGCAATCGCAAGTAATTGGCACTGACCTTGTGACAAGTTAGAACCATCTCCATTCAACATTGTGTTATATCCATCTGGTAAATGTTTGATAAAGGAATCTGCACCAGCTAATTTTGCTGCTGCGATACATTCTGCATCACTTGCATCTAATCTTCCATAACGGATATTTTCCATAACAGTACCGGTAAATAACACTGTATCCTGTAGTACAATACCTAAAGATTTTCTTAGTGAAGCCTTCTTAATCTTGTTGATATTTATGCCATCATAACGAATCTTTCCATCGGCAATATCATAGAAACGGTTAATTAGATTTGTAATTGTTGTTTTACCTGCACCAGTAGCTCCAACAAAGGCTATCTTCTGTCCTGGTTTACCATATAAAGTAATGTTATGTAAGATTTGTTTATCAGGATTATATGCAAAATCTACGTCATAGAAACGTACATCACCCTTTAATTCAGTATATGTTAATGTACCATCATGATGAGGATGTTTCCAAGCCCACATATTTATTTTTTCTTTGCATTCAACAATCTCACCATTTACTTTTTTCGCATTAACAAGTTCAACATAACCTTCGTCTGTTTCACTTTCTTCATCCATTAATTCAAATACTCTTTCTGCTCCCGCTAAACCTAAAACAATAGAGTTAATCTGTGGAGAAATTTGTTGAATATTACCTGCAAATTGTCTACTCATTCCTAAAAATGGCACAACAACCGCAATAGAAAATGGTAGTCCTGAAATAGATAAATTCGGTACCCCAAGCTCAATAAATAAACCACCTGCTACAGCAACAAATACATATATAATATAAGATACATTGTTTAAGATAGGCATTAATGTATTAGAGTATTTGTTTGCTAAATAACTGGATTCATATAGTTCATCATTTACTTTATCAAAATCTTCTTTTGTTTCAGGTTCATGATTAAATACTTTGATTACTTTTTGACCATTGATCATTTCTTCGATAACACCTTCCGTGCGGGCGACATTTTTCTGTTGAGCCATAAAGTATCTTGAAGACTTACCACCTATTTTCTTAGTAATAAATACAGATACAATCGCACCTAGAATAATAACAAGTGCCATTGGAATGCTGTAATAAAGCATAATACATAAAATAGTAGTAAGCGTTACAGCTGAAATCATCAGTTGTGGGAAACTCTGTGAAATCATTTGTCTTAGTGATTCAACATCATTTGTATAATATGACATAACATCACCACGTTGATGTGTATCAAAATAACGAATTGGTAATGTTTCCATATGATCAAACAACTTGATTCTGATTTTATTTAATACTCCTTGTGTAAAAATAGCCATTAACTGGTTATATACAATGCCAGCTAGTAAACTAGTTAAATATAAAGAAGCCAGAATAACAATATGATGCATAATCTCTGGACGTACAATATCCCACCCTATACCATTTTCCCAGGCAGTTTGTAATATAGCGACAATATTCTGTTGGAAGATAGATGGTAAGGAACTGATTACGGCATTGACTAAAATTAAAATAATAATAAATGGTAATAATTTAGGATAGAAAGAAAATAACAGTTTTACTAGTCGTTTCAATGCCACTGAACGATTCTTTTTCTTGTTGTTCATTCTGCTATCTTCTTTTCAGTTCCTTGTTTATTTTGTGAATAATAAACTTCCTGATAAATCTTATTTGTCTTTAAAAGTTCTTCACTGGTACCAATTGCATCAATATGACCACCATCCATGACAATGATTCTATCCGCATCTTCAACACTTGATGTACGTTGAGCAATGATAATTTTTGTTGTTTCAGGAATATACTCTCTCATTGCCTTACGAATTAATGCATCCGTTTTTGTATCAACAGCACTTGTTGAATCATCCATAATTAATATCTTCGGTTTCTTTAATAACGCTCTAGCAATACATAGTCTCTGTTTCTGACCACCAGATACGTTAGTACCACCTTGTTCAATATATGTGTCATAGCCTTTTGGCATTAGATCAATAAACTCATCTGCACAAGCTAAATGACATACATGTTTTACTTCATCTAAAGAAGCATCTTTATTTCCCCAGCGAATGTTATCTGCAATCGTACCAGAAAATAAGACATTCTTCTGTAGTACCATCGCTACAGAATCACGTAATACTGTTAAATCATAATTTCTAACATCTTCTTTACCAACTCTTACTATTCCTTCAGTAACATCATAAAGTCGAGGAATAAGTTGTACTAATGATGATTTTGCCGAACCAGTACCACCAATAATACCAATCACTTCACCACTTTTAATATGTAAGTCAATATCTTCAAGAACTGGTCTATCGGCATTTTTTGTATATTTAAAACGTACATGATCAAAATCAATAGAACCATCTTTTACGTCTTTTATTGCACTAGCAGGTGAAGTAAGAGTACTTTTTTCTTTTAATACTTCACATATTCTTAACGCACTTTCTTCAGAGAAAGTAATCATGACAAATATCATTGATAACATCATTAGTGAAGATAAAATCTGGAAGCTATATGTTAATAATGTAGAAAATTGTCCAATGTCTAAAGCTGTACCATTTGTTGTAATAATAGTTTTAGAACCAAAATACAATACAAATAACATCGTACAGTACATACATGCCTGCATTAATGGATTATTTAACGCTAATATTCTTTCAGCTTTTGTAAATATCTTACGAATATTATCAGAAGCTGTATTTAATTTTTCCTGTTCATAATCCTCACGAACAAATGATTTAACTACTCGTATACCTTTAATATTTTCTTCAATAGAATTATTTAATGCATCAAACTTAGGAAATCCTTCTCTAAATAAAGGCATTGTCACTTTCGCAATAGTAAATAAACCAATACCTAAAACAGGAATAACAATAAGAAAGATAACCGCCATCTTTCCACCCATCAAATACGCCATTGTAAATGAAAAGATTAAATTTAGTGGAGCTCTGATAGCTGTACGAATAAGCATCATAAATGCCATCTGAACATTTTGAATATCTGTCGTTAATCGAGTCACTAAAGAAGCACTTGAAAACTTATCTATATTACTGAAAGAAAAACTTTGAATGTTATAAAAAACATCTTTACGTAAATTTTTAGCAAAGCCACATGACGCATCTGCGCACTTAATACCTGCTAAATAGCCAAATAACAATGAAGCAAATGCTAAAGCAAGTAATATATAGCCATAATGAAGAATCGTATTTATATTAGCACCATCTTTTATTTCATTAACAAGTAAAGCAATTGTATATGGAATAATCGCTTCCATAATCACTTCACCAACAACAAAAACAGGTGTTAATATCATTGATTTTTTATATTCTCTAATACTTTTTGCAAGTTCATGAACCATAAAAAAATCCCCTTTCTTTGACCATTAAAAAATATGGTGTAACGATTTTAACACAATTGTTTTTTTGATGTAAGCATAAATTTTAATGTTACAATACATTTATGCAATTACTTGTTAACGGACTAAAAATAGAAGCAAATTACACAGATGAATGTATCCAAAATATTTTTTATCCATTATTAGAGAAATGGACAAATATACAGAAAGAAAAAAATAGACGCATTATCATCTATTTAGCAGCTCCACCAGGTTGTGGTAAAAGTACATTAGCTCTTTATTTAGAATATTTATCTAAAACAAAAGAAAATCTAACACCCTTGCAGGCATTAGGTATGGACGGTTTTCATCATACAAATATTTATCTAAACTCTCATTTAAGGGAAACAACTAATGAATTATTAGCTTTGCATAAAGGAGCACCAGATACATTCAATGTAGAAAGTTTAACGAAACATATTAAGTCACTTCAAAAAGATATTGTTACTTATTGGCCAGTTTATGACCGCCAATTACATGATCCAATTGAAAATGCAATCGAAGTAACATCTAATATTATTCTTATTGAAGGTAATTACCTGTTACTAGATAAAGCACCATGGAATAGCTTAAAAAACTACGCCGACTATACAATATTTATTTCTGGTGAACCTATTGATTTAGAAAATAGACTTATCCAGAGAAAAATGCATAGTGGCACTTCTTTTGAAACAGCTCTAAAACATTATCATGATACCGATAAGCCAAATCTACTCTTAGTTAACAAATACCACTTAGATGCAGACTTGTCGTTAAAGCTATGTGTTAATAAAGATAATATTGTGTCATTCTACTAAAATACCTTTGATAAAGGTATTTTTTAGCAAATATTTTCATAATATACTCTTATTTCTATTAAATTGTACGCTATTTCGGAAAAAAAGTTGTATCAAAAGACGATAAGTCGTTATAATAAATTGTAAGAAATATCTTACGTCTAATAATTTTATCATTTGGAAAGAAAGAGAAGTTTTTATTATGGAAAGAAAAATTGGTACAGTTTCTAGAGGAGTAAGATGCCCAATCATCAGAAAAGGTGATGATTTAGCAAAGATTGTTACTGACAGTATTATTGAAGCAGGTGAAAGTGAAAATATTGAATTCAGAGATCGTGATATCGTATCTGTTACAGAATCAGTAGTCGCAAGAGCCCAAGGAAATTATGCAAGCGTAGACGATATTGCAAAAGATGTAGAAAGAAAATTTGGTAAGGATTCAACAATTGGTGTTATCTTCCCAATTACTTCTAGAAATCGTTTCTCAATTTGCTTAAAAGGTATGGCTAGAGGCGTTAAGAAAATTGTCTTAATGTTAAGTTACCCTAGTGATGAAGTTGGAAATCAATTAATCTCTTTAGATCTAATTGATGAAAAAGGTGTTAACCCATACAGTGATGTATTATCACTTGAAAAATACCGTGAATTATTCGGTGAAAACAAGCATCAATTTACTGGTGTTGACTATGTTGCTTATTATTCATCTATTATCAAAGAAGAAGGTTGTGAAGTAGAAGTAATCTTTGCTAACCAGGCTAAAGCAATTCTAGATTATACAGATAAAGTATTAACTTGTGATATTCATACTAGAGCTCGTACAAAGCGTATTTTAAAAGCTAATGGTGCTAGAGTTGTTTACGGTTTAGATGATATTTTAACTGAATCAATTGATGGAAGTGGTTATAACACAAAATATGGTTTATTAGGTTCTAATAAATCTACTGAAGACACAATCAAACTGTTCCCTAATGAATGTAAAGATCTAGTTCTAGATATTCAAAAACAACTATTAGATAGAACTGGTAAACATTTTGAAGTAATGGTTTATGGTGATGGAGCATTCAAAGATCCACAAGGTAAGATTTGGGAATTAGCAGACCCTGTTGTTTCTCCTGCTTATACTGATGGTTTAATCGGTACACCTAACGAATTAAAATTAAAATATTTAGCTGATAATGACTTCAAAGATTTAAATGGCGAAGCATTAAAAGAAGCTATTTCAAATAGAATTAAAACGAAAGACAATAACTTAGTTGGTAATATGGCATCTGAA
>OIWM01003082.1_pt1 | contig 12597 bp, 13 predicted proteins | sample 1587451 | NCBI WGS metagenome assembly OIWM01 (sample SAMEA3888907, study PRJEB22519) | human gut metagenome | biome: human gut; feature: human-associated habitat; material: faeces | place: Denmark | collected 2011
CCGAAGTTCAGACCATCGAAGCGCCGAAACGTGAGCCGAAATCGGCAGGTGAAGACGGTGATTCCAAAAATCAGACCGATATGGGCGACGTCCCAGGGTTTGAAGATAAAAAATAATCTTCACTGAAAAAATAAAGCCCTCCGTTTGGAGGGTTTTTTATTGCTTCAGATAAATAAAAAAAACGGGCAATAGCCCGTTAATATGTCATTCTGTTTTCACTAAAGTATTTTATTTGCTTTTCGTTTAGTTCGTACTCTCCAACATATTCACAATATCCTTTTTCATGCTTATCACTTTTCATTTCTCCAATTCTTTTTGAGCAATAGAACCATGAGGAAACAAGGTTAGATGAAAAAAGATGTTCAATTTCTTTCTGCTTTTCGTGCTTATCTGCTTCAAGCTTTGCATATAAAAATCCGGTATGCCAAACATTAAAAACCCTGCAAAAACACTTTCCGCTATCCCTCATCCGATAAACTCTATAAACCATATATTCATAAATCGGTGAGGGGCTAAAGTTAGCCCCGCTCATAATTACTCTCCAATAAAGAATTTAATCTTTTCAAAGATTGGCTCTAAAACCATTACATCACGCGCATTGTAACGCGCTATTCTTTCAGCCCCTGTTTGCCCTTCATCTCGCCAGATGGGCCAAACCATAGAGCCATCTATTTTACCTTCTTCATCAAACTTTGATGTGTCAACATCAAGATAGCGGCAAAGTCTATCAAGTGATGGGCGCTGCGTTTTGTCGCCAAAGCTCCACACATCAAGAACATCAAAATACTTTGAGCGGTCATATGATGATGCTAACCACGTCATGCCAGATTTTGGCATAGGTACGCCGTTAATAGCGCAACGCTGCGCAATAAACCGCATATCGAAACCCATTACATTAGCGCCAACAAATCGCGTTGTAAGGCCGTTTGATGCCGCATAATCATCTATTGCCCCAAGCCAGTTAACTATTCTGGTTAAGAGGTTAACTTCTGTCATATCTTCTTGCCCCCGATATCGATAAACCGTTACCGGGTCAACCATTAGCGGCGTACCATCTTCACTTTTAAAAAAAGTTTTTGCTGAAAATGAAATCACTTCCCCACCTTCTCCAGCAGAAAAAGATGTTTTTCTGTGAATTTCATCGAACTTTTCAGCGACAACTGAAGCAAGATTTTTATCAATCCACATCTGTTTAAGGCCGTCAAGAGTCATTGCTTTAACAACCTTTTCCTCAAGTTCAAACAACTTTCCAAATTCGTCTTTTGTCATTGATGGCGCTGATGGTTTGTGAGCTTCAGCGATTGTTTTGATTTGTTCAATCTTGCACTCATCCTGCGTTGGGATGGTTTCAGTATCAATTCCAATATCAAGAAACTTTTTCATTTTTACTCTCCTGTTTTAAGCAGATTTGCTAACTCTCTGATGTGAAGAATCATCAATTTCTTGCAATCATTATCTGGTAAATCAAGCCTTTTTTCAACGAATTTGCACCAAACATTTTTAGATTTTAGCAAATCTTTTTCTGATTTAGGTAATCCGCTATAAAGGCTCTCTATTCTTACTATTGCAGCCATGTATTGAAACTTCAATCTACCGTATGTTGAGCGAGTATCTATAGTTGAAATCATGTTATAACATCTTTCAATAAACGCCTCGCTTCCTCTTTTTCTTTCGCTGTAATGTTTCATAATTCACCTAAAATGGGACGTCATCCCAAATCCAGTTAATACAATAAAACTCACCGCATTTCATACCTTCTGGATACTGACCGTTAATCCTGCATACAGCACCAGGTTTTGGGGTTCCATCAGTATTGAATTCTCCGCACTTATGCATACAGTGAATGCAATTCATGTTATCAAGAGCTATTTTACAGAAATTAATTTCCTGATTAATTCCATCTTTAAGGAATACGGCATCCTTACCGTATATCTGTTTTTCTACATGAGACAAAAAACCTTCCATTTCTTTTATCATTGCAACAAAATATTCATGGCTATGAATTATCATAAATCACCTCATCAACTCGCAAAGAGTTGGGTTTTTTGCGTTTTGAGTTCTATCAAGTTTTATACACTTTATTCCTAAGGTTTTGTCATGTATTAGCTGATTGCTGATATAGCTAAAACATGATGTAAAATTATTATATTGAAGCATGTAATCGCCAGTTAACTCTTTCCAAAACTGATAGCATTTAGGAGTCATGCTTACACCACTAAAGAAAATTCTTTCAGTTAAAACTAATTCCATACCACAATAAAATTCAAGAGCGATATATTTCTTGTTGTATTTCGTTTTCTTCTCTTTTAGCGCAATAGAAGAAACTGGATATTCTGGATATGGGTTTAGTGTAGCCATTATTTCAGCCTGTGAAGCGTAGCGAGAATCGAGGTTATCAACCGTTCTCATAACGTGACCGCAACCCGCTATTACAACTCTTTCACCGTTATTATCTAAGATGTAATTCCCTCTGTTATCCTTCATCCATTCAATACATACTTCCTTGCTTGCTGGCGTCCACATTTCGCCGCAATTTTCACAAACTATGCAAGGTGCATTCATTCTGTCAATATTCTTTTTCGCTGGTCTGCCTTTTATCTGGTCAATGGCTCCAAGCCTTTCCGTTGTGTCAGTGAAATCTATCCATAGGCAATCTTTTTTCCCTGGAGCAATCCTTGTTCCCCTTCCGGCCCCCTGCATATATAAAACGTATGAATGCGTTGAGCGCAACCATATTAAGCAGTCAATATCTGGAACATCAAAACCTGTTGTAAGGGCGACAACGGTTATTAAACATCTGATAAATCCGTTCTTGTACGCCTCTATTATCCTTTCTCTTTCTTTGCTTTCTGTTTTTCCATGAACAACGGCGGCTGTAATTCCCATTCTGTTTAGAATTACATTAAAATCTTCAGCGGAAGAAATATCAGGAAGAAAAGCCATCCATTTTTTTCTTTCTGATGCAATTATGCTTGTCTCATATGCCGCTGATACTAAATATTCCTTTGTTCTTTCTGATAGTTGCGGTATATCAAAATCATCTCCTTTCTTTTCTATGCCAGATGTATCAATTCTTGTTTCAACCCTAGCTTGTGGGTTAACGAGTGGGCTTAAAAAACCATTTTCAAGCAATTCACCAATAGGAGTATTATGTGAAATTCCGTGATAAAGAGGCATTTTACCATCTGTCAACCATACCCCATTTCCTTTAAATGGAGTTGCTGTCATTCCGGCGTGACAATACAAAGTTTTTGTTTCTGTATTTATTCGATGCATACCACGTAAAAAAGACCAGTAAATACCTGTTCCATCGCTTTTTGTAAGGTGACATTCATCATTTATCCAGAACATTCGCGGCCCCAATTCTGGAGGGTAATTTTTTACACTACCTATTGTTGCAATCACTATATCTGAATCAGGTTGTTTTATTCCAACCGATGATGAATACATCCCAACTCTAACGCCTGGAATCATTGCTTTCACTTTTTCATAGTTTTGCTCACATAATTCTTTTGATGGTACTGTGATAATTCCCCTGGGTTTAAATTGCGGGTAAGTTTCAATTAAAGCTTTTGACAATCCGCCGCTAACAACAGATTTACCGGAGCCTGTAGGTAATACTATTATTGGAGCCTTTCCAGGGTTATTACACCAATACTTCATAGTGTTGTTGATTGCGGCGTCCTGATAATATCTATTCTTGAACAATTTTTAATCATCCATAATAGTTGCATTAAACATTTTCTTGATTTTATCAATTTTAGCATCACCAATCAACATCTTTCCCTGAGCGCCGTAAATCTCATAAGAGGTATATTCAGAGCCTTTTCCAGAATTTGAGTTAACGAATATTTCACCTGTAATTTTATTAACGTATTCTTTGCCGCCATCAAGTTCATCGCGTATAAAATCAGCCCATGAAGATAAAAACTCTTTATTGAAAATATGCATATTGCATTTATCAATATTCATCTGTTCCTGAATTGATAGCTTTGCTCCATTTTTTGCCTTACATCCTGCAAAGCCATTATCACCAATTATAAAGTTTACACAGTTTCTACAGGTTGGGCTTGGAACCTCTGGAGCAACGCAATAAATTGAAAACGGGCAAGAAAAGCACTTTTCATCATTTCCTTTTATTCTTGCCGGGGCTTCAACTTGAGTAACACCAATTTGCATTTTTTCATAAATTTCATTTGCAGTGTTTAAATTTAGTTCCACCACTTGCGCGAATATTTCCCCATTATCAGGGCAAACATTTATAATTGCTGATTTTTTAAAGCCTCCGTATGCCATAAGAATATGAGAGTTCATTTCTGCGTAATGGTTGCTCCCTGATTTTTCAACCTGAGCAAATGACGCCTTGTCATGAATCCTTATAAACAATAACCCTCTTTCATTTGGGAAGTCTGGAAATCCTCTTGCTATGATTGCATCAATACGCATTGAAATATGACCAAACATTATTTTGGTGTATAATGGTTTTTCATTTTCAAAAATAACCCCAACTTTTTTTAAGTTGTAAATCATTCTTGCGGCGCTTGATTGTGCAAAATCAATAGCATTCTTTATTTTAGCTTCAGGGCGCATAACGCAAGCCCAACGTGAAGAATAAAAACCAATCCTTGCGCATTGATTATCAACAAATTGCGGTGATGCTTTTTCACAAAAATCAGCAGTTACCTCATTTTGTGAAATCTGATTAAGTAAAAAAACAACCTTACTCATTTCATGCGCTCCAGATAAAAAGGGGGCAAAAGCCCCCATTATTTACTTTAAAAATTATTACATTGCACCAGGAAAACCATTTCCGAAAGGCTTGCTACCGTCATTCATATTTCCGGGAAACTGGTTTGCATTTTGCATTTCCTGGCCTCCCTGGCCCTGGACAGAGCCGCCGCCGTTTCCGGCCTGAGCTTCATTTCCCGCGCCTTGCGGCTGGAAATTGTTTTGCTGCTGTTGCTGGTACTGATTACCGGGAAAGTTACCCCCCTGCGGCTGCTGCGGATAACCGTTTTGCGGATAACCGTTTTGCGGCTGTTGCGGCTGTTGCGGCTGTTGCTGCGGATAACCGTTTTGCTGCTGTTGAGGATAACCATTTTGAGGGTAGCCCTGCTGTTGAGGGTAGCCCTGCTGCTGTTGCTGCTGTTGACCATAATTCATAGGCGCTTGCTGCGGCTGCTGTTGGGTAGGAGCCAGAACGGAAACAGGAAGACGGTCTAAAACTTCAGCGCGTTGCTCTTCCTGCTCTTCCGTGTGATAGTCGTTATCGCGTTTTTTCTGGCGCTTCTTGCCCCACTCAATAACGTAAACCGCGCCGATGAGAAGTTGCGGATTTGTTGGGCGGGCCGCGCCTTTGCCAAATGCAGATTCACAAAGTTTTGCATACTGGCTTTGTGCGATGCGTTGAGTTTGCTCGCTTGTGTGTTGCAGGTTGTAGTTGTCGAAAATCTTACGGCCTTTGTAGGAGCCGTCGATAATGTCATGCTCAAGCTTCAGGATGAAACCTGTTTTACGCTCGTTTTCAACGTACTCAGCGGCAACGATACGAACCGGATAACGGCCTTTCGGAAGTTCGCCGGAACCGGAATCAACATCGGCATTATTATCTACAAACATTCCGCCGCCGTTATTCTGCTGATAACCGCCGTTAAACTGGTTTTGCGGCTGCTGGTATTGCTGCTGATACTGCTGCTGCGGTTGTTGCGGCTGGAAATTGCCCTGCTGCTGGAAATTGCCCTGCTGCTGGAAATTGTTTTGATTGTCGTACATAATAAAACCTCTTTTCAGTTAAATTTAAGAATCTTTTTTACAACGCTGATAATATCCGGCTCATACATATCACATGAGGATGTTCTTTCACGCGAAATGTGTAAACCATCATATTTTGTCTGAATTCCCGTTCTTGTCGCCCCTTTATCATCAACATAAGCAAAAGAGCGTAAAACGGTATTCATTAATCCCGTAAATTGTATTGCGTACTTGTTACCCTCGCAACCTGCGCCATATTGTAATTGATTTCCGTTGGCGTTTTTTAGCTCAACCTCAAAAGCATTTATATAAACATGCAAAGGTAGACGCCTAACATCATCAATAAAACGCCTGAAATTTATATTTCCATTTGCGTAATCAAGGCGTCTATCCCTTGAATCTTCCCCTGTTGCCTTTAGGCACATGTAGGAAAAATTGCTTGCACCATCAATACACACAAGGTTGTATTTCTGCAAATTGAATTTGTTTGTATAAATCATACCCAAAATCTCAAAAGCTGTTTTGGGTTTGTCTATCTCAAAAAAATCAATTCCCATCCCGTTAAGGGTGGTTAACCCTCCTGGGTCGCAAGCAAAAACAAGCGGATTGAATCCAATGCTTTTCAGTTTCCCGATTGCAAGCGTTTTGTGTGTATCAGGCAAACCATAGTTGAGAATATCAAGCTTTGCGGCCTGCTGCTGGCTTGTATTCTTCATCACTGGCGGTGCCATTTGTCGCCCTCCCTCTTGTGTTGCGGTTGGTATGTGTCGTATGATGGCGCAACGGTTTAACCTTGTCAACACAGGAACAGAAAAATGATTCATAAAAGCGTTGATGAACTGATTTTACACGTAGGCGGAATTTCTGGGTTTTTGCGTGAACTGGAAAAAGAGCAAATTGTAATTTCTTTCTCTGCTGTGAAAAAGTGGTATACTAGCAATCAGATTAATCCGGGTAAGAGATACCATGAAGCAATCCTGAAGATTGCGCAAAAGCATGGAAAAGAGATTAGATTTTAAACTTTTTCGGGGCCAAAATGGATAACAAAGAAAAGGCTATTCAATATGCCAGGGCTGGATTCAGGATAATCCCTCTCTGGTGGATTGATGAAGACGGAAAGTGCGCTTGCGGTGATTCTGAATGCGGAAACAAAGCAAGCAGCAACAATCCTGGTAAACATCCATTACAAAAACTCGTTAAAGAAGGTCGTGACAACTCAACCAATGATGTTGAGATTATCGGCAAATGGTGGAGCAAATACCCAAAAGCTAACATTGGTTTGGATTGCTCCCGCTCAGGTGTTTTTGTTGTAGATATTGACATTCACACAGATAGAAAAGGCGTAACACAAAACGGATTTGAGTCACTTGAAGACCTGGAAACAACATTCAAGGAAAAATTTAATTGCGCTGTTTCTGCTGAAACTGGCGGCGGTGGTTTGCATATCTTCTACAAAGCACCAAAAGATTTTACCTCTTGCCCTGCTGGATTTGGCAGGAACTTTCCAGGCATAGATATAAAATTTAATGGCTATGTCCTTTTGTCGCCATCAAACCACAAGAGCGGGGCGTTATATCGCTGGTCTAATGATGAAGCAGAAAGGGATTTCATACTAAACAAGATTCCAGACCTTCCTAAAAGCATAGAAAAATACGTAAGGGATGGATACGACGAAAACAGAACATCGCCAGCAAGATACACAACAACTGTAAGGCCGATTGATAGTGATGATGAAAATCAGATTCTTGAAGCTTTAGAATACCTTGATTTTTGGTCACTTGATGATGATGAGCGCCTAAAAGTTGGAATGGGCTTACAAAGCGCATTACCAGGTAATAAAGGAAAAGAATATTACTTTGACTGGCTTCAGCGCTCTTTAGGCTCAAAGTTCAACAGGCGTTTCAGCGAAAGGCGCTGGCGCTCGTTTAAAGTAAGAAGCGGAGGAAGAACTATAGCAAGCTTTTTTGAACTTGCTATGCAAAACGGATGGCACAATGAAGGAAAAAAGGGTTTTTACATTGACCCTGCTGATTATGTTGATATGGAACCAACTTTAGTTTCTGAAGAGGTGAAGGAAGAGAAAAACCTTTTTGTTGATTTTTCTGTTCAGGCTCCAATGATGGTTGATTATTCAGTACCATCAGAGATTATGATTATTGATTATGATATTGAGCCAGATTATCCAGAAATCATAAATGTTGACTATTCAGCAAAACCAGATGTTTACATTGAAAGCAATTCAGAGTTTTTAGGTGAACTTATGAGCATTAATTTAGACGATGATAGCGAATATCAGGAATTAGACCCTGAATTATTGTCAAAATGGCTTGAAATGCTAGGTGATTACCGTGTGGCAAAAAGCCTTTTCATTTGGCAAGCGGAAAACTCTTCCGCCTTTGTTCCTGAAATTTCTTTAAGCTTTACTGTTTCCGTTTTGGGCGCTCTTTGTGCTGGTAGATTTGCGCACAGAAAGTTAACAACAAATACATACTTTACTGTTGTTGCTGAAACTTCTGTTGGTAAAACACAGACAATGAAGCTTGCTAAAGAGGTTTTAGCCGCCGCTAATGACCATTCAAGAATTGGGCCTGATGATATTATTTCAGATAAAGGATTTGTGAATGACCTTGTTAAAGACCCTGCAAGATATTTCCTTTTAGATGAAATCGGTGAACTGTTTTTAAACATTTTCGATGAAAAAGCTAATTCATCGCAAAAGATGATTAAAAAGGTTTTGCTTTCAAGTTATACGGCTTTTGGCTCAGATTTCAACAACACAGCATCAAGAGCAGACAACAAAAACGCGCCAGCGGTTAATTTGGGTAGCATTTGTCCATCGATTTTTGGCCTTACAACTCCAGCAGTTATCTTTAAATCAATGTCAAGCAAAGATATCATTGACGGTATGTTATCACGAATGATGCTTTTGGTTAGCGATGCTGGAATCCAGGAGGGAAGAAACCCAAAAAATTCACCATTACCGCAAGTGGTTGGTGAGTGGTTGCATAAACTTAAATCCGCTCACATGTACTCAACAGGCGCAATAATGCCCGTTGACGGTCAATCGCAAAGCGTTGAAATGAATTGCAGCGAAGAAGCAGAGATATTGAAGAAGAAAATCAAGAAACTTGAAACCCAAAAGAGAATAGAAAACGGCGAATACGGCGGTATTTACGGTAGATTGTGCGAAAACGTGATAAGGGTTGCTATTGCTCTTGAAATCTCTGAAAACCCTTATTCAAGGATGATAAGCGATAAAGCCATGCTAACAGCATTCAATATCATTAGTTTTTGTCTAGAGCAATCCGTTAGAGTTGCAAAATCTTACATTCACGACTCAAAGGAAGAAATGGCTGAAAGTGACATTTTACGCTGTCTCTCAAACTGCAAACAAGGGGCAACACTAAAAGATGTAAGAAAAAGAATTTCAGGAGTATCAGATTACGGAAAAGCAAACATGATAATCTCCAACATGGTAAGGGATGGCTCAGTTTTAGAGTTTCGCGTAAAAACTTCTGGAAGAGGAAGACCATCAATAATTTATTTTCATCCTTTGGTTTATCAGTATTTGCCAGAAAGTGAAAAAGCTAAATTTGAGCAAAAACCAAAAATTTCTTGACAGTTGTAATGATGTGTTGTAGTTTTTATCAAAACAACCGGAGGGTTTAAAATGAGTTATCGCGGAAAGGTTTGGAGTTTTATTATTATTTTTCTTGCTGCTTTTTGGTCTTATGCTGCAATCACTATCTGGAGTCTGTGAGTTATGGAAATTGTTGCATATGAAACAGTAACAAGAAAAGGGAAAAGAATGCTTGTTTATGCTGGCTCTGTTGAGCATCAAAACGCAATTCTTTTTAAACAACCGCTTGAGCCTCTTGTTTGGTACTCAAGCGCAATTCCATGTAGTAATTGCATGGACACTATTTTAAGACACGGTTTAGAACCAGGAGGCCCGGTAAATGTCTAAACTAGAAATCATTGTTGACAAAGTTTCTCATGAAGAAGCCATGTGCGTAATTAATGGCGTCTCTTCTGGCGGGTATCTTGTAAGCGGTTCATTTGTTACTGATTCTGGAAACCTTGCCGTTGCTCATGTGAAATTTTTCAGCGTGAAGCCAACACGTAAGCAACTTAAAGCTTTTAAGCGTGTTGCGCGTGAAAAAATGGAAATCATGGAATCCGGTTTGCTTATAGAGTCAATAAAGGCTGAATTTAACACGCCATATAACGCAGTAATTCACTAAAAATCATCCCTCGCAAGAGGGATTTTTTTGCCTAAAGGTTTTTCCTGTTCCACCACTTGCGCGAATGTTCCCTTCTATATCTGCAATCTCATTTTAATTTCCGTGTTTTCTCCAAATCAATCAAAACAAAGAAACCACAAATCACAAATTACATCAAAATTTCATTAAATGTTAAAATCAATTATCATGTAAGTTGTTGAGCCAAAAGGAATTGTATATAAATTGCGCATTTTAATTGTTTTCTATGATCATACATTACCTAGTATCTCCTATCGTTTTAATAACCTCTTTTGCAATTGCTCTTGCCATCAATGGTGGAACTGCATTTCCTACTTGCTTCAATTGACTTGTTTTTATACCAATAAACTCAAATTTATCTGGGAAAGACTGAATTCTAGCCGATTCTCTTACAGTTGGAACTCTATTTTCCTTATAATGGAAGTGATGATTGTGACCTGTATCAATCGTAAAACAAGGCTTCTCACTATTCATTCTTGTCCATGCTATATGCACCTTTCTTGTATTCTGTAGCTCTATTGGTAAATCTTTGTAATTTCCTCCATCCGGAACCATAGCAATTATCTTTTTTGTCTGTTCCTTATGTATTGTAATAGAATGATTTTTTATGCTATGACTACCTTTTCTCATTAAATTCTGATATTCTGATTGCGCTGGAATTTTATATGCTATATTTTCACCTAATGATACATCATCTGGAACAAAATCCAAATCAGAAATAGCTTCTTTACATGTAACATATGGTTTCATGCCATCACCGTATTCTGCCTTAGGAAATTCAAACTCATTTTTTTTTGATATTTTTTCAGCATTTACACCAACAAAAAACACTCTCTTTCTTTGTTGTGGAACTCCATAATCATCTGACGATAACTGCTGTACTTTAACTCTATATCCTAATGAAGAAAAGTCATTTAGAACCTGTTCTTTCACTTTTCCTCCAAACAACCTTATCAATCCAGGCACATTTTCCATCACAAAAACTTTAGGTCTAATTTGATCTACCAAACCCACAAATGACTTATAGAGTTTATTTCTAGGATCGTCTATCATCCTTTTCCCAGAAACAGAAAATCCCTGACATGGTGGTCCCCCAATAATTACATCAATATCATCGGCATTCATCCCCAACCTTGACAATATGTCATCTTCTGAGATATTTGTAATATCATCATTTATCACACATGCATTCGGAAAATTGTGCTGATATGTAACCGTTGCATCTTTCCACATATCAATTCCCAACACCATATCAAATCCAGCCTGTTGGAATCCATACGAAAATCCACCACAACCACAAAATAAATCTATTGCGACTAATTTATTATTTTTCATTTCATTTATTTCCTTTTTTTCTATTATCTATTGGTTTTTCAGCATTGTCTGGAATTGCCCAATTTTCACCAAGTTTAAATACTCCATCTATTCGATTTTGCGAACAAAGAATTTGAACCCTTCTTTGTGAAATATTCCATTTTTCTGCTGCTTGGCTAGCTGTCATATATCCCATTATATTTACCTCTTTCCCTATCCATTATATTCGATGGGGCGAACAATATCAACTACTCGTTTTCATTATATCATGCAGCACTATCGAACTCAAGTTCGATAGTTATTAAAAAACTCACATTTGATTTAACCTCTACCAAATGTGAGCTTTATCTATCTCCCTTTATACACCTCCCACAACCTCTTCTGCTCCGCACCAATCCTCAATATCTCCTGCAAATCTCTCGCCATAGCCTCAACATTAGCATCCATCTGCTCAACTGTTCCTGTCCTGTTACCTGCCTTAATCTCCCTCTGCATTAACTCTTTACTATAATATTCCTTAGTATCCACATTCATATATCCATACACCGAATATGAATATCCATTGCTTTTCTCTATGAATACCGGAGCCACTTCGCCCTTAGAAGTTTTCCACCTCATAAGCCTTGGAAACCAGCATAATCCTTCTTTTATCAGTTTCTTGAACGTCTCCAACAGCTTTCCTATCTCATACAATATTCCCCTAAATGAGTTTCCTGCTTCTATCGTCTTATCTGCTTCAACGTGATTAGCATATTCTTCTATTGCCGGAGCGAATAATCTGAATGATGATATAAAAGTATTGATCTTATCAAGCAATTCTACTGCTTCATTTGCTTTGTCCGTCACGCTTGCAATCTCTTGTCTTACCGATTGAAGTTCTGAACGTTTTTCATTAAGTTCCTTAGTCTGACTACGCTCCAATTCCTTATACGCAATTTGTGAAGCAAACAACTTAATATCCGCATCATTCACCTGTTCCTGTATCTGTTCCAAATGCTCTGTTTCCTGTGCTACTTTATATTCCGCAACTGTCAGATCGTAATTACGTCCTTTCGACTTTTCCTTTATTTGTTCTCCAAACCAATCATTGACCTCTTTGTTGGCTACCTCTCTTAGCTCATCCTGCAGCACTCGCGAAAGCACTTCTTTTGTAAACACTTTTCTCTTTGATACCTGCTTACAAAGCCCTTTTTTATATCCATCAGCAACAGGAACTCCAACAATGTGCATATGCGGACTATCCTCATCAAGATGAACAACAGCATTTGCA
>OIWM01003089.1_pt1 | contig 12569 bp, 5 predicted proteins | sample 1587451 | NCBI WGS metagenome assembly OIWM01 (sample SAMEA3888907, study PRJEB22519) | human gut metagenome | biome: human gut; feature: human-associated habitat; material: faeces | place: Denmark | collected 2011
TCACCGGCGTCGGCGAATATTTGAAGAGCCGGAACCCCCATGTGAAGATCGTTGCCGTGGAGCCGGCCTCCTCCCCCGTTCTGAGCAAGGGCGTGGCCGGAAGCCACAAGATCCAGGGCATCGGCGCCGGCTTTGTCCCCGACGTGCTGGACACGAAGGTTTACGATGAGGTCATTCCCGTAGAGAACGAGGACGCCTTCGCCGCCGGACGTCTGGTAGGGCGGAAGGAGGGCGTGCTGGTGGGCATTTCCTCCGGCGCCGCCGTGTGGGCCGCGATCGAGCTGGCGAAGCGGCCGGAGAACAAGGGCAAGACCATCGTCGCCCTGCTGCCGGATACCGGCGACCGCTATCTCTCCACGCCGCTGTTCGCGGACTGAGAAATACCACGCAGGGAGGCTGCCTTCCACGGCAGTCTCCCTTTTACTTTCCGAAAGGCGCGATATCCAGATGTTCCCGACACCGGAGCACGAAACGGAAAAGGTGCTCTACGCCGCCGACGAGCTGACCGGGCTGATCGGCGCGGCCATGCCGGGCCGGGAGCCGGACACGCTGATCGCCCGGACTCTCCGCGCGATGCAGGAGAGCGCAGCCACGGCGTGACGCAAAAAAGTTGTCAACGGGGACGTTTCCCGTTGACAGCTTTCTTTTTGCGGAAAGTTTTTTCATAGGAAGATCCCCGGCGGGCATGCCCGCCGGGGATCGTTTTGCTCATGGGGTTTGGGACGTTCGTCCCGCGAGGTCTCAGAGCACGTTGTTCAGCACATAGCACTCCTTATACGCCTGTCTCTCGTTATACACGAAGTCGTAGGTGTACGGGCAGAGGTTGGTGACGCTGAGGATGTTGAGATCCTCGTTGAAGGTGAGCTGCGTGAAGTAGCCCGCCTTGGCCGCCGCTTCGATGTCCGAGTTGATGGCGATCACCTTGCGCTCGCCGTAATAGAACTCGTAGTGGCTGGAGTAGCCGCCGCTGCTGCTGAGAACCATGCGCACGTTGGAGCACGCCTTGACGACGTTCTTCTCCAGATCGAGAGCGCGCTCGTCGATCTTATCGGGCTTTCTCATATCCTCGAGCAGGTAGTTGTTCACGAGCAGGATACCGGAGGCGTCCTTGTCGGAGTTGAACTTCTCGCGCGCCCACTTGTAGCCCTCTTCGGTCATGGCGTCCGCGCCGAGACCGACGAGGATGACGCTCTTCTCGCCGATGTTGAAGCGGCGCACGAAGCCCTTGCCGTTTTCAAAGAGGTCTTCCTCCTTGAAGTCCTCGCGGACCGGCTGCTGCAGGAACAGGCTGCCGGAGGCGGCTTCCTTCTCGGCGGCGATCATGAGAACGTCCACTTCCTCATCGTCGTAGAGCGGCTGCATCGCGTTGTTGAACACATCCCACTGGCTCTGCGCTCCGGCGTCCGCCACAACGTTGCCGCTGTGGAGCACGAGGGAGATGTCCGAGCGGTCGATGTAATTTGCCATGGAGGTGAAGTAGCGGTTCGGAGAATCGCCGGTGAGCATCTGGTCGGTGTCGAACATCCACGCGACGGTGTAGCGCACGGTATAGATGCGCATGCTGCCGTCGATGACGACGAATTTCACGCTGGTGAAGTTATCGTTCGCCGCGGAGAATTCCTCATCCTTCAGATTCATCACATAATCGCCGGGGCGGACCTCGCTGATGGTTGCGTCACCGGTGAAGCGGATGTCGTCCTCGGTGAAGAACGGCACGGTCGCTTCCAAGGTATACCCTTCAACGGTGTGGATCTTGCCGTCATAGCGGAAGAGACCCGTGTTGCCGGTGACAGTAACGACGACCTCGCCCTCGAACGGCGTGATCTCCAGCGTGCCGGGCTGGTAGGTGAGCACATAGTTGCGCGTCACGTCCTTGCCGTCGGCATCCACGATGATGGCGTCGTGCAGGTCGATCTTATCCTCGTAGCGGCCCACGTTGCGCGCGGTGAAGTCGCTCTTCACGCTGCGGACGCTGTGGCCCTCGGCAAGGTTGGTCGCGATGTGGCCGACATAGCCGTGGTTATCGCCGTCGAACATCACGGTGTTGTCATCCGCGCGGAGCGTTACCGGGCTTCCCGGATTCTCGCCGCGGCGCGTGATGACGAGCTCGCCGTCCTCGATCACGAATTCCACGTTCGTGAAGTTGCCGCTGGTGTTCCTGAAGTCTCCGGACTTGATGCCGACGGGGTAGGTGCCGGCGTCGGTGCCCTTCGCTGTCCACGCATCGGTCGGTGTCTCGGCGACGTTCGCAACGTCGTAGAGAGCGTGATCGGAAACTATGGACGCATAGCCCGTGACGGAGTGCTCCTTGCCGTCATACTCGACGGTGTCGGCGTTCTCGGTGATGGTAACGGTGACCTTGTCGGTGATCGGGTCGATCTTGAGCCAGCCGTCGGTCACGGCGATCCTGATGTTGCTGTAGTTATTCGATTCCGCGGTGAAGTCGTCCGCCGTCAGGCCCATGTAGTAGGTGCCGGCGTTCGTGCCGCTGGCCTTCGCCTCGGTTCCGGCCTTCGGCGTCACGATGATGGGCAGGCCGTTCACGTCCACCGTGTAGCCCTCGACGGAGTGCTCGGTGCCGTCGTAAACGACGGTCTTCGTATTGCCGGTGACGGTGACGACGACCTCGGTGTCGTCCGTCGTGATGGTGAGAGCGCCGTCCACGATCACGAACTCGACGTTCGCAAAGTTTTTACTGGTGTTCTTGAAGTCTCCGGAAACGATGCCCACCGGGTACTCGCCCGCTTCCGTGCCCTTCGCCGTCCACGCCGCGGTCTTGGTCGCCTTGACGCCGGTGGTCACGTCGTACAGAGCGTTGTCCGCCGTCATGGTCTCGTAGCCCGTGATGGAGTGCTCCGCGGCGTCATAGGTGACGTTGTCGGACTTCTCCACGACGGTGACGGTGACCTTATCGGTGACCGGGGTGATCTCCAGCTCGCCGTTCACAATCACGAACGCGACGTTCGTGAAGTTGACGCTCGTGTTCTTGAAGTCTCCGGACTTGATGCCGACCTGGTACTTGCCGGCGTTCGTTCCCTTCGCCGTCCAGGCGTCGGTCGGCGTTTCGGCGACGTCCGCGGTGTTATAGAGCGCGTTGTCCGCCGCCATGGTCTCGTAGCCAGTGACGGAGTGCTCCTGCCCGTCGTAGACGACGGAATCGGACTTCTCGGTCACGGTGACGGTGACCTTGTCGCTGACGGGATTGATCTTCAGCCAGCCGTCCGTCACTTTGATAACGACGGTCTCATAGTTCGGGGAAGTCGCGGTGAAGTCCGCGGCGGTGAGACCCATCGGGTAGGTGTCGGCGTCCGTGCCGGCGGCAACGGCCTTGCCGACGAGCGTTACATCCGCATTGGCCGGGTTGCTCGTGACGGTGTAGCCCTCGACGGACTGCTCCTCGCCGTTGTAAGTGACGGTCTTCGTGTTGCCCGCGATCTTCACGACGATGCTCTCCGCCGGGGCGATCTTCAGCGCACCGTCCACGATCACGAACTCGACGTTCGTAAAGTTGCCGCTGGTGTTCTCAAAGTCGTCCGCTTTGATGCCCACCGGGTACTCGCCGACATCCGTTCCCTTCGCCGTCCACGCCTCGGTCGAGGTCTCGGCGACGTTCTTCTTCACGTCGTAGAGCGCGTTATCCGCGGTCATGGACTTGTAGCCCGTGACGGAGTGCTCCTTCGTGTCGTAAATGACCGTATCGGCGTTCTCGGTGATGGTGACGGTGACCTTGTCGCTGACGGGATCGATCTTCAGCGTGCCGTCCACGATCACGAACTCGACGTTCGTGAAGTTTTTGCTGGTGTTCCTGAAGTCGCCGGAGACGATGCCGACCGGGTATTCGCCCGCGTCGGTCCCCTTCGCCGTCCACGCCTTGGTCGGCTTCTCGGCGACGTTCTTCTCCACGTCGTAGAGCGTGTTGTCCGCGGTCATGGACTTGTAGCCGGTGACGGAGTGCTCCGTGCCGTCATAGGTAACGGCGGCGGAGTTCTCGGTGACGGTCACGGTGACCTTATCGGCGATCGGATCGATCTTGAGCCAGCCGTCCTTCACGACGACCTTGATATTGCTGTAGTTCCTGGAGGTGACGCTGAAGCTATCCTTCGTCAGACCCATATAATAGGTGTCAACGTCGGTGCCCTTCGCTTCTGCCTTGACGCCATCCTTCAGCGCAACGTCGATCGTCTTCGTACCGACGTCTGTCGTGTAGTCGGTGACGGACTGTTCCTTGCCGTTATACACCTTGGTGTCGTTGTTGCCGGTGATGGTGACGGTGACCTCGTCCGTGATCGGCGTGATCTCCAGCAGACCGTCTTCCACGATGACAAACTGTACCGACGTGAAGTTCTGCGTGTTGTTGTTCACGAAGCTCTCGGGCTTGAGATTCATGTAATACTCGCCGACGTTCGTGCCCTCGGCATGGGCGCTCTTGCCCTCCGCGAGGCTGAAGTCCGCCCTAGTATACGCGCGGTTGCTGATGCTAACGACCGTGTAGCCGTTCACTTCGTGCTTGCTGCCGTCGTAGACCACGCTGTCGCGGATGCCCTTGATCTCCACGACCACGGTTCCCGGAGCGACGATCTCGAGATCGCCGTTTCTGTAGGTGATCTCATAGTTATCGGTCACGTCGTTGCCGCTTCCATCCACGATGTGCGTGTTGTTTTTGTCCGGCACCAGAATGCCGGGGTACTTGCCCACTTCGGTCCGGCTGCCGGTGATGACCGTTTCCACACTGTGACCATCGACCAGATAGGTGATGGTGTAGCTCGTGCCGGCCTCGACCTTGCCGTCGGCGGTCAGGCACACGCCGTGCGGCTGGCCGTCATAAACGACGGCGTTGTTCGCGGCTTCCAAAATGACCTTCTCTTCGCCCGCGCCGCGCTTGGTGATGGTGAGCGTGCCGGGGACGAGTGTGATGGTCTTGAACTGATCGTTCACGACATTGCCCGCTGCGTCCGTGATGGCCACAACGGTGATCTTGTTATTGTCCTTCGCGCTGTCCGCAACGTTCTTTACCGTGCCGACGACCGTCGCCGTCAGCGTGAGGCCTCCGGTCGGCAGCTTCTGGCTCTCGCCCGCGGCCACGGTATATGTTTCGCCGTCGTAGCGAACGGTGTAGCCGCCGTCGGAGTGCTCCTTGCCGTCATACTCCCAGGTGCGGCTGTTCGCCGTGACGGTGATGACCTTCTCGTTCTTCGAAACGGTCAGCGTGCCGTCCGCATAGGTAATATTGTAGTTCTGGGCCTTCGTGTTGCTCTTCAGCTTGTGGCCGGTGATGGTGTTGGCGCTGCTGCCGACAGCCGTCTGGCTGCCCTCGACCGTGACGCCCGCAAGACCCTCTTCGCCCACGAAGCTGCCGCTGCTGATGGTGTAGCCGCTGTCGGTGAGCGGCGTGCCGTCGTACGCCTTGGCGGCGCTGTTCGCCGTCAGCTCGATCGCCACCGGCGTGACGGTGAGCGTGCCGATGACGGGCTTGCCGAAGGTGTAGTTGGCGGTCACGTCCGCGCCGTCCGAACGCTCCACACGGTAGGACTTATATTCGTTCCGCTTGGTGCCCACGTCGGTCAGACCGGCGTCGGCCGGGAACTCCACGACCAGCCGGTCGCCTGCCGCCAGCGTTCCGGTATGCGTGGTCTGGTAGTCCTGCAGCTTTTGGCCGTTATACTCTCTGCTTCTGGACGCCGTGGTGATGACGATAGCGTTCGAGCTCTGCGTGATGGAGAGCTGGCCGGGGAGCTTGGTGATCTCGTAGTTCGCCTCGCGGAAGGCCGCGCCCGTCGTATAGGTGATGGTATTTTCGACCGTGCCGTCGGACACATAAGTCACGCTGCCGGTGGCCGTGATGCCGGTCACCTCGCCGGAGACGAAGCCGTCACCCGTGACGGAGACATCCGGACGGGTCAGCGGCGCGCCGTCGTATTCCTTGCTCGCGGTCTCGGACGTGAGCGTCACGGTGCGCGGCAGAATGGTCAGCTTGCCGTCCACACTGTCGGTAAAGGTGTAGTTGCCCGTAACGTCTGCGCCGCCGCGCGTGACCTTATAGCTCTTGACGACGTTCTTGCCCTCGTCGCCCACGTTCGTGGCGCTGCCCTCAACGACAGCCGTCAGCACGTCGCCGGGCACCAGCACACCTTCGGTGCAGCTGAAGCCGTTGTTCGTGAGCGGCGTTCCGTCGTACTTTTTGCTGTCGCTCGCCGCGGTGACGGTGATGGTCTTTTCGGAGATGGGGGAGATGGTGAGAGCGCCGTCCACAACGGTGAACACGACGTTCGTAAAGTTCTTGCTCGTATTCGCGAAGTCGCCGGAGACGATGCCCACCGGGTACTCGCCGACGTCCGTGCCCTTCGCCGTCCACGCCGCGGTCTGCGTTTCGGCGACGTTCTTCTTCACGTCGTAGAGCGCGTTGTTGGCCGTCATGGTCTCGTAGCCGGTGACGGAGTGCTCCTGTCCGTTATACACGGCGGAGCCGGACTTCTCGGTGACGGTGACGGTGACCTTATCGGTGATCGGATCGATCTTCAGATAGCCGTCCGTCACTTCGATGGTGACGTTATTATAGTTCGGGGAAGTCGCGGTGAAGTCGGAGGGCTTGAGACCCATCGGGTAGGTGCCGGCGTCCGTGCCGGAAGCGCTGGCCTCGCCGACGAGCGTTACGGTCGCGTTTGCCGGGTTGCTCGTGACGGTGTAGCCCTCGACGGTCTGTTCCTTGCCGTTGTAGGTGACGGTCTTCGTGTTGCCCGCGATCTTCACAATGGCGACGCCCGCCGGGGTGATGACCAGATCGCCGTCCACGATCACGAACTCGACGTTCGTGAAGTTGCCGCTGGTGTTCTTAAAGTCGGCCGCTTTGATGCCGACATGGTAGGTGCCGACATACGTTCCCTTCGCCGTCCACGCCTCGGTCGAGGTCTCGGCGACGTTCTTCTTCACGTCGTAGAGCGCGTTGTCCGCGGTCATGGACTTGTAGCCCGTGACGGAGTGCTCCTGTCCGTTATAGGTGACGGTGTCGGATTTCTCGGTGACGGTGACGGTAACTTTCTCGGTGATCGGATCGATCTTCAGATAGCCGTCCACCACAACGACCTTGATGTTGCTGTAGTTCTGGGACGTGACCGTGAAGTTATCCTTCGTCAGACCCATGTCGTACTTGCCGGCGTTCGTGCCCTTCGCTTCCGCCTTGGAGCCTTCCTTCAGCGCGACGGTAATGGTCTTCTCGCCGACGTCCGTCGTGTAGCCCGTGACGGACTGCTCACCGCCGTTATAGACCCGGGTGTCATTGTTGCCGGTGATGGTGACGACGACTTCGGTCTCGTCCGCCGTGATCGTCAGCGTGCCGGGCTTATAGGTCGGCAGTTCATAGTAGCCGCCGGGCAGCTCGCCGCCCTTGAACCGGACGGTGGCCGTATCGATGACGTTCGGCACGCTTCCGACGTTGGTGATGGTGCTCTCCTTCGTCATGGATAGGGTGATATCCTTCTTCTGATCGCCGTTGACAAGGCCCTCGACCTTGAAGTCCGGCTGCGTGAGCGGCTGGGCGTTGTAGGCTCTGCTCGCGCTCTCTGCGGTGATCGTCAGAGGAACGGTGTAATAAACGGTGATGACGTTCCCCGTTGCTTTCATTTTCAGCGACTGGCTGGGGGAGTAGCCGCTCGCATGCGCCGACGTATATTCCGCACCCAGCGCGCTCGAGGCGCTCGCCGTCAGTGTATCGCCGATCGTCATGGTGCCGGTCTGGTCGGGAGCGACCTGCACTTCCGTACCCTTGAGGTAATGGTGGATGGTGTACTCCGCGGTGTTGCGCTTGAAGTACAGCTTCAGCGTCAGCGAGCCGTCCGCCGCCACGATGCCGGACTCGAGGTTGTTCGTGTTGCCCTCATCGTACACGTACGTGGGCAGACCGGACGTCTTGTCTTCGCTGGTGACGGAAACGGTGGCGTCCGTCGTGCCGGTGCGCGGCTCAGTCTTTGCGAGCGTGTAGGCGCCGTCGGTCTGCTCGCAGTAGAACTCGACCTTATAGGCAGTATTCTCGTTCGCCTTCCACACGGCGTAGAGGATATTGTCCCCGGTGCTGTCCACGCGGGCGGTGCTGTCGATTAGCCCGTATTCCGCACTGGCGGCGTTCGGATCGGTGCTCCATCCGACAAGGGTATAGCCGGTGCGGGAGAAGCCGCTGCCGTCCCAGAGCGTCACAAGACCGTTATTGACGATCTCTTTTTCGACGTGGTCTGCGCCGCTGCCGCCGTTGGCCTTATAGGTCAGGGAAACGACCGCGTCCTTATCGCCCCAAACGGCATAGAGCGTGACGCTCGCGTTCATGCGCAGCTTGTCGTTGGGCTGGTACTTGACCGCCCCGTCCGCCGTCTCTGCCCAGCCGAGGAACACCTTGCCCTCGGGAACGGCGAAGGAGTTGGCCTGCACGTCGGCGTGCGCACCGGGGGCATAGCGCTTCATATCCGTGACAGTATTCTTGCCGTCAGTATATGTCACGGTGAAGCTGTTCTTATTGGTATAGTAGGGGTAAAGCTCGATATTCTCGTAAATTTTGGTGCTGAAGTGGAAGGGCGTGTAAGTATCGCCGTTCTTCGTCGCCCAGCCAGCAAATGTCCAGCCCTCGCCCGCCGGCTTCTGCGGATTGGGGAGCATGCTCTCGTCAATGGTGCCGCCGTAGGGGACGGTGAGCTCCTTTCCGTCGGCGCCTTCCATGGTGATGTGGGCAAAGCCGTAGACTGTCGGCGCTGCCCAGTAGGCGTATACCGTAATGTTCTGCGCGGGCATGGTCTTGCCATCAAATACATATTCCGGCAGACCGAAGGGATCAGCACACCAGCCTGCGAAAATATATTTCTCCATGCCGACCGGCGGGGTCGTAAGTTTATAATTTCCAGCGTCGGCAATGCTCTGCTGGTATTTATACGATGCCGTGTTTACCGTCTTACCGCCGCTTATGTACACCACATTGTAGCTGTTGCGGTCGTAGTAGAAGCTGGCGCCATTATAGCGCTCGCCGTCCTTTCCACTTTTGCTTTCATTTACGGTAAAGCCGGTGATATTGTAGCGATCCTCTTTTGAAATATTGGCAGTTGTACTCGCACCGGTATCCGTGTGATCCAGCACATAGTTGCCGTTAAGATCTTCCAGATAGTACTTAGCGGAACCATTGTACTGGCTCGTCTCATAGAAGCTGGTGCCGCCCAGCGGCATAACATCTATATTGGTCTGGTAAACACTGCCGCTCGGACTGACCTTCCACTGTCCGCCAGGCCACTGGTCGCGGATATTCGCACCGTACTTAGCGCTGATTGTTTTGTTGGTCATTTCGCTCCAACCGGAAAACCCGCTTGTTCTCCGGTAGAATTTCACTTCGTACACATTGCGCTTGTAATATATGTTGACAATGGTAGCGCCGTTGCCCTTGATGGTTTCCTGCGTAATCGCCCGAACGGTAAAACCATTATAGGTCTTAGCTCTGGCGCTCGTCTGCGCGCCGGTCGTACCATACAGCGTCTCGTTTTCCACATAAGAGTAGCCGTCGTCATCGGCATCCTCCTGCCAGTGGATATGACGGTGTACTGCGTGTCGGCTTTGGCGTTCCAGCGCGCCTTGAGCGTGATGTTCTCCGTCAGTGGGCTGCCGAATTCGAACTTCGTTCCGTTGTATTCCCAGTGGCTGAACGTGTAGCCGGGCTTCGTCACCACATTGGGAGCTGCCGTGGTTGCGTCTGCGCTGTAGAACTGGGGCGCGACATATGTACCGCCGTCGGAATCGAAGTGGAGCCAGTGGCCCGGTTCGACCTTGGCGTACACGGTGATATTCTCTTTGTCCAGCGTGACGGAGTCGACAGGGGTCTGGTAGCTGCCTTCCAGATACCAGCCGGTGATCGCGTGCGTTGTGTTCTCAAGACCGTAGGTCACATCGTCAGTCTTGATAACGTCGCCTTTCACGCCCTCTTTGGTATGGACAATGCGGCCGTTCGTGTCGGCAAAGAACACGTACAGCACTTCCGTGAATCCGGCGTCCACGTTGATCTGCGCCGATTCGCTGATCTCGCCCACGGTACCGAAGGCGAGCTCGGACGTGCCGACGAACCAGCCGGTGAATTTATAGCCGTCCTTCACGGGGGAAACGGGCTGATAGAGCGTATCGCCCTTCTTGACGATCTGGCGCGAGACTTCCGCGCCGTCTACCCGAAAGACGTAGGTGAGGTATTTGTCCGTATCCGGCCGGACAACTCTCATGGGGACAACGTTTGTCTTGCCGCCCTCTTCGCCCTCCGCGGGCTCTTCGTCCTTGCCGGGCTCTTCGTCCTTGCCGGGCTCTTCGTCCTTCGCGGGCTCTTCGTCCTTGCCGGACTCTTCGTCCTTCGCAGGCTCTTCCGCCGCACTGGGCTTTTCGCCTGTGTCCGGAATGGAGTCTTTGTCTCCGGCGGGGTTGGTGCTGCCAGCCGGCGCGGGATCGTTTCCATTTTCGGAAAGAAGCGTTTCCTCTGCCGGGACGGTCCCCTCGTCTCCAACGGCGATCGCGTTCACCGGGAGCAGGGAGAACATCATGCATACTGCCATCAGCAGCGCGATCAGATTCCTCTTTTTCATACAGTCCTCCTGTTTTCACTTACCTCTCCCTCGTTGTCGGACAATTTCGGGAGAAAATGTACGGCTTTTTCTGTGCCGGAACATGGTTTTTCTGCGCATGGGTATAGTTATCCTACTATGTTGTTTTCATTTTACACGATACCGGGGAATTTTTCCATAGGTTTGCATAACATTTCATTATTTGTAACAAACTCTTAACAGTTTTTAACATTTTGTACAGGTAGTGATTGCTTATCGCAGAAACCACTATACCTTGTGGTTCCCCCGGTATTGCCGGAAGCGATTTAAAATGCCCTCTCGGCAGCCGAGAGGGCATATTCCCCTATACTATTATATTATAGACCCCGCAGTGTTATTCCTCTTTTTTTCTCTCGCGCGTTTTGACGCGCTCGTGCGGCGTGGGGCCCCAGCCGTCGAGCGGCAGGCGCTGCATCGCGCCGAATACCTTGCTGCGCACATCCGGGTACTGTGCCGAGAGCGTCGTGAGCAGATCCTTGATCTCCTGCCGCTTGGACGTGTGATCCATCGGGCAGGTGCTCTTCACGACCGGCAACTCGAGCTGTTTGGCGAGATTCGCGCTGCGCTGCTCGCCGATGTACAGAAGCGGGCGGATCTGCGTCACGTCCGCGCGGGACATATACGTCACCGGCTTGAAGCAGTTGAGCCGCCCCTCGAACACGAGCGACATCATAAACGTCTCCACGGCGTCGTCAAAGTGGTGGCCGAGCGCGAGCTTGTTGCAGCCGTGCTCCTTCATCGTGGTGTTCAGCGCGCCGCGCCGCATTTTCGAGCAGAGCGAGCACGGGTTCTCCTCCTGCCGGGCGTCAAACACGATCTCGCGGATATCCGTCGGCACGCGGGTATACGGCACGCCGAGCTCCTCGCACATTTTTTCAACACCGGAAAAGTCCATACCGGGGAAGCCGGTATCGATGGTGATGCCCTCCAGCTCGAACGGCGCGGGGTAATACCGCCGCAGATATGCGAGCGCGGCGAGCAGCACGAGCGAATCCTTGCCGCCGGAAATGCCCACGGCGATGCGGTCGCCGGGGGAGATCATGCCGTAATCGTCCACGCACCGGCGCACAACGCCGGTAAACGCATTGAGAGAATCCATAGTTCGCACCTCAAAAATTAAAAATCGAAACAGAGAAAAACGGAGCATTTGCGAGCAAAACGGAGCATTTGCGAGCTTGCCCTGCCGTAAATAAAAATTCCGGAAAACAGGGGTTGACACCGAAGGAGCGCTGTGCTATAAAAATAGAGCGCATCTTGAGGGTATATTGTACCCGCCGCGCCTTGAAAAAGCAAGAAAAAACAATGATATTGGAGGCACATCAATGTCCACTACGATGGTCAGAAAAGAGGACGTCGTCCGCAAGTGGTACGTTCTCGATGCGGCCGGCAAGCCCCTGGGCAAGACCGCCGCTCTCGCCGCCGACCTCCTGCGCGGCAAGCGCAAGGTCGACTACACGCCGCACGTCGACTGCGGTGACTTCGTCATCATCATCAATGCGAAGGACGCCGTTCTCACCGGCAACAAGCTCACCCAGAAGTACTACCGCACCCACTCCGGTTACGCCGGCGGTCTCAAGGAGACCCGTTACGATCGCCTGATGGCGACCCGCCCCACTCTCGCCATGACGCTCGCCGTCCGCGGCATGCTGGCGAAGAACCCCACCCAGAAATGGCAGCTCCGTCGTCTGAAGGTCTTTGCCGGCAATGAGCACAAGCACGCCGCGCAGAAGCCCGAAGTCTGGACGGTCGAATAAGGAACGGAGGAAATTTTAGAATGGCTACCTATCAGAGCAAGCGTCCCTACGCTTACGGCACCGGCCGTCGGAAATCCTCCACCGCCCGTGTCCACCTCATCCCCAACGGCAGCGGCAGCATCACCATCAACGGCCGCACGCTGGACGAGTACTTCGGTCTCGAGACCCTGAAGCTCATCGTCCGTCAGCCTCTCGCCGCCACCGAGACGGC
>OIWM01003092.1_pt1 | contig 12565 bp, 10 predicted proteins | sample 1587451 | NCBI WGS metagenome assembly OIWM01 (sample SAMEA3888907, study PRJEB22519) | human gut metagenome | biome: human gut; feature: human-associated habitat; material: faeces | place: Denmark | collected 2011
ACAGAAACGGTCAAATCTCCGCCAAAAAACGGCGGAGATTTTTCTGGGAAAAAGGGCAAAAAAGCAGAAAATAAATTCTGCAGATCAGCCCGGAAAACATGAAAATACATTTTGTATTATTTTACAGGGAGGAACTCATACTATGAAAGAAATCATCCAGGGCTTCTACCAGAAGAAACATTTCTGGACCCGCCTGATTCTGGTCATCGCTGCCGTCATCCTGATGGGCTTTGCACTCTCATGGCTGCTTCTCGTCGATCTTGGCACCGATCCGTGTACCTTGTTAAACCAGACCATCTCCACCCGCCTCGGCATCAGCATCGGAAACTGGCAGGCGCTCTTCAATACCGTCCTGCTCATCTTCGTTATCATTTTCGGCGGCAGAAACTTAGGCTTCGGAACCCTCGCAAACATGTTTCTCGTGGGATATTCCATCGACTTTTTCTCCTGGATCTGGGCGAAAGTCCTTCCGGCAGACCTCTTCACCTCGATGGGTGTGCGAATCGCCGTGCTGATCCCGGCGCTGGTCCTGTTTATCCTTGCCGCATCCTTCTATATGGATGTTGATATGGGAACTGCACCGTACGATGCAGTATCCTTCATTATCTCCACCCACCTGCCGAACGTTTCGTTCCGTGTGATCCGCATCGTCTACGACTTCGTTGTCAGTGCGATCGCCGTTCTGCTCGGCGGAAAACTCGGCATTGTCACCGTGCTGATGGTTATTACCCTCGGTCCGGTCATTGAATGGCTGGGAAATATCATGAAACAGCATCTGAATATTTTTGATGACTGAAATCATTGCTTTTCCGCGCTTTCTATACTACAATAGAACTACCAGATGATCTTTTTTCTAAAAGAAAAGCCTGCCTCCGGGACTCACATCTCTGTGGCAGGCTTTTCTTCCCTAAAAATAGCCGAAAAAAGACTCAAAAAGCAGAAAATCATTTATATTAAGGAGGTTTTTCCTATGAGCAACACCCCAAACCCTGTTTACGAAAAACTGATGAAATGCTACGAGAGCTTCCGCTCCCAGATCGATTTCCAGCCGGAAGTCGCACTGATTCTCGGTTCCGGCCTCGGTGATTTTGCGAATGATATCCGCGTTACCGCAACCCTCGATTACCACGATATCGAAGGCTTCCCGGTTTCTACTGTTCCGGGCCACGCGGGCCGTTTTATCTTCGGCTACGTCGGCGATGTGCCGGTTGTCTGCATGCAGGGCCGCGTTCATTATTATGAAGGCTATCCGATGACCGACGTCGTTCTCCCGACCCGCCTCATGAAGCTGATGGGCGCAAAAGCACTGTTCTTAACCAACGCCGCCGGCGGCATCAAACAGGGCACAAAGCCAGGCTCTCTGATGCTGTTAAACGGCCAGATCGCCTGCTTCGTTCCATCTCCGCTTATCGGACCGAACATCGACGAGCTCGGCACCCGTTTCCCGGATATGAGCCAGATCTACGACCTTGAATTCCAGAAAATCGCACGGAAAGCCGCAGCCAGCCTTGATATCGACCTGATGGAAGGCGTTTATCTGCAGCTCACCGGCCCGCAGTACGAGTCCCCGCAGGAAATCGCCATGTGCCGCACCCTCGGCGCAGACGCGGTCGGCATGAGCACCGCCTGCGAAGCCATCGCTGCACGCCATATGGGCATGCGCGTCATCGGTATTTCCTGCATTACCAATCTTGCCGCCGGCATCTCCCCGCAGCCTCTGTGCCATGCGGAAGTTCAGGAGGCAGCTGACATGGTTGCACCGCAGTTCAAAAAACTCGTTGCCGCAACGATTCAGGGCATCGCAAAGACACTGTAAACAGCACGTAAAATAAAGGAGAGATCTTTTTTGAATACACGTTTTTACAACGCCAAAATTCTCGTACTCGACGCTGAAAACCATTTTTCCATCGCCGAAGACGAACTTCATGTCACCGGCGACACCATCACCTATATCGGACCTGGTAGAAAAGCAGATCCAGATGCCGCAGAGACCTCTGTCTTCGACCGCGAAATTGACGCCCGCGGCAATCTCCTGATCCCGGGCTTTAAAAACGCACACACGCACACCCCGATGACCTTCCTCCGCTCCTACGCGGACGATCTCCCGCTCCACGAATGGCTCGAGCGCCAGGTCTTCCCGAACGAGGCAAAGCTCGCCGGGGACGACGTTTACTGGCTCAATATCCTCGGCATCATGGAATATCTGACGAGCGGCATCACCTCCAATTTCGACATGTACATCCAGCAGAAAAACAGCATCGCTGCCACGGTCGACACCGGATTCCGCACCGTTCTTACCAGCGGTCTCAACAACTTCGTCGACAGCCCGGAAATTCTCGAAGAGATGTATAACTATGTCAACGAACTCTCCGACCGCACCTCGTATCTGCTCGGTTTCCACGCCGAATATACGACCGGCGGCCCGCTTCTTGAAGCCGTTGCCAAACTCGCCGAAAAATACCATTCCCCTGTCTGGACACATAACGCCGAGACAAAAAGCGAAGTCGAGGGCTGTAAAGAGCGCTGGGGACTCACCCCGACACAGCTGATGGAACGCTTAGGCATGTTCCAGTACGGAGGCGGCGGCTACCACTGCATCTGGATGGAGGACCGCGATTTTGAGATCTTCCGTGACCGGAAACTGACGGCCGTCACCAATCCATCCTCCAACCTGAAGCTCGCGTCCGGCATCTGCCCGCTGAAACGTTTTTACGATAACGGCATCAACCTCGCCATCGGCACCGACGGACCGGCCAGCAACAACTGCCTCGACATGTTCCGCGAAATGTTCCTGACCACCGGTCTTTCCAAAGTCCGTGAGATGGACGCCGCAGGAATCCCGGCTGATACGATACTCTACATGGCAACCGCAGGCGGCGCACACGCGATGCAGATCGATGACTGTGACCGTCTCGCCGTTGGCAAAAAGGCGGATCTCGTCATGATTGATCTGCACCAGCCTAACATGCAGCCGGAAAATAATCTGATCAAAAACCTCGTTTACAGCGGCAGCAAACAGAACGTAAAGCTTACCATGGTAAACGGTCAAATCCTCTACGAAAACGGCGAATTCCATATCGGCTTTGACCCGGAAGAAATTTATGCAAGATCCAACGCCATTATCCGAAGAATTTCCGGCTCGCATGCAGATAATTAGTGGATTTCACGCAGTTTTTCCTTTGCTTGACATACTTTTTTCTTTTATATTATAATGTAGCCATACACGCAAAAACGCTGTACCTCTTGAAAGGAGAATACTATTATGAAAAAGAAAGTAGTTAGCTTACTGCTTGCAGCCGCCATGACAACTGCTGCACTCGCAGGATGCGGTTCCTCCAACGGATCCTCTTCCTCCGACGCATCCACAGGCGCCGATTCCACCAGCGCAACTTCCGCTTCTGCTTCCACAGACGGAGAAAAAAAAGACGCCGCAGGTGAGAAAATTGCCATGATCACAGACTCCGGAGATATCACCGACGAATCCTTCAACCAGATCACCTGGGAAACTGTATGCGCCTACGGCGATGCAAACGGCGTAGAGTACGAGTACTACAAACCGGCAGAGGATACCGATGAAGAGCGTATCAACTCCATCGATCTTGCTGTTTCCGAGGGTGCTACCGTTGTTGTAATGCCAGGTTACCTGTTCGGACCTGCCATCGCTGAAGAGCAGGACACCTATCCGGATGTAACCTTCATCGCAGTCGATGTTACCGAAGGTGATATTGTAAAAAACGGCAAAGCTGTTGATCTCGGAAAGAACGTGTACATCTGCTCCTTCGAAGAAGAGCAGGCCGGCTACCTGGCTGGATACGCTGCAGTAAAAGACGGCTACACAAGCCTTGGTTTCCTCGGCGGTATCGCTGTTCCGGCCGTTATCCGTTTCGGTTACGGTTATGTACAGGGTATCAACGCTGCTGCTGAAGAAGACGGCGTAGATGTAAACGTAAAATATTACTATGGCGGCCAGTTCTACGGCGATGACTCCATCACCGCCCGTATGGAGGGCTGGTATGCAGACGGAACACAGGTTGTATTCGCCTGCGGCGGCGGTATCTGGACATCTGCTCTGGATGCAGCTGAGACACACGACGGAAAAGTTATTGGTGTAGACGTTGACCAGCGTTCCAAAATCGGCGAGCGCTGCCTGACTTCCGCTATGAAAGGTCTTCCAAGCGCCATCAACAACGCTCTGGATTCCTACTTCAGCGGAAACTTCTCTGAACTTGGCGGAACTGCTCAGCAGCTTGGACTGAAAGACGGAGATTACATCGGCCTTCCTACCGATTCCGAATCCTGGGGATTCACAACCTTCACACAGGATCAGTATGAAACTGTACTGGCTGGTATCCGCGATGGTTCCATCGAAATCTCCAGCGATACAGAAAATCAGCCGGAAGTAGGTTCTCACGTAACCGTTGATTACATCAGCTAATGTGCATACTGTTTCTGTAACAATATGCCTTTTGGGGAAGAGAATATTATTTCTCTTCCCCTTTTTTTCTGTCACACAAAATGCTATACTAGACATAATCAAAGCCCGCAGTTCTGCCCTGTTTTCCATGCCTTCGGCAGTCCTGCAAAACCACGCTTGAAAGGGAATATGTATATGGAAAATGAGTACATTATTGAGATGTTGAACATCACCAAAGAATTCCCGGGTATCAAGGCGAACGACAACATTACGTTACAGCTCAAAAAAGGAGAAATCCATGCTCTGCTTGGAGAAAACGGTGCAGGAAAATCAACCCTGATGAGTATTCTTTTTGGTCTGTATCAGCCTACCTCCGGAATCATCAAGAAGAATGGGCAGGAAGTCCATATCAACACGCCGAACGACGCCAACGATCTCAACATCGGTATGGTGCACCAGCACTTTAAGCTGGTCGAATGTTTCTCGGTTCTCGACAACATCATCCTCGGCGTAGAGCCGACCAAAGGCCTTTTCCTCGAGAAAAAGAATGCCCGTGCAAAAGTCATGGAGCTGAGCGAGAAATACGGTCTGATGGTCGATCCGGACGCTCTGATCTCAGATATCACCGTCGGCATGCAGCAGCGTACCGAAATTCTGAAAATGCTCTACCGTGACAACGAAGTCCTGATCTTCGACGAGCCGACCGCGGTTCTGACGCCGCAGGAAATCGACGAGCTGATGAAGATCATGAAGAACCTCGCAAAAGAAGGAAAATCCATCCTCTTCATCACCCATAAACTCAACGAGATCATGGAAGTTGCCGACCGCTGTACGATTCTCCGCAAAGGAAAATACATCGGAACCGTCAACATCAGCGAAACTTCCAAAGAAGAGCTCTCCCGCATGATGGTCGGAAGAAACGTCAGCTTCTCCGTCAACAAAAAGCCGTCAAAACCGGGCGACACCGTTCTGAAAGTAGAGCACATGACCGTACCGAGCAAGGTGCACGGAAACAACGCCGTCAAAGATGTTTCCTTTAATGTAAGAAAAGGCGAGATTGTCTGCATCGCAGGTATCGATGGAAACGGCCAGTCCGAGTTCGTTCAGGGCCTCACGGGACTGGAAAAAGTATCCGGCGGTAAAATTCTGTTCAACGGACAGGACATCACGAAAGCTTCCATCCGCGACCGCTCCAAGATGGGCATGAGCCACATCCCGGAGGACCGCCATAAACATGGCCTCGTACTGGATTACTCCATTGAGCAGAACATGGTGCTGCAGCGTTACTGGCAGCCGGAATTTGAATCCTTCGGCTTTATCAAATCAAAAGCCGTGCGCGAATATGCCGAGCATCTGATCGAGCAGTACGATGTCCGCAGCGGCCAGGGTCCTGTGACCATCACCCGCAGCATGTCCGGCGGAAACCAGCAGAAAGCGATCATCGCGCGTGAGATCGACAAAGATCCTGATCTTCTCGTTGCGGTACAGCCTACCCGTGGTCTTGATGTCGGAGCCATCGAATACATTCACAGCCAGCTCGTTGCACAGCGCGACAAGGGAAAAGCCGTTCTTCTGGTTTCTCTGGAACTGGATGAGGTTATGGATGTTTCCGACCGTATTCTTGTTATGTACGAAGGAGAGCTGGTCGGCCAGCTGGATCCGAAAACCGTTTCTGTCGAAGAACTCGGTCTCTACATGGCAGGTGCAAAACGGGATCCGGTTCCCGAAGAAGTATAAAAGAGAGGTAAGAAAAGCATGAACGAAAAAACGAAAAACGCTCTTCTGTCCATTGTCGCTTCTCTTGTATGTATTGTGATCGGTCTTCTTGTGGGATTTATCATTTTATACTGCATCAACGCGGAGAACGCAGTGGATGGATTTACACGAATCATCAAAGGCGGCTTTTACTTAAAGCCGAAAGGAATCGGAAGTGAAATCGCTCAGTCCGCTCCCCTGATTATGACCGGACTTTCGGTTGCATTTGCTTTTAAAACAGGTCTGTTCAACATCGGTGCTGCCGGACAGTACACCGTCGGTGTCTTCGGCGCCCTGTATTTTGCCATCATCCTCCACATGCCGTGGTATGTATGCCTTCTGGCTGCTATGGTCTGCGGAGCCATCTGGGGAGCAGTTCCTGGTATCTTCAAAGCATACTTCAACGTAAATGAAGTTATTACTTCCATCATGTTCAACTGGATTGGTCTTTATCTTGTCAATGAGCTGATGTACAACACCATCCCGGGCATGTATGATCAGAAGACCACACGTACTTACAAATTAAGCTCCGCTTCTCCGAAATCCCTGATTCCGGACTGCGGCATGAACTCCATTTTCCGTACCAGTTCCACAACGATTGCGATTTTCATTGCGATTGCCATTGCGGTCATCATCTACATCGTTCTGAACAAAACAACCTTCGGCTATGAGCTGAAAGCCTGCGGGTTCAATAAGGATGCTGCCAAATACGCCGGCATCAACGAGAAGAGAAACGTTGTTCTCTCCATGACCATCGCAGGTGCGCTTGCCGGAATCGGTGCAGGCCTCTACTTCCTCTCCGGTGCATCCGAGTGGAACCCGCAGGTATCGACAGCACTCCCGGCCATCGGATTTAATGGTATCCCGGTTGCGCTTCTTGCACTTAGCAACCCGATCGGCGTTATCTTCGCTGCTCTTTTCGTTGCTCATATTTCTGTCGGCGGTGCTTACCTGCCTACGAAATATTATCAGCCGGAGATCGCGGACCTGATCGTTGCCGTTATCATTTACCTTTGCGCATTCGTTACCCTGTTCAAGGGCATCGTTGCAAACCTGTTCAAGAGCAAAAAAGAGCAGAAAGCAAATGCCAATGCAGACAACGGAAAGGAGGAGAAGAAATAATGTTCCTTTTAATTAAATTTACCTTACTGTACGCCGTTGTTCTGATGCTCGTTGCGATGGGCGGTATGTTCTCCGAGCGAAGCGGTGTCATCAACATCGCGCTGGAAGGAATCATGGCGATCGGCGGCCTTGCCGGTGTCTTCGTCCTGGTTCTGTTCCCGGATCTCCCGGCTCCTGCACTTGTGGCACTTTCCATTCTGGCGAGCGCCGTATCCGGTATGATCTACTCTCTGCTGCTTGGCTTCTCCGCCATCACACTGAAAGCAGACCAGACGATCGGCGGAACCGCGCTGAACATGCTGGCTACTGCCATTGCCATCGTCCTGGTAAAAGCATTCAACAACGGCTCGGATGCCGGAAACGGTGCAGCTTCCGCAAAGCTGAACTACACCAACGCCGCTTTCATTTACAAGATCGGACCATTTACCGTGAACATCTTCCTGTTCATCGGCATCATCCTTCTGATCTGCAGCTACGTGTTCCTCTTCAAAACGAAATGGGGACTGCGCCTGCGTGCCTGCGGTGAGCATCCACAGGCAGCCGACTCTGTTGGTATCAACGTATACCAGTGGAGATACACCGGTGTTATCATCTCCGGTGCACTCGGCGGTATCGGCGGATTTGCATACATCGTTCCGTCCGTTACCACCTGGAACTTCGAAGTCGGCGTAGCCGGTGCCGGATTCCTTGCCCTCGCTGTTATGATCTTCGGTCAGTGGAAACCGTTCCACATTGCCGGAGCAGCCGTATTCTTTGCGGTATTCCGTTCCCTGGCAAACATTGCGGACTCCACCGTCCTCTCCCATCTGGGACTTTCCAAGAACATTTACAGCATGATGCCGTTTATCGCATCCATGATTATTCTCGCCTTCACATCCAAGAATTCCCAGGCTCCGAAAGCCGAAGGTATTCCGTACGATAAGGGCGCAAGATAATATGTAACTATTCAGAGCCATGTGAAATGGAAGAAAAAATTGCGAATCATGCTTGCATGAATGAGCGGTTTTTTCTGGAATTTCATATGGCGAGCAGCCACATCGAGATGCAGCGCAGCGGAATCGAGATGTGGCTCTGAATAGTTACAATTTTTAAAGGCAGAGCCGTTAAATCCGAACTGTGTTTTTTCGGCTCTGCCTTTTCTCTATCATTCTGATTTATTTTTCATCAAAGAAAGGAAAAAATTATGCTGAACACCAAATTATTTGACCACACCATCTTAAAAGCAGACGCAACCGAAGCACAGGTTGCAAAGATCTGCGACGAGGCACTTGCACATGATTTTGCTTCTGTCTGCGTCAACCAGTACTACACCAAATTCGTTGCTGAAAAACTCAAAGGATCTGACGTCAAAGTCTGCACCGTTGTCGGCTTCCCTCTGGGCATGTCCGATACCCGTGTAAAAGCGTTTGAGACCCGTGCAGCCATCGAAGACGGTGCACAGGAGGTTGATATGGTCATCAATGTCGGAGCCCTCAAAGACGGCAAATACGACTTCGTACGCTCCGATATCCAGACCTTAAAAGAAGTATGCGGCAAGGACATCGTTCTGAAAGTCATCATCGAGACCTGCCTTTTAACCGATGAAGAGAAAGTAAAAGCGTGCGAGCTCGCAAAAGAAGCCAGCGCTGACTTCGTAAAAACCTCCACCGGATTTTCTACCGGCGGTGCAAAAGCGGCTGATGTTGCCCTGATGAGAAAGACCGTAGGCCCGGATATGGGCGTAAAAGCTTCCGGCGGAATCCACAACGCAGACGAGGCACAGGCTATGGTAGATGCCGGCGCAAGCCGTCTCGGAACAAGCGCAACACTGGCTATCATCGGATAAAAAGGAGTTTCTTATGGATACGATACTGATAGGAATTGCCGGAGGAACCGGCAGTGGAAAAACGACACTGGCAGATAAGCTGGTAGAAAGTTTTGGACGCGATGAAGTGAGCATTCTGCGCCATGACAACTATTACAAACGCCATGACGATATTCCTTTTGAGGAGCGTGCCAAATTAAATTACGATCATCCCGATGCCTTTGATACCGACCTGTTATGCCAGCACATTCTCGAGCTGAAAGCCGGAAAATCCATCGAGATGCCGGTTTACGATTATGCCATGCATAACCGCTCGGATAAAACGATTCTGGTCCATCCTGCCCCGGTTATCGTGCTCGAGGGCATTCTCCTCTTCGTTGAGAAGGATCTCTGCGATCTGATGGACATCAAAGTCTTTGTCGATACCGATGCGGACGTGCGGATTCTCCGCCGGATCCTGCGCGATGTAAAAGAACGCGGCCGTTCCCTGGACAGCGTTGTGACGCAGTACCTGACGACCGTAAAACCGATGCACGAGCAGTTTGTAGAGCCGAGTAAGCGCCGTGCCGACGTGATTATCCCGGAGGGCGGACAGAACACCGTTGCTCTTGAAATGCTGATCGAGCGGGTGCGTAAGCATCTAAATCTGGTGCAGAACCAGTAAACATCCGTTTATCGCTATAAAAATCTGCAAAAAAAGAACGAGGACTGAATTTTCTCTTTTTCCGTCCTCGCTCTTTTTATTTTTCCCTTACAGATGTTCCAGCATTCCCTGCAGCCAGATCTGGCCTTTGAAACGTCTTCCCACTTCCGGTACTCCAAATAAATCCTTTTCGTTGATACAGATGTCTATCGGCACATCGTTGCAGACGAGGCCGAGCTCATACACCCGCTCGCCCGTTACCGCATTCTTCGTTGTATTCATCTCCGTAATTTCACCCATCACACTGTACTGGTCACATTCGAGACCGCTCGGCATGAAAAAGCTATCTACAATAGAAAAGACATCTTCCTTCGTCAGACGCTGGGAAATCATGGCATATGTGTCAATATCATCCATGGTGAGACTTTCCATCGCATCCTCATCCCCGTTTCTGGCAGCCGAGATCAGTGAATTCTTCTGCTGCGTGCTGCGGCGCTCCTTCTCGACCTGTTCCGGGTCTTTCTGGATCGGAAGCAGAATTGTTCCTTCCGCTGCAAGGCCGGAGACAGAAAGCGGGAGCGGAAGCGGCTGCAGCGCATTTTTCTGTTTCATCTCAAGATATTCCGCTGCATGCGTCAGATAAAAGATCATCGTGATGCCAAGCCGCATATCGTCGCAGGCGCCTGCAAACGATTCCTTATCGACGTGGCGCTCCACCGATACCTCCTCGTAGGAGCTGATCTGCCCGCCCTCGAAATAGGGATAATAATATTCCATCTGGAAACGGTTGTTCTCATCAATTTCCCCACAGACCGTGATACCACAGTCATATGCATATTCTTTCGAAAATTCAGCAAAAAGGTGGTGTTCTTCTGTTTCCACAATCTTTTTACGGTCGTAGTTTTCTACTACATCACGAAGAATCTCCTGGAGTTCCTTCGTCGTCTTGATCTTTGAAAATCCAATGGTTTTCAGGTAAGCGTGCATAAGAACACCTCCTCTCATTCCTTTGTATTTCTTATGCGATTAGTGTTTCGGAACCAGTTTCTCTTTTCCGCCCATGTACATACGAAGAACTTCCGGAATGCTTACGGTTCCGTCTGCATTCAGGTTGTTCTCCAGGAATGCGATCAGCATACGCGGCGGAGCAACTACGGTGTTGTTCAGGGTATGTGCCAGGTATTTCTTTCCGTCCTCGCCGTTGACACGGATTTTCAGACGTCTTGCCTGTGCATCACCAAGGTTGGAGCAGCTTCCTACCTCGAAGTATTTCTTCTGACGCGGAGACCATGCCTCAACATCGACAGATTTTACTTTCAGGTCAGCCAGGTCACCGGAGCAGCACTCCAGAGTACGAACCGGGATATCCATGGAACGGAACAGGTCTACGGTGTTCTTCCACAGTTTGTCATACCACATCATGCTGTCTTCCGGTTTGCAGACAACAACCATCTCCTGTTTCTCGAACTGGTGGATACGATAAACACCACGCTCCTCGATGCCGTGTGCTCCTTTTTCTTTACGGAAGCACGGAGAGTAGCTGGTCAGGGTCAGAGGCAGTTTCTCCTCCGGGATGATGCTGTCGATGAATTTACCGATCATGGAGTGCTCGCTGGTTCCGATCAGGTACAGATCCTCGCCCTCGATTTTGTACATCATGGACTCCATCTCAGCGAAGCTCATAACACCGTTTACGACGTTGCCGTGGATCATGAAAGGCGGTACGCAGTAGGTAAATCCGCGGTCGATCATGAAATCTCTTGCATAAGAAAGGATGGCAGAGTGGAGGCGTGCAATGTCGCCCATCAGATAATAGAATCCGTTTCCTGCAACTTCTCTTGCTGCGTCCAGATCGATTCCGTCGAAGGACTCCATAATGTCGGTGTGATACGGGATTTCAAAATCCGGAACAACCGGCTCGCCAAACTTCTCGATCTCCACATTGCAGGAATCATCCTTGCCGATCGGTACGGACGGATCAATGATGTTCGGGATCGTCATCATGATCTTGGTGACTTTCTCCTGAAGTTCCTTTTCTTTTTCCTCTAATTCTGCCAGACGGGCAGCTCCCTCTGCAACCTGTGTCTTGACAGCCTCAGCCTCGTCCTTTTTGCCCTGACCCATCAGTTTACCGATCTCTTTGGACAGCTGGTTTCTCTTTGCTCGAAGATCGTCTGCTTCCTGCTGTGTCTTGCGCGCCTCGGCATCGAGTTCAATTACCTCATCCACAAGCGGAAGCTTGTGATCCTGGAATTTGTTCTTAATGTTCTGCTTTACAACCTCCGGGTTCTCTCTCAAAAACTTCAGATCGATCATGTCATTTCCTCCTAAATTCTTCTGTTCTATCCGCACAGGAACAAAAAACCTTTCGCCCCTGTGTCAAATGTCCCCGCCATCTCTGACCGGGCACCACTTGCACATGGGACGAAAGGTTCTGCTTCCGCGTTGCCACCCATCTTGCCACAGGCATGTTCCTGCGACCTCTCAAACGTATGTTAAAGGATACGACCCTCGCAGCTTTCACTGCCGGCTCCAAAAGTGGAAAGATTCTATCCTGCACCGGTTCGCACCACCCACCGGCTCTCTGTCGCAGTCTTCAAACCGCAGCTTTCTTCATCGCCAATTCTTCCGCTATTATATAATGATTATCCGCAAAATGCAAGGTTAATATGCAGATTCGCCCGATCCGCGCCCAGTCCGCATCGAATCCCCTGTATTTTCCGCACTTTGTCCTTTATCTATTGCGCGGCGTCCTCCGCAATCCACGCTGCCAGCGTCTTCGCGCGCTGTGCCCAGGTATGCTTCTGCTCCACAATCGCTCTGCCAC
>OIWM01003096.1_pt1 | contig 12535 bp, 10 predicted proteins | sample 1587451 | NCBI WGS metagenome assembly OIWM01 (sample SAMEA3888907, study PRJEB22519) | human gut metagenome | biome: human gut; feature: human-associated habitat; material: faeces | place: Denmark | collected 2011
ATATTGCCAAGTACGCAACTGTGGAGCATTGTTGCGAGCTTTATGGCGAAGCCTACAACGCCTGCCAGAGCGGCTACAATGTGTACAACGGCAATTCCCTGGATTCTTTCTGTAACGAACAGCACATCCAGTGCCTCGACCCGGTCATTCGGGCGTGTCTGGTCAATGTGCCTATCCCCACGACCGACGGCCATGTAAACGGAACTTGGAGCGCTACGGTCCGCAATCTGATGCGGAAGTGCTTTTCCCTGTCGGCGGCCGAGGTGGGCAACGGGGGTTCGGACGGAACGGCGTTTTCCTATCTGAGCACGCAGGCGAACCGCATCGCGTATCAGGACGAAACCACCACAGCAGTCTACTGGTGGCTTCGCTCCCCGAACTCCAGCAACGGCAACAACGCGTACTACGTGTACACTGATGGGAGCGTCAGCTACGGCAACGTATACAACGGCAACATCTGCGCTCGTCCCGCTTTGGCTCTTTCATCTGAAATCTTGGTTTCGGATTCTGCGGACTCCAGCGGCTGCTACACCATTGCCAGCGCACCGGCGGGCGAGGAATACCAGAAGGTCAACGGTGTCTGGATGCGCATGTGCTAAGGGAGGAAGGCGACTATGAAAACGATCATCAAAATCGAACCTGAATGGAACAATGCCCATTGCAGCATTGCGGACGCCGAGGAGGTCCTGCCCGGTTGGGCGGAGCTGCCGGAGGCGCTGAAGAGCGTATGGGAGGAGCACGGCCCGTTCGTAGCCATCGTGGCGAATGAGGGCGTTATCACGAACATGGTGGCAACGGAGGAAATCCTCGGAAAGACGGTAGAGCAGGCTCAGACGGAGAAGCTGGCAGAGCTCAGCGCGAGCTGCAACGAGACCATCGTAAACGGCTGTGATGTGGCGCTTTCCTCCACCAGTGGGCATATCTCGCTGACCAACGAGGATCAGATTAACCTGACCAATGCAGCGGCCAGCATCGAAGCCGGCATGACGGAGTATCCGTACCATCTGGACGGACAGCTCTGCGCTATGTTCTCCGCCGCCGATATCCTGGTGATGGGCAAGGCTGCAACGAAGCACAAGCTATATCACACGACCTACTACAACCACCTTGCGGCATGGGTACGCCGATGCGAAACGGTGAAGGACGTAGAGGCCATTGCATACGGCAGCGAGCTTCCGGAGGACCTTGCGGCCAACATGGCGGCTATCCTTGCCGCAGCGCAGGCTGGCGAGGCGTAAGCGCCATGGGCTGGAGTCCGGGTGGTTCGCCGTCAAGGAAAATCGAGAACCGGAACGGAAAGATGAGGAAGGCCGTTTTGAGTCTGCTTCTATGGAGCTGGACCGGAACGGTCTACTTCTTTCTGGAGATAATCTGGAAAACCGCGCACAGCAGACCGGAGAGCATTAGCTGGACCATGCTGGCGCTTGCCATCGTGTTGGCGGTTCCGCTGGAACGCTTCGGTGCGGAGCTACCATGGGAATGCCCGCTGTGGGCGCAGGGACTTATCTGCGGCACTGGTATCACGGCGGTGGAATTTGTGAGCGGACTGGTGCTGAACGTGTGGTTCAAAATGGGGGTCTGGGATTACTCCGGCCTCTGGGGGAACCTGCTGGGGCAGATCTGTCCGCAATTCTGGGCGCTGTGGTGCGCACTTTCCGTTCCAGCCATCGTGCTTCTTGACTGGATGCGTTACGCCGTAGAGGGCGGCGATAAACCCTTCTACAAATTTTAAGAGGAGGTGCCGTATGGAGCCGTGGATTCAAATGGTCGTCACCATTGTCTGCTCCGTCATCGCATCATCCGGGTTTTGGGCTTTCGTCAATAAGCGGTCGGACAGCAGGGACGTGAAAACGGAAATGCTGGTCGGGCTTGCTCATGACCGGATCGTATATCTCGGCATGATGTACATTGACCGGGGCCACATCACCCAGGACGAGTACGAAAATCTTTACCAATATCTCTACAAGCCGTACGAAAAAATGGGTGGGAACGGCTCTGCAAAACGGATTATGAACGAGGTAAACAAGCTTCCTCTTCGTAAATCAGAATATAACGAGGTGGGTGAGGACAAGGGCTGACAAGTACCCCCCCCCACTTAACTTTGTTGTATTATACTATGCCGCTGTAAGCGGAAGAAAGGAAGGTCCATCCTTATGGCCAATCAGTACATCAACAAAGTAATCTACGGAGGCAAGACCCTGATCGACCTGTCCGGCGACACCGTGTCTGCGGACAAACTGCTCAAGGGTCTTACCGCACACGACAAATCTGGCGCTGTCATCACGGGTACCTGTACCTTTGACGTGGATTCCGGCGATGCGGATGTTGCCGTTGCGGAAATTCTGGAGGGCAAGATCGCCTACGCACGCGGAGCGAAGGTGACAGGCACGATGCCCAATAAGGGCGCTGTGACGGGCGTGATCGCGGCGGTTGCTGATTCGTTCACGATCCCGCTGGGTTATCACGATGGTTCCGGCTCGGTCGCCATCAAGGCGGAGGAACAGGCAAAGCTTGTCGCAGCCAACATTCGCGAGGGAGTGACGATCCTCGGCGTAGAGGGTACGATGTCGGGTTCCGAGAACATGAAGCCGCAGGCGAAGACGGTCACACCGTCCACCAGCACGGCTCAGCAGGTTCTGCCCGACGAGGGCTACAACTGTCTGTCACAGGTGACAGTGAACAAGATTCCGTATACCGAGAGCGACAACGCTGCCGGCGGCAAGACCGTCACCATCGGTTAAGGAGGACGACTGAATGGGCTACAACAAGGTCGTCTACGGTGGCAAGGTCCTTGTGGATCTGACCTCTGATACTGTGGTGGCGTCGGCTTTGAAGAAAGGCTATACTGCTCACGATAAAAGCGGGGCTGTCATCACCGGGACGCTTGAGGAAGCGCAGATACTAACGGGTAAAACCGTCCCTACGAGCAGCCTTGGGAATAACGGGGATATTTATGTCAAGACGATCTGAGCGGTAACCTTTCAGAAGGTAAAACGGGGTGATAAAAAGCGGCTGAGTGTAGATTACTTCTTGAGTATTCCTACATCCGGCCGCTTTTTGCCTTGATTTCTCTGGTTTTTTCGTTTCCATAATAGTTATATCGGCTTCTGTGTGCGTTACCTCGATCAAGTGAGGTTCGATTTCACAAATAAACTTCTTAATCGCAACGTCGTTTTTTCCGGAACCATCTCGAAGCCATCGAAAATGCCAGATGTGATTACGGATTGCATTATTAACTTGCACGATTGGATAATATATTTGGGCGTAAATGTAACGTCTATCTTTATCTTTGCTGAAAAAGCTTGTGAAGAAGTCAAAATCTCCATAATACCTATCCCAATCTATTTTACTGATGTCGGTATAGTTCAAAAAGAAATTGACCTTTTCTTCTAATCCCCAGGTATATTGATATTTGTTCAAATCGTGCAGTATTGCCTTGGTGGCATAGGAAAATCCTTCGAAAGTGCGACGTCGTTCAACTCTATATCCGATAATAGATGTTAGCAAAGTTAATGAGCTGCTGCCAAATATACCGAGCAGAAGATTGCACCAAAACGGATTGGAATCCGTGAAATAAAAATTGAGTGCGAATGCGATGCAGAAGGAAATCAAGGTTATTGCGCAAGTAATATAAATAGCGTATTTGTAAGTTCTCATATCTTCTCCAATCTTTTGCAATTATTATAGCAATTCGAACAGGAATTTTCAACACTAAGAATCCGTGAAAGCAGAAGGTGGATTTACATATCTGTAAGGCTGTGCAGAACGCCGTCGACACCGTGCAGGAGGTTGCCGGCCTGGAAGAACAGACCATCGAGTATCTGCTGCGCTATCAGTGGGGCGAGGACCTCGTGAAGAAGCTGGCGGAAGTGATGGAGAAGTAACTCGACTGTGCCGGGAATCTGACGACAAATTGACGACAACAGGAGCGTAAAATGCCCCGGAAAGAACCGGCTCAGCGTTTTTAGTTCCTCTAAAAATTCGTCATATTTCACTCCGTTTAGCGCTGCCTCCATCGTTATACAGCCATATTTTCAGAACTTGCAGCATCCCTTTTATAGTCGAACAAAAACTCGGTGTAAATAGCTTCAGGTGCTAGTGTTCGCAAGGACGTGGGGGTTCAAGTCCCCCCATCCGCACCAATCAAGGTTCTGACAGAGGTCAGGGCCTTTTTTGTTTTCAATGGCGAATGTAAACCAAAAATAAAATATAGGTTGACAATGGCGCGGAAGTATGGTTTAATAGCTTCAGATAAAAACTGCTCCGGGAGGGGTCAACATGAATCAACCAGAAACGAAAACCGCGCCGAAATCGGCATTTACCGTCAAGGAAACCTGTTATGCAGGACTTTTTGCAGCGGTAATTGCAATTATGGCGCAGATATCCATTCCAATGCCGGGCGGCGTTCCGATGACGATGCAGACGTTCGCGGTCACGCTCGCGGCGATTGTACTGGGCGCGAAGCTCTCGACGGTTTCGACTGTCATCTATCTCATCCTCGGCGCGGCAGGCGTGCCGGTGCTTGCAGGCTTCACCGGAGGACTTGCAAAGTTTGTCGGACCGACAGGCGGCTTTCTGATCTCGTTTCCGCTGATGGCGTTTGTCATCGGCTGGGGCGTGGAGCACCGCAAAGCGTTCCCGGGTGCGTTCGTGGTCGCGCTCGTCGCAGGCACGGTGCTGAACTATGTGGTCGGCGTTGCGATGTTCTGCGCGCTGACGCAGAGCACGCTTGCAGCCGGCATCACGGCCTGTGTGCTGCCGTTCATCCCGACCGCCATTATCAAGGCGATTCTCGCTTCGGTCGTTGGATTTGCAGTAAGAAAACGCCTCAATTAAATACAAGAGCAGCCCTTCCTGCGATTGATGCAGGAAGGGCTGCTTTTTGCCTGCCGGTATGCTTTGAAGTCGGCTGCACGCGGATTTACCCGCCGGCACGGCGAAAGGAACGGACTGATTCCGACTGCGGCAGTAAAGTTGGCGACAGGGTTGGATTTTAAGCGCCGCTATGGTATAATAAATTGATAATTTATGGCTCCTGTTGCATCGATACATGGAGCAGAACGGAAGAACGGGGGAAGGACAATGGGGATCGTGACCGAGATGCTGACGACGCTCGGCGCAAATCTGCCGCTCGTGGCAGTCGGCTGCGCAGAGGTGCTCGCGGCGGCGGCGCTGCTCGGCAGGGCAGCCGTCATGCGCACGCAGTCGGGAAAAAACAGGGCATCGCTTGCGCCGGTCGGGATGAACCGCGATATTCAGCGCGTCCTGAGGCTGGAGAGCGGCGAGGTCATGCTCGTGCTCCGGCGCGAGGATATGATGCTGCTCGCCTGCACCGGCGATCCGGAAAAGCTGCTCGGCGTGTCATATGCGGCGCTGCGGGATAATATCGCTAATCTCAATGCCGCTTTTTCTGACAAAAGCAGATGCCGTGCGGTCTGGAAAAAATACATGGCGTGGGACGGCAGAGAAATGTTCGATGAGGCTGTACAGAGCGGCGGCGGACGCTGGATGCGCTTCATCGTCAGCCGCACGCCCGACGGTGAGTACGACCTGCTGTGCTTCCGCGACATCGCTGCACTGCACGACCGCATCGAGGAATGCGAAAAGCGCCTCGCAGGGGCGGAGGAGGAGAGCCGCGCGAAAACAACCTTCCTCTCGCGTATGTCGCACGAGATCAGAACCCCGATGAACGGCATCATCGGCATGATCTCGCTCGCAAAGAGCAGACTGCGTCCCGGAGACGAGGCGATGCAGTATCTGAACAAGGCGGACGAGGTGTCCGCTCATCTGCTCGCGCTCATCAATGACATTCTGGATATGTCGCGCATCGAGGCCGGAAAGGTCGAGCTTGAGCACAAGGTGTTCAGCCTGCGCGGTCTGGGTGATCGTCTGTATGATATGTTCGCCAAGCAGCTTCAGGCACGCGGCATCCGCTACGAGGTCAATCTGGAGGATATGACGGTCGACAGTGTCGTCGGCGACGAGCTGCGCATCAGCCAGATCATCATCAACTTCCTCTCGAACGCTGTCAAGTTCACGAGCGAGGGCGAGATCATCGTCACGTTCCGTCAGATGATGCTTCAGGATAACGTCGCGGACTTCATGTTCCGCGTTCACGATACCGGTATCGGCATGGATCACGCCTTTCTGAACCGTATTTTCCGTCCGTTCGAGCAGGAGAGCATCGAGACGGGCAGAAAATTCGGCGGCACCGGCCTCGGCATGACGATCACCGATCAGCTCGTGCGTCTGATGGGCGGCGAGATCGTCGTGGACAGTGCGCCGGGCAAGGGCTCGGATTTCACCGTGTTCCTGCATCTGCCGGTGGCGGAGCAGGCCGCCGAGACGGCGGAAGTGCCGGGCGAGACGGCAAAACAGCGCTGCGATGACGCCTTCAAGGGCTGCCGCATCCTCATGGCCGAGGACAACGAGATCAATGCGGAGATCGCGATCGAGATTCTGGGCGAAATGGGCGCACAGGTCGAGGGTGTAGAAAACGGCCGTCTTGCGGTCGAGGCGTTCGAGAATCATCCGGAAAACTGGTACGATCTGATCCTGATGGATGTGCAGATGCCGGAGATGGACGGCCGTACCGCCGCGCGCACCATCCGTGCGCTTGACAGGGCGGACGCAAAAACGATACCGATCTTCGCCCTGTCGGCGGACGCGTTCGTCGAGGACGAGCGCCTGTCCATTCAGAGCGGCATGAACGGTCACTTTGCCAAGCCGGTCGATTTCACCATGCTTCAGCAGGCGATCGGCGTCTATCTGGCGAAGCGGAAAAGAAAGGAGTAAAAGGCGTGGGGCTGAAGGAGCTTTATACCGCGACGGGCGCGAAGATATTCGGCACAGCGAGCACGGTAAAAACCATCGGCGCGGCTGCGGCTGCATCGGCAGTGATTGCAGGCGCGGCGGCCGGAGTCCATGCCTTTACGAGCAACCGGGATTTTACGCCGGACGGCGCAGGACGCGCGATACGCACCAATCAGGTGCACTTTGACGGGAGCGAAAATACGATAGGCAGGCAGGACGAGCAGACGAAAAACGGCGAGAGCGAGATATACGAGCGTGATGAAAGCGCCGAGGAGAAGCAGAAGCCGCAGACCGGCGACAGCGCGTCCTATCTGTTCGAGAATGTGAAGCAGCAGGAAAAGCCGAGCGGGCTGCTCGACAGGGACGGCACGGCGGCAGCCATCGCCGGAACGGTTCCGGCCGCCGGTGCGGCGAGCGTGCAGCCGGGGACGGTGCTCGACATTGTGAAAGACCCTGCGGCGGCGGACATCGTGCTGCATCCGAGCGACGTGGTGCAGGTAACGCCCCCGACCGGCGGCGACACGGCAAACAGCGGCGGAAATACCGCTCAGCCGTCTGTCACGCCGGCGAACCCCTCGACCGGCGGAGAAATCACACCGAACCAGCCTTTCCGGCCGGCAACGCCCGACAGCAGCGGCGGCGGAAGCTCGTCCTCCGGCGGAGAGACCGGCGGCACGACGACGCCGGATGCCCCGGTGACGCCGGTCACGCCGCCCGTGCCGAGCAAGCCGCAGCAGACGGACGGCAAGCCGCCCGAGCAGACCTCGGAGGAAAAGGGGCCGGACATTCCCTGGTTGGACAGCGGCACGCGCTACGACGGCACGGTCACGCTGCCGAGCGACAGCGAGGTCAGGATCGTCGGACGGATCGACAGCACGGATGCCCTGTATGCCGGTCAGATCGTCAATGACGCGGATATCGTCCGCGCGCTCTATGCTTATGTCATGGCCGGCGAAAAGATCTACTACTGGACGTCGAGCGACCTCGGAAAATACATCCGTATCAACCGCGTCAGCTTTGACGGCGGCAAAACCTGGCTCACGGATTTTTCGAATAATATCGAAATCCCGAAAAGCGCCGGGGATCAGTCGATGAAGATCGATATGTCGTATCGCTTCAGCGAAAACAGCGCATGGACGGAATACAGACCGGACGAGGGAAACGCCTATATCGACTGCACGGTCGCGCCGCACCGCATTCTGGTGCTCGGCCGGGAGCTGACCGACAAGGATACGGAAATCCCGCTGGACATCGTGCTGAACAGCGATTATTCCTATAATGAATTCAGCAGAAGGCTCAATCTGTTCGCATTGCAGAGAAGGCTGTATGAGAAGCTGTACGGCTGGGACAGCGGCACATCTTATGACGAGCTTCCGCCCATCGACCGGCTGTTCTCCGGCTGGACGGAGGACGGCAGGCGCGTTTCGTGGGACTATACCTGCGACGGCGGGCGGCATGTGCTCCAGCCGTCGGATTTCGTGAAGGTTCCGGAGAACCTTACGGTTCGTCTGAAGATCAACAAGGGCATGACCTATGAGCTGCAAACGCTGACCGGCTTTGACGAGAGCGCGCTGACCGAAGATGGGGGATATGGTACGCTGACGATACCGGAATATGTTCAGGCGGTTGCGCTCGAGACCGACGGCCGGGAAGAAAGCCCCGTCACCTATCTTCCGTATCTGGTGGGTACGATGGAAATTCCGGCGAGCGTTGTCTACATCAAGCCGGACAGCATCTCCTCAGTCCTCGACGCCTACCGTGTCGCGGAGGACAGCGAATACTATGCCTCGACTGAGGACGGCATCCTGACCAGCAGGGACGGCACGGAATACCTCGCGATCCCGGAGAACAACGAGAACGTCGTGGTCCCGGAGAAGGTCACCTCGGTCAGACTGCCGGAGAGCTACTGCGGAACGGTCACTCTTATGGCGCAGTCGGAAGACCAGCTGCCCTCAATCAATTTCGAGCAGATGCACGACTCTGTCAAGGTGCAGCCCGAGCTGCTGAACGCATTCGTCACAAAGTACGGCAGACAGCTCGACGGAACCGAAACGACGGTCAGCGCAGACGGCGGCGACGCGAAATATGAGGTTCACGACGGCTACCTGACGCATCAGGAGGACGGCGCGACCGTGCTCGACCGCGTGGTGACTGATGCAGAGATCTACCGGCTGCCGCAGGGGGTCGACAGGATCGCAGCGAACGCCTTTGCCGGATCTTCGGTCAAAATCCTGATTACGGACGCAAAGACCTCCTATGCGGCGGACAGCTTCAAGGACAGCATGGTCTCGTATGTGACCTGCGAGGACGAAACGCAGAAGGCTGAGATCAATAAAAAGCTCGACGAAGCGGGTGTTGCGGAGGTCGAGTTTGCGGCGTCGGGCACATCGGATGACGGCTGCTTCTACGTGAAATCGGACGGAAAGATCGTCGTAGTCAATGCGCCGGACGGCATCAGCGAGTATTACGGCGAGATCATCATTGACGGCGAGAAAAAAACGGTCGACAGCATCGCGGCGCACGCATTTGACGGCTGCACCACGCTGGAATACGTTTCGCTGCCCGAGACGGTTAAGACCATCGGCGTTTCGGCGTTCAAGAACTGCACCGCGCTCTCCGGCGTGCTGCTCGGGAGCAAGGACAGCGTGACCATCATGGAACACGCGTTCAACAACTGCACGAACCTGCGCTTTATTGCGTCGAACGCGAAAAACATGGAGCTGAAGAACGATTACGATATTCTGAGTGAATCGGGAAGCGAAACACTTTACGGACAACTGTGGTGTCTGGCAGGCAGCGAAGGCTTCGATGACAGCTGGAGCTGCTACGAGCCGAGGAGTGGTTGGCGCGACGAAACGGATATTGCAGAGTTTCGGGTCATCGACTGCAACGGAGCGAATGTCCTGTACGGCTGCAACGCCGAGGTAGAAAGCGAGCTGTGGGAAGGCAGCAGGCTGAACAGCTGGATTGCGCTGCGCGCCGCCGGTTCGCCCGCAGAGGGCGGCATGATCACCCTGCCTGAAACCACGATCGCGATCAATAATTCCTGCTTCGCCCAGCTGGACTGCGCGTTCACGATCAACTGGGAGAAGCTGCCGCGTCTGGTCCACATCTATGACAGCGCCTTCGCGCAGTCCGGTCTGACAGGCGTGATTCATCCGGTTCAGTCGACGTATTTGATGCTGATCAGGAATGCCGCATTTTATCAGACCAACATTGTGGAGGCAGATTTCCGCGATGTATCTCTGGAGGAGTACGGTGAGTCGGCACTGGCGGACTGCAAACAGCTGCAAAGCGTTTCGTTTGGATGGGCGTGCAGGAAAAGCGACGGTGAATTCATGTCGATTATTCCGAGCAGCTCGTTCTATGGCTGCGATGCGCTGACAGATCTCTATTTTACCACCGAGAAGCCGATTGGACTGCTGACAATGAGTCCGCACGCCCCGTTCCAGTTTGCGGACGGTATCTATGACAGAAATATCCGCATTCATGTTCCGGAAGGGTGCGAGGAAGCGTATTTCCGGGCGTGGAAGCCTATGTTCATCGGCTACACGGACGAGGAGATCGAGAACGGAACGTATTATATCGATATGTCGATGTTTGAGCTCAGCTGGATGGAATGGTATTTCCCGGAGGACAGATGGCCGGAGTTTGTGCAGGCCGTCTGCGACTACCGCGCTATCCACGGCGAAAACAACCTTCGCGCGATGATGGGCATGGAGCTGCTGGAAGAGCCGGAAAATCCGGAGGAGCATAAAGAGGATTATGGATATGCCGACCCGTTCGGCGGCGACATCGAGCTCGACATTGAAATCCCGGACGAGAACCCGGACATCACGCAGGACGGCCAGACCGCTGCTGACGAGACCGCAGCGGATGAAACCGGCGGCGAAAATATCTCCGGCGAAACTGTGACCGGCGAGAGCACGCCGTCTGCTGATGCGCCGGACGGGGAGGACAGCGTGTCCGCCGACACAAACAACACCGAGCCTGCACCGGAGACGACCGATGCGGCAGAGGGAGAAAATACATGATTATCGAACAGTCAAAACAGATTATTTCCGAGATAAACCGCGCGTTTATCGGCAAGAATGAGGTCATCGAGAAGGTTCTGATGACGATTTACGCAGGCGGTCACGTTCTGCTCGAGGACTGCCCGGGCGTCGGCAAGACGACGCTCGCGGTCGCGTTCTCGCGCGTGCTCGGCCTTTCGACGCGCCGCATCCAGTTTACGCCTGACACGCTGCCGTCCGACATCACCGGCTTCACCATGTGGAACCGCAAGACGGGCGAATTCGAATACCGTGAGGGCGCGGCGAACTGTCAGCTGCTGCTCGCCGACGAGATCAACCGCACTTCTCCGAAAACGCAGTCCGCGCTGCTCGAGGTCATGGAGGAGCGCACCATCACGGTGGACGGCGAGACGCACGCGCTCCCGGCGCCGTTCATCTGCATCGCGACGCAGAACCCCTTCGGCTTTGCCGGCACGCAGGCGCTCCCGGAGAGCCAGCTCGACCGCTTCATGGTCTCGCTCTCGATCGGCTATCCCTCGATCGAGGATCAGATGAAGATCATCTCGGCGCAGCGTTACGCCAATCCGCTTGACGAGCTGCATCCGGTCACGACCGCACAGAACGTCATCGAGGTGCAGAAGTTCCTCAGCTCGGTCAAGGTCATGGACGATATGCTGCGCTACGCCATCGAGCTGTGTGAAAAGACCCGCATCCATCCGCTGATCGAGCTCGGCATTTCGCCGCGCGGCGTTGCCGCACTCGTGCGCATGGCGCGTGCATCGGCGGTGCTGCATGAACGGAATTACGTCGTCCCCGAGGATATCCAGTCGGTCTTTCTCGACGTCTGCGCGCATCGACTGGTGCTGCGTCCGCAGGCGCGTGTGGACGGCATGAACGCGCGCGACGTTCTGCGCAGCATCCTGAGCGAGATCCGTCCGCCGGTTCTGTCCGCGAGGTAAGCGGATATGTGGAAAAACCGCGCAGGTTATGCGCTTGCGGTCGCGGCGCTCGCCGCACTCGTCTGGCTGTTCGGCAGACCGTTTCTCGTCTGTGCGCTCGTTCTGGCGGCAGGACTGCCGTTCGTGCAGCTCGCGCTGCTGAAGCGCGACGCGGGCGCGGTCTCGGTCTCGCTCTCCGTGCGTCCCGGCGGCAGGGAAGGGGAAGCGCTCCTGCTCTGCTTTGAGGTAGAGAGCGGGCGTGCGCTGCATGCTGCGCGAAGCATTTATTTCGATCTCGCGATGAACAATCTGCTGCTTGGCGAGGAAACGCACCGCCGGGTGATGCTGACGCTCAGCGACGGCGCGAACCGTTTTTCCTGCCCGATCGTGCCGCCCTGCTGCGGCGAAATCGTGATTTCCTGTCGCGAGACCGGTCTCTGTGATCTGCTGCATCTGTTCCGCGAGCGGGTCGCGCCGTTTGACGAGGTGCGCACGGTCATCTATCCGCGCCCGGTGCAGCTCGAGCTTACGCTGTCGCGCGATGCGGTCGGCGAGACGGGCGACAGCGGTCTGACGCGCAGCCGCAAGGGCACGGATGCAAGCGAAATGTTCGACATTCGAAGCTATGTGCCGGGCGACGACATCCGCTCCATTCACTGGAAACTGTCGGGCAAGACGGACGAGCTGATCGTGCGTCAGGCAAGCGACCGCACGCACTACGATCTGGTCATCCTGCCTGATTTCGGAAGAAAGCAGGGCGGTCTTTTCGTA
>OIWM01003097.1_pt1 | contig 12531 bp, 6 predicted proteins | sample 1587451 | NCBI WGS metagenome assembly OIWM01 (sample SAMEA3888907, study PRJEB22519) | human gut metagenome | biome: human gut; feature: human-associated habitat; material: faeces | place: Denmark | collected 2011
ACAGCAGGTTTCTGCTCAGAATGTAGGGCTGAAGACCAATGGCCTATATTGGTTGGCCACCACGCCGAACATTGGCGTAGAAACGGCATTGTCCCAGAAGGTGACTTTGGAACTGGCCGGCGCATATAACCCTTGGACATTCAAAGATAATAAGAAACTGCGTTTCTGGCTTGCGCAACCAGAATTGAAATACTGGTTTTGCGAGAAATTTGAAGGTCATTTCATCGGTGTGCATGCTCATGGTGCACAATTCTATAGTACATTGGCTCGGAAACGTCGCGACGGATATCTTGCCGGCGGCGGTGTCAGCTATGGATATGATTGGATTTTGTCGCCGCATTTTAATCTGGAAGCAGAGTTTGGTTTTGGATATGCGCGTCTGTGGTATAAGGAAAGCGATTGCATACCATGCATAAAATCGTACGAATGGAAAAATAAGGACTATGTGGGTCCTACCAGGGCGTCTTTGTCTGTAGTGTACTTTTTCTAAACATCGTTTTTTATGAAATCTACTATCAGCTATATCACATTGTTATTGGCTTCTGCCGGATTGATTTGCATGACGGGATGTGCCACGTATAAGGCAGAAAAGGCTATAACTGTTTCTCCGGCTCCTTATGTTGTCGTACCGGATACTGACAATAACGCGCAACTGGATGTTACATTTCGTGTTCCTGGTCGCTATTTGCCGAAGCGGAGCCGCCTTGTCGTGTCCCCACAACTGCTTTCAGGAGATTCATTATTGTATGGATGTTGTCCGATTGCAATATATTCCCCTATCTATAATAAGAAGGTAGAGCGTCTTCGGGTACTTAAAAACTATGAAGATCCGTATGCGGGCAGAATAATCAAAGTTGAAAATACAGCCAGGGATACGGAATTCCCTTATTCGGAGTTTGTTCAGCTTCCTATGGATATTGACAATGCGCGCATGGTGGCAGTAGTCTCTACCAACGGCTGTGGTAAATGTTCTGGTATAGACACTGTCAATGTTGCGACATTTGGTACCCCGGCTACACTTGTAAACCCTAAAAAGGATCTGAAACTTACATGGATTGAACCTGAGTTCAAGATACGTCCTAAAGTAGCAGAAGGGAAAGGTGTGGCGAATCTTCAGTTTGTCATAAATAAGTATGACATCAATCTGGAGATGGGCAACAACCGCAATGAACTGGATGATATGGTTGCAAAACTGGCTCCGGTCCTGAATGATACTCTTGCCACACTGACCTCACTGGAAATTTTCGGTATGGCTTCAGCAGACGGACCGCTGGCATTCAACACTCCGCTCTCGAAAAACCGTGCAAACTCTGCCAAGAACTGGTTGGTGGACCGCCTGCAGATTAGCCCTGAAATTCAGAAAGTTATACGAGTAGGCTCGCGCCCTGAAGGATGGCAACCGGTCTTGGATGCAATGCTGTCGGATCATCATCCCGATGCAGATAAGGTGAACGAAATCATGCAGCGATATGCGGATCAAAATGATGATGTTGCAGAGCGTTACATCCGACAGTTAAGCTGCTGGAAGGACATACGTGCCAAGTATTTACAGAAAGACCGTAAGGTGGAATATGTATATACATATACTATTCGCAGTTTTACTACCGACGAAGAGCTGTTGAGCATGTACAAGAAGCGACCGGATGCTTTCAATGAAGATGAAATGTTGCGGGTGGCCACATTGGCGGTCAACGATCAAGCCCGTAAAGAGGTGTATCTTACATTGATGAAATATTTTCCGCAGTCTGCCGTGGGCGCAAACAATCTGGCTGTACTCTACCTTCGTGAAGGAAATGTCGAAGAAGCAAGGGCCGTGCTTGACAGACAAAAAGAGAGTTCACCAGAGCAACTGAACACGCTTGCTGCAAGCTATATATATTTGGGTGATTATGAGCGGGCTGTAGAATTGTTGCAAGAGATCGAACTGCCTGAAGCGCGTTATAATCTTGGACTGCTCAAGGCCAAACAAAGGGATCTCACGGAAGCTTACGAACTATTGCGTCCATATTCAGATGTAAACAGCGCAATACTGGCTCTCAGTCTGAATAAGAATGAGGAGGCGAAAGATATCATGCAAGGTGTGACTGCCTCGACTGCAGTTTCCGAGTATGTAAGGTCGATGATTTCGGCATGTTTCCATGAAGATGAGGTGTTCTTCGATCATTTGGCCAAGGCCTGTGAAGACGGGAAGTTACGTCGCAGGGCTGCGGATGAACCTGATTTCTATTATTATAAAACTGATGGACGATTTGTGTCTATAGTAAAAAGATAATGGGCGAGACATATGAAAGGTAATTTTATGAAAGGCACTCTGGTGCTGTGGCTTGCTGTATCTACATTCGTTTCGTGTATCAGGGACAAAGTGGAGAATTGTCCTCCGTTGAAAGTCACCATAGCGGTGAAAGACAAGAACTACTTCAATATCGATCAGGTGGACTTCGAGGAGGAACGGAAAGCATCCGATCTCGCATTCCGGGAATATATACCGACATTGACCTGTATACTGCGCGACGCCCATACTGGCGAGATTAAGGATGAGCGGGGGTTGTTCAATGTCACTGGCGACGAAGAAACTGTGCAGGTGCAATTCTGCCCGTGTCTGCCGCATGGCAAATACATTCTCACCGTGTGGGGCGGGTTGAGCGATCTGTCTCCGCTAGGCAATGACTATGATACGATGGAGCTGCATCCCGGGCATATGGAAGGCGAAGATATATACATGGTGAACGACACATTGGTGTATGATGCTTATAACTATGACTATATCGTGGAAATGGAGCGCACCAAAGGTAAGCTCATCGTCTTGGCGGAGAATCTGCCTCAGAATGTGGAATATTCATCGGAGAGTGTCGATAATCTTTTCGCCGGCGTGAACTGCAATTTTCAGTATTCGGGCAATACCCATGTGGATGCCCAGTCGGTGTGGATAGGGAATCATGCGGTGATGAAAACTGTGTTGGCTCCGTCTGTCAAGGAACGCAGTTCATTACTTGGCTTGCAGTTTTATGATAGCGAACAACGGGATGGTGTGAACTGGTCTCCAGAAGATGTGCGTATTACCATGAGACGTAATGAACTTACGATGTTGCGCTATGTTTGGGATGACGTGAAGCGTGATTTTATGGTGTATATGCGTGTGAATGACAACTGGGATCTCATACATGGGATGGAAATAGATTAATCATTCAAAATCAATATAATACAAAGTTTAATTTTAAATCAAATCATTATGAAGAAAAGTTTACTTTTCAGCTTTATGGTTGCAGGGCTTGTAATGATGAGCTCATGCACTAAAGAAAAAGTCATCGTAATGGGTGGTGATGACTCGAATGCGGCTCAGCAGATTGTTCTGCAGGTAGCTAATACCGGTGACGGTTTGCAGACTCGTGCCGGCCGTCCGCTTTATAGCTCTGAGGCTAAACAGACTATTGAGAATGTGAAGGTTATCATCTGTAAAGGCAATGCGGTTAAGTATGTTAAAACTGTAGAGAATTGGAATACATCATCTTCCGAATATACTACTGGCGGACATGGTCGCATGACAACTATCGAAATCCCTAAAGATGAGAGACTCAATGAGGATGGCGTATACACTGTTTATGCTTTCGGTTATCATACCGGCACAGCGTATGAAAACTTGAATACTGCGATTGCAGAGATTGCTACTGGGAGTACATTTGATGCGAATACAGTTTTGAAGATTGCTGCAGGTGTAAGAGGTGAAGAAATCTTTGCAGGTTCAATTACTTTCGAATTGAAAAAGGAAATCGGTTTCAAGAGACCTGTAGTTCTTAACCGTCAGGTTGCAGGTACATTCGGTTATTTCGAGGCTATTCCTTACATAGAGGGAGCAACCAAGCTCCAGCTGGTCGCTCCGCAGCGAAATACTAATCTGGTATTGGGTGAATTCGCCAACTTTGACCTTCTCTCTAACGGGAAAAATGATGGTCATATCAATTATGTTGTCAATGGAACTGGAAAAGCTAGCGACAATGTTATCTATGAAATCGAATTGTCTAAGTGGTTCAAAGAATTGAAAGACGACAATAAAGACGGTTTGATTGATTACTATGCTGCAAACTGGCAGAATCCATATACAGGAAATGCGAACTTCAAGACAGGATCAGTTTTCGGTGGCACATTCTTGATTCCGTTCGCTAAAGTAGGCGAGAAAAAGACTTTTGTCCTGAAACTCACTGATAATATGGGTCATGAATATGCGACATGGACTGTTAAATTGCCTACTACTGACAAACAGACTGCAGAATACACCCTTAAAAGCTGGGAAACTAATTCTTTCGTATCGGCATCCTGCACGGATAATACAACCACTTACAATGTAGTTCGTAACCACCTTTATGGTATCGGTGAAAGAGCTTTGGACAATCCTGAGAATCCTGACAAGCCGACACCAGATCCTAGCAATCCAGATAAACCGGAACCGTTGAACAAGAAACAGGAGTTGACACTCCGTGTGAACGACAACTGGGAGGTTATCCACAAGATGGAAATCGAACAGGACTAATTATTAAAGTAATGTCATAAACATTATTTATCCGAGAAATACTCCCGGAAGTCTTTCCGGGACTTTCGGGAGTTTCTTAAGTACAAAAACTATATGAACAAGAGAAGTAGCATTCTGACAGGCGTATTGGCCATATTTGCGGCAACACTCGTTTCTTGTGTGGATGAGGAGTGGGACAATGTGCTGCACCCCAGTGATATACAGACCCGTGCTCCGCAGGAAGTGACTACTCCGGGAGGACTGGAACAACAGGCGGATGGTACCTGGTTAAGCAAGAATTGCCGAGTGCCGATCGTTGGTCCAGGACGTATCGTGAGCGAGATTAACAGCTCTACTGTAAATGTCGTCGGTGTCGGCAATGGTAATTTAAGCAATATCGTGGACACGGACATTGATAATGGCTGTGCCATCCCGGCTGTGATAAAGGCGGAAATTGAATGTCCAGTTGTCTCGGTAAAAGATATAAACCATATCTATGCGGCAGGGCAGAAAGTGGGGTTTGTGTACAGGGATACGGAAGATGGTGGAGCAAAATTGTTATCTCTCGATCTTCTCAAAAGTGCTACTCTTACAACATATCTTAACGGAAAAAAACAGGAGTCGATAAGAGCAGAAGGAGAAAATAGTGTTGTGAAACTAGATTTGCTGACTCTTAATTCCGGTAAAAAATCCGATCGCGTGATTGCCTTGGAAGTCACCAAACCTTTTGATGAGGTATGCATGGGATTTTCCGGCGTTTCGGCAGAAGCCGTGGCTAAGACCAGTCTTTTCATAAAGTATGCTTTCGTTGGCGAGAATCCTGAAATCCGGGCCACGTCAGAACATGACTTTTCTTATTATTGGACAGGTGGAAACCCGGGGATAACGAAGTCAGGCAAATTCCTAGGCGTGTCAGAAAAGTTTACAGACATATCTGATAAGGAGGCATTAAAGATTGTAGATGACAATGCGGGGAACTATGCTGTTATCAGTGCTGGTGTGTTAGGACTCATTGCTGAATCCGATCGTGCAACTGTCAACTTCAAACGTACAATTCCTGCCGGGACAGAAATCGGTTACACATATTCTGCTGGTGAACTTTTGAACTTGAGTCTCTTCAGTAAGCAATATCCTAGTTTAACCACATTCAATGAGACTAATAGAGAGGTAGAAGAACTTAAATCTGCCAATTCATTACTTAGTGTCGGCCTGGGAAATAACGCGAAACACGCATATATCAGTATGGTGACAGAAAAGGAATGTTCTCAACTGAGAATTATTCGTCCTAAAAAAGGAGTGCTACTTCCTGGTTTGTTGGATATCTCCACCATGAACGTCTATTACGCCTATGCACGAGAAGCCGTAAAGACCGACCCTGCAAATTATTTCACATTCGGTAGTGATACCACTTATAACTATACCTACCGGTTGCCTAAACCGGAAACGGGTAACGTACAATATTATGTCCTGTCAAGTCCTTACGGTACCAGCCCATCTGTAGAGGACGGAAAACTGACCGGAATGCAGAAAGACGGCGCCTATCGCATACAAGCATTCTATACGTCTACGGATGGACGCCAAGTCAGCCATGTTGCAACTATCTATCATAAATCCAATGACGCACAAACTGGTTGCAACAAATATATCACAGCCAAGTCACACGGGGCTTATGCCTCAGAAGCACTTAATTCGAATGGCATTTGTCTGCTATGTCTTTTCAATGGCAGCAACAACTTGAACAATGTAGTGGATGCAGTCGATGGCAATTATGCCACTGTGAATCAATTTACCTCCGTGCTCGATTGGGCGCCGCTGGCATCATTTACGATGAATAAACCTGTAGAGGCCGCAGGTCAAATTCGTACAGGCTTCATAGTACAGGCCAACAGCAAGCTGCTTGATCTTAGTGCCTTGAGCCACTATAAAATACGTTTGTATAACAATGGCACTTTAGTGGGAGACAATACTTCTGACAACAAGTCGAACGTCAAGTTGGGTCTCTTGGGCTTCGACCGCAGCAAGGTTCGTTTGAGTGTGGAAACTGATCAATCGTTCGACCGCATCGAATTGTGGCGCAAAGGTGTAGCCGATGTGCTGACATCAATGCGCATATACAGCATTTTCTATGAACCTACGACGTGCAATGCTGCGGCTCATGGCGGCGGCTGCATGGAAATGCTGACAAATATGAAAGATAACCTTCAGATGGATTACGAAAAGACCAAGATAGATGCTGGATTGTTAAGTGTTGGATCGTCGTTCACTGATATTGAAAACATCCTGGACGGAAGCGAGGAAACCGGCGCATTGCTCGGTAGCGTATTGTCTGCTGATGGCTCGAAAATAGCGCTGAAGTTCAATATGCAAAAAGGAAATCAGGCTGTCGGCATTGTTTTGGGCGGACTGAGAAACCTTGTTGATGTTAGTTTATCCGATGTAGGTGTGTTCAAAGTGTTTAACGACGATAATGAAGTGGCCAGTACAACCAAGGTAGATGTATTGGGTGCCAATGTCTTGTCTAGTGGCGGACGCACTTACATCGAGGTGACACCTGAATCAGACTTCAATAGAATAGAATATACGACCGGCGGTGTGGAGCTGTTGAAGACCTCCAAGATTTGCGGTGTCTATATCCGTCCTGATTTCGACGGGGACGGTATTCCGGACTGTGCGGACGATGACCGTGACGGTGATAAGTTGGGAATAGATGGTGATGATTTTCATACATGCTATGGCAGTCCACTAAATATTCCATTGAAGATAGGCATGGGTACGACTGAGGTGAGCATTTATGCTTATGACGAAGATAAAAAGGAAAATGTCAGATGCCGAGGCGGGGTTGCGGGAAAATTGCTGACGATTCCTGCAAATGCCTTGCCTGTAGGCCGTTATCTGCTTTATCTCTATACTGCAGATGGTGAATACCTGTTGGCACATGATGTGAAAGCTACAATTCATCCCCAGATTTCCACATGGAAGACTAATCCGGTATCTGCCGAATGGAACAACTGGGAAAACTGGAAAGAGGGGAGCCCGTGGAAATGTACCAATGTGATTCTGCCAGCCAATGCTGCTTATTATCCGGAACTGAAAGCTGGGGAAGGCGACTATTGTAAAAACATACACTTTGAAAAAAGTGCGGAACTGCTTGGTATTCAGTATCTCACGATGGGTGAGATGGCGTTTGTTGACATGGCATTGCAGGGAGGGCGTTATTATCTGATATCCGCTCCATTGCAGGAAATGTACACGGGTGATATGTTTATCTCTCCAGGTACAACATGGAGCAAAGACAAATATTTTACTCCGCTTGGCGCCGACAATTATGTCGAGAGGCGAAATCTTCCGGTAGTTTACCAACATTTTTGGAGCGGAACGGCACTGGAGAAACGCGAAGATGGTACAGATATAGATGTAAGTACTGCGAAATGGTCTGCTGATTTCAATGCCGTGAAGACAAAATATGCTTTGGGCCAAGGCTTTCTGATGCGGGCCGGAGATTCTTCCGACAGAAACAGCTATACGTTCCGTTTTCCAAAGACGCACGACTCATACCGATTCTTCCGTTCCAATGGCTCTGCGACCGACAAAGTAGAAAAGCTGAACCGCAATTCGGCGAATATCGGCAAGTTCGCAATGAGCACGCCTGGAAGTGTTACTCTTGAAAACAAAGAAGCGGGAACAACATTCCTGATGGGCAATCCTTTCATGACGCATATTGATGTGTCCAAATTCTTGGCTGCCAATTCGGAAATTGCCGAAGTCAGAGTATTCAACGGCAATTCATACGATCCTACGAAAGATATTGAAAGCCAGACGGTTTCCAGTACAAGCGATAAAAATCTGTTGGTGGCACCGATGGAGGCTTTCTTCATAATCATAAAGGACAAGAAAATATCACTGACAGTATCATTGAATGGCGAAATGCTTACACAAAAGCATAAGCCCACCAATAAGGAATAATATATGTGGAGTTTTAGACAAAGAAAATATCTGGTATTCGGGCTGTTGTCGATGTGGGTCTGCGGGTGTTCGGCGAATGGGGATTATGATTCTTCCGACTCAGTTGCCGATCCATATTCCATTGCCATCGTTGTGAAAGGTAATTCGCTAGTAGCATCACGCACGGCAGTTGTAGATCCTGACGACAATCTTCGTGGCAAGCAGCACGTTACTCGTGTGCAACTTTATATCTACGAACAAGATAAGGATGCCGCCGATTTTACATGTGTTGCTACTGAAGATGTCAAATGGCGTCACTTGGATGGCTCCGCGAATGGTCTGGAAACTCGCGAACAGAAGTATGTGACTGAATATCAAGCGTATGAGGATGGCGTAAACTATTTGTTCTTGGCAATGGGATTCGATGATACATTTACAGGTACGGTCAAAAAGCCGGTTTATGACAATGCGAATTCCGTGGCAGCTTATGGACAGCCAAATTCGATAGCGAATATCGGCAAGAAACTTTCAGAGGAGTATTTCAAATTGCAGGAAGGTGCAGGCGTGGACTTGATTGCCGGTTCTGAACTCTTTGCGGGATATCGTACATTTACAAAGTCAGACCTTAAAAACGGAATATCGGTCACACAACCTATTGACCTGTATCGCCGAGTGGCAGGGATTGTGGGATATTTCAAGAATTTGCCTAAACAGATAGATTCTAAAGATGTGGCCAGTGTGCAGCTGAGATTATATGAAAGTCAGAACACTAAGGCATATTTCCTGCCGAATCTTCCTCATGGCTATTCGGCTCCGAATGATGTGCCTGATGATGAATATGTAGATTTCATCACCTCTCCTTATAATAATCCGTATGATATCACTGGGCGTGTAATAGCCTCTTATGACGTGGCCGAAGGAAAAACGGAGTTCTCGCTTTCTGCTTATCTGTTGCCTGTCGCTGCATCTGTAGACAAAGGTGTAAGTACATTGAAATTGGTCATGCTTTCTGCAGACGGGACAGAACTTGCCGCGCGTAGAATCTTATATACGGAAGAATCGGATATCAGTACACGTAGCGGAACCGGCATCATTGACAAACCCGGTGAAGAAGGCGACAGCCGTGCTATGCATTATCCCATTCGTGCGAATCATTTTTACCGCATGGGGGAAAGGAAAAAGCCGATTGACCTAAGTGGACAGACCAGTGATATTTACATTGAAATAGATCCGGTGTGGGATGAGTATTATGGCGGTTCGATGGATAATGAAATGATTCCTCCCGGCATCGGCATTGACAAAGATTGGGGCGAGCATCTAGGCGGAAAGCTCGATGGTGAATCGCAGAATAAGTAATACGCATTAGTATAAACAGGATATGACAAAAGAACTATTATGGACAAGTGTGACGGCGTTAATTGCAGGATGCCTATCTTCATCATGCTCATCCGTTAATGATGTTGTACCTCAGGAAGAGAACGCGTCGGCTACATTTACAATCGGGCTTGATGTGCGGACTCGTGCCGCTCAAAGTCTCAACCTTGCAAATTATGATGCCAAGATGTATCTCTACGAGGGATATGAAGAAAAAGACGGAACGGTAGGTTATTCACTTAAAAAAGAGGTGAATATAACGGATAATCGTCTGACTATAAATGACTTGGTATCTAAAACAAAATACAAGGCGGTGTTCCTTGCTGTTCCTAAGGGACAAGAGCCCGCATTGCCGGAATATGGAACTATGGAGATAGCACCTTCTTATATTACGTCTACAGCGAAGTATATTAATGGAAACGAGACTGAGACTGACAAGAATATCTTCCGCAGTATTCTCAGTTTTATAGCTTCGCCTAGTGCGGGTTCGCAATCTACAGTGCTGACGCGCCAGAATGGTGCCCTGGAGGTCAGAATCAAGAATGTGCCTAACATGGCTTCTGTAAAACTCCATATGAAAGGATATACCACGATGTATCTTAATGACGGAACCGGAGGTCAGGTAATAACCGAAGGACAGCCTGTGGTTTTATCGAAGACGGTTACCGAAGGGCTTACAGCATCCGAGGTGCGTGTGAAAATCAATCTTTTGCCGCAGGAGGATATTGCCGATGCCTCAGGCAATGACAATTATCTCGAAATCCTAACCAATGACGGCAAGTCACAGAAATATCCTATAAAGTCTGACCACGAGATGATTCCGATTTATCCGAATCAGGTGACTTGGCTTACATTGGGCAGCGGATCGGGTAATTTCGACGTAAGCTTCAGCGGCAAGATACATCTCGAAGATGACAATTGGGACGGATGGAACGATGATTTCGCGGAATCATTGCCAGATGCTTCAGGCATTGCTACGAAAGGACAGTTCAGAGCCAGATTCTTTCTGCAGCAGGCAAATGTAGATAACGTGCAGACTCGCTCTGCCGTGAACGGTAATTCTACTCAGATACAGTCGCTTGTTTGTCTCATTTACCAAAAGCAACTGGACGGAACGTATAAATATTATACCGAAAAGCCAGTGTTGACATATGAGGGAACTACAGGAGCGATTGACGCTCAGACATACGAATGGCCATTGAAGCAGGAAGTTAATTTCGATTTGCCTAACGGGGATTACAAGGCGATATTCGTCGGCAATGTAGATAAAAGGTTGTTTGCCGACCAGAAAGACAACGAGATTCTTACCTCATATAAGGGAGACATGGCTTCTGCACGTATCAATATGCCGGAATTGGGTCCGTTGGGTTTCAACAAGTATAACATGTTCTATCTCTGCACTGTAGATTTCAGTGCAGCCAATCCTTCGCCTACGGTACTGATGCAACGTGTGATGTCGAACAATGTGTATGGTCGCGACATGATAGATGACAATACTGCAGTACAGATGTTGGTGAACAACTTGGTAAAACAGATACGAGAGAATAATTTGACCACAGAGGTCGTGCAGGCATTGTTGCATTCGACTTTGTTGGACGCGTTGAGTAAAGCTACAGGGCTTGATGCTATCGCTGGAGGCTTGACGACAGTCGTGGATCGTTTGGTGAATATGCTTTTGGGAGATGTTCTGGAAATGCTTAATGAACAGCTGCTTAAAGAAGTGACCACGCGTCTTCAGGCTGCTTTGAAGGGAGAAGGAGGCCCAAGTAAAAGTCTGCTGGGATTGAACTATATTCTTAATCCATGGACTACTGCCGAGGCTGTGGATATTACCTATTCGTCATTGCCGAAAAGCATTGACTTCAATCGTAATTGCCGCTCCTTCTATCCTGTTACTGCATGGGAGAATATTCCGGTATCCCATACGAATAATTTGGGTAGGTGCTCGGTCGTAAGTCTGTGCGGTGAAGGAAAATTGAAAGAAATAAACATAAACAAGAACAGCGAGGGATATACTAAGTTGCTGGCGCCGATTCTAAATAAGTTGGATGACAAAGTCCTTGATGGGCTGCTTGTCAATATTCATGCGCCTCTATGCTATGAGCAGCAGTCCAATCTGCAATATAGCACTACGTATGAATTGCTGAACCTCACCTTGAGCGATTTTAAGGAAGACTCTACCGGGGAACCGTTGGAACTGAATATTCAATTGAAAGACATAGTCAACATTGAGCAATTGGTAAAGTGTCCCTTGGGGGATAATGTATTGACGCAAATCGGAGGTGGCTTGACGGACAAACTCCTTCAGCCTTTGATCGATGCGCTGAATACAGTGGTCATAAAACCTCTCAATATCCGTTTGCCGGGTTTGAATCTTAACAACATAGTGCTGGAGGGCTCTTGGGATGCAACTCATGTGTCGGATGGGACTATTGCGCCATTGTTAATGTAATTTAATGGGTTTTCTAAAGTTATTGCGTGACAAAAGTTCTTTAAGAAACACTCTCGGTGCATTAGTCACTGGAATTTATAACGGAAACCACAGCCTCTGCTGATGAGGAAATGTGGTTTCCGTTTCTTATTTGCAGCGTATGGTCAGAAAACGGTGATTCCTGGCCTTTCCAGTACTACAACTAAACGAGAGATTGCATTCCGCACAAATCTACTCATAACCGCACAAGTCCGCTTGCGACCGAAATTCAAAAAATGGG
>OIWM01003099.1_pt1 | contig 12525 bp, 10 predicted proteins | sample 1587451 | NCBI WGS metagenome assembly OIWM01 (sample SAMEA3888907, study PRJEB22519) | human gut metagenome | biome: human gut; feature: human-associated habitat; material: faeces | place: Denmark | collected 2011
CCGAGGGACTTGGACATCTTGCGGCCCTTGTCGTCGCGGACAAGGCCGTGGATGAGCACGGTGTGGAACGGCGGGCGGCCCGTTTGCTTGCAGGCCGAGAAGATCATGCGCGCGACCCAGAAGAAGATGATGTCATAGCCCGTCACGAGCACGTCCGTCGGATAGAAGTACCGGAAGTCCTCCGCATTCGTGTCCGGCCAGCCGAGGGTCTCGAACGGCCAAAGCGCCGAGGAGAACCAGGTGTCAAGCACGTCCTCATCGCGGGTGATATGCTTGCTGCCACACTTTTCGCAGCAGGTCGCATCCTCGCGGGAAACGGTCATATGGCCGCAGTCGGCGCAGTACCACGCCGGGATCTGGTGGCCCCACCACAGCTGACGGGAGATGCACCAGTCGCGGACGTTCTCCATCCAGTTCGTATAAATTTTTGTGAAGCGCTCCGGCACGAACTTCGTCTCGCCGTCGTTCACGACGCGCAGCGCCTCTTCGGCCAGCGGCTTCATCTTTACGAACCACTGGGCGGAGATGATCGGCTCGACGTCGCGGTGGCAGCGGTAGCAGGTGCCGACATTGTGGTTATACGGCTCGACCTTCACGAGGTAGCCCTGCGCCTCGAGGTCGGCGACAATCTGCTTGCGCGCCTCATAGCGGTCGAGGCCCTGATATTTGCCGCCGTTCTCGTTGACGACACCCTTATCGTCGAGGACGCGGATGACCTCGAGGTTGTGGCGCAGGCCGACCTCAAAGTCGTTCGGGTCGTGAGCCGGCGTCATCTTGACGCAGCCGGTGCCGAAGTCCATTTCGGCATAGTCGTCCGCCACGACGGGGATCTCCTTGCCGACGAGCGGCAGAATGACGTTCTTGCCGACGATGTCCTTGTAGCGCTCGTCGTTCGGGTTGACGCACACGCCGGAGTCGCCGAGCATGGTCTCGGGCCGGGTCGTCGCGATGATGACCTCGCCGGAGCCGTCTGCCAGCGGATAGCGCACATGCCACAGATGGCCGGGCTTGTCGACATATTCGACCTCGGCATCGGACAGGGCCGTGACGCAGTGCGGGCACCAGTTGATGATGCGGCTGCCCTTGTAGATAAGGCCCTGCTCATACAGGTTCACGAACACCTCGCGGACGGCCTTCGAGCAGCCCTCGTCCATCGTGAAGCGGGCACGGTCCCAGTCGCAGGACGCGCCGAGGCGCTTCTGCTGCTCGACGATACGGTCGCCGTACTGATGCTTCCAGGCCCAGACGCGCTCGAGGAACTTCTCGCGGCCGAGGTCATAACGGGTCTTGCCCTCCTTGCGCAGCTCCTCCTCCACGCGGATCTGCGTGGCGATACCGGCATGGTCCACGCCGGGGATCCAGAGGGCGGAATAGCCCTGCATGCGCTTGAAGCGGATGAGCACGTCCTGCATGGCGGCGTCCATGGCATGGCCCATGTGGAGCTGGCCTGTGACATTGGGGGGCGGCATGACGATGGTAAAGGGCTTCTTGTCCGGGTTGCGCTCGGCATGGAAATAGCCGTTGTCTACCCAGAATTTGTAGAGCCGGTCCTCAACGTCGCGCGGCTCGTAGGTCTTTGGCAGTTCTTTCATAGTCTTCTCCTTTTTGACGATAAAAATCGCCCTGAGCTTCATCATATGCTCAGGGCGATGCAGATTACCGTGGTACCACCTGAATTCCCGCCGAAGGCGGGCACTCTTGCTCTGTAACGGGAGCACCCGTGCGGCCTACTGCAGGTTCGGCACGCCCGCTCCGAAGCGACCTTCTCCCGACCTGCGCAGGGGCTTTCAGCAGCCGCCCCCTCTCTGCAGCGCGCGGATGGGATACTCCTCTTCTTCCATGCGTTTTCACTATGCGGTTATGATAGCCGAAAACCGGCCGGTTGTCAAGCGTTTTTGGGCAGATAGCCGCTCATTTCGGCGGCCATATCGTCCAGCAGCTTCATGGCGGCTGCGCGGTCGGCGTCAACGGCGGTCAGATAAATCTTGACCTTCGGCTCCGTGCCGGACGGACGCAGGATGACCGTACCCTTCTCGCCGAGCTGAAGCACGAGCACATTGGACTTCGGCAGCGTGACCGCTTCCTCCGTGCCGTGGACGAGATCGCGCGTGACGCGCGCCTGATAGTCCGTGACGGACGTAACGGCAATGCCGCACACAGCCTTCGGCAGCTCGCGGCGCATCTGCGCCATAAAGCCAGCGGAAATTTCCATGGCGTCCGGGCCCTGCAGCTCGCAGCTCAGCACGCTCGCCTCATGCCAGCCGAAGCGGCTGTAGAGCGCGTCCATGTGCTCGGCCAGATTTTTGCCCTCGCGCTTGAGCGCGGCGGCGAGGTCGCAAGTCAGCATGGAGGCGACGACGGCGTCCTTATCGCGGGCATACGTTCCCTTGAGGTAACCGCAGCTCTCCTCAAAGCCGAAGACGAAGCGGTTCTCCTCGTGCTTCTGCTCAAGGGCGAGAATTTCGCCGCCGATGTACTTGAAGCCCGTGAGGACCCTGCGCATCTTCACGCCGTAGCTTGCGGCGATCTTGTCTGCCATCGGGGTCGAGACGATGCTGCGCACGGCGACAGGGTCTGCCGGGAGCGTGCCCGCCTTCTGCATCGTGCCGAGGATGTAGTCCAGCAGCAGGCAGCCCAGCTCGTTGCCGCTAAGCTTGCGGAAGCCGCCTTCCACCGGGACGGCCACGGCCACGCGGTCGCAGTCCGGGTCCGTGCCGAGGATGAGGTCCGGGTGCGTCTCTCGCGCGATCTTGTAGCTCTCGTTCAGCGCGGCGTCCGTCTCCGGGTTCGGATATTCGCAGGTCTTGAAATCGCCGTCCGGCTTTTCCTGTGCGGGGACGACGGCGACGTTCACGCCGATGCGGCCGAGCACGGTGCGAACCGGCTTGTTGCCTGTGCCGCACAGCGGCGTGTAGAGCAGGTTCAGGTTATCGGACGGGACAGTGGCAAGGCGCTCGCCGAGAACGGTCTCATAGTAGCGCTCCCACAGCTCCGGCGCGATGAATTCCACGCCGCCCTCCGCAAGGAAGTCCTCAAAGCTCTTTTCCGCCGGGAGGAAATACGGGATTTTCTCGATCTCGGCAAACACGCGGGCCGCCGGCTCGTCCGTCATCTGGCAGCCGTCCGGGCCGTAGCACTTGATGCCGTTGTAGATGCCCGCATTGTGGCTGGCGGAAACGACGATGCCGCAGCCGCAGCCAAGCTGGCGCACGGCAAACGAGAGCATCGGCGTCGGGGCCAGCTCGTGATAGACATAGACATGCACGCCGCGCTCCGCGAGGGCTACAGCGCACAGCTCCGCATAGCGGCGGGAGTTGTGGCGGGAGTCATAGCCGATGGCGCAGCGCTGCGGCAGCTCCGTCGAGGTCAGCCATGCGGCAAGGCCCTGCGCCGTGCGGCGAACGGTGAAGTCGTTCAGGCGATTCGTGCCGATGCCCATAATGCCGCGGATGCCCGCGGTGCCGAACTGCAGCTCCGCGCCGAAGCAGCCCTTGCGCTCCGTCTCGTCGTTCTGCATGGCGGCCAGCGCAGCGCGCCCGGCCTCATCCAGCGGTGCCTGCTCGCACCACTGCTGATAACGTTCCAGTTCCGTCATTTCAGCCTCCTGTAAGTTATGTAGTAACACGCCCCGCCCCAATGGGACGGGGCGCTGTGTCGTCCGGTTATTTCAAAAACGGTTCGATCAGGCGCTGCGTTTCCGCATCGTCTGCGCGCGTCTCCCGCAGGGACTGCAGAAGGGCCTGCGCCGCCTGCTCCGTCTCTGCCGGAGCGATCACGAGCACCGGCGTGCCGGTCTCTGCAAACCCGCCGTCCGCATCGCGGTGCAGCAGCACAATGAGCTGCTCCCCGGCCGCGTCGCACCAGAGCATATCGTCCTGCCAGAACATCCAATCCGAGTCGATGTCCGACGGCAGAATCAGGCTGTCCATGATGCGGCTGCCGTTTACGAATACGCCGCCCGGATCGTTTGCCTCAAAGGAATCCGCGTGATTCCGGAAAAGGTAGTGATACGAAATGCCGCTGATGAGGACGGTACAAGGCTCCGCGGAGCCATCCTCCTGCAGAGCGATCGCCTGCATCGTCCGGCTTTCCGTCTTTGCAATCGGCGTGTTCCAATACGAAATGATCACGGTCCCGAGAACCACGAGCGCGGCAAGCGCAATACAGGCTGCGGCAATGGCAGCTGCATGCTTTCTGTTTTCTGCGGTTTTCATATAGCACCTTCCCTTTCAGCATAAACCGGGTAATCGTTAACTACGGGTCACTTGAGATAAGGGGAGATCGCGTTTTTTGTCTCATCCGGGAGCGCTTCCTGCAGCGACAGCAGCAGCTCCTGCGCCGCCTGCTCCGACTCTGCCGGAGCGACGACGAGCGACTGCATGCCGGGAAGCGGCAGGACGAGCGTGCTGCCGTCGGCTGCGATCCAGAACGGATCGGTATCCGCCTGCATTGTGAGCCACGGGTCAAAGGCGTCGTCCGGCAGGATAACGCCGGAGCAGACGCGCGTACCGTCGACATAGATGCCGCCGTCCGTCCCCGTCTCGAACGCGCCGACTCTGCCGCCGAGCAAATAGGAGCGGGACGTGCCCGCGATGCGCACGGTGCACGGCGTGGCCGAGCCGTCCGGTGCGAGGGTCATGCCCTGCATGGTCCACTCGTCGGCGCGCTCTGCCGCATGGTCGCGGTTGGATGCGAAGAAAATGCCGATGCCGCAGACCACAAGGAGCGCAGCCGCGACGGCGGTGATGAGAATACGGTTCCGGCTCATGGCGCCGGTTTACACGTCTTCGATGATCGCGGAGTTGTTCTTAGCCTGCGGATTGACGAGGGCGCGGAACTTCGAGCGGGAATTGCGGATCTCGCTCAGAGCCTCGGCCACAGCCTCCTCCGTGCGGCGCAGGGAATCGTCGACGTAGTCGTTCGTGACCTTCTTGAGCTCCTTGATCTTATCCTGCGCGGCGCGCACCATATCGTTGGCCTGATTCTTGGCCTCGAGATAGATGGCCTCCTGCGAGACGAGCTGGCGGGCCTGTGCCTGCGCGGACTTCATGATATTCTCGGCCTCGCGCTTTGCGTTCGTAATGAGCTCGCTGCGGGAGTCCACGATGGTCTTTGCCTGCTTCAGCTCGCCGGGGAGCTGGTTGCTGATCTCGTCGAGCAGGTCGAGGACCTTTTCGCGCTCAACAGCGCACTTATCGCTGCTGAACGGCACGGAGCGTGCGTCCTGCACCATTTCATACAGGGTGCCGATCAATTCTTCAATGCCGTGTTCGTTCATGATATTGCCTCCTAATCGTTGCCGCCGCCCGCCCCGGTCTTGCGGAGCAGGGTGATGGTCGTTTTTCCGTAATGATAGTCTTTTGAGCGGGTCAAGCCCGGAAATTCCTCCGCAAGCGGTTTGCCGAGGGGCCTTTCTGTGATAATTATACCACCATCCGACAAAATGTCAATTTCCGATAGGTGCTGAATCGCCGTTTCGAGGGATTTTTCTGCATAGGGCGGGTCGAGGAAGATCAGGCGGAATTTCCGCCTGCACCGCGCAAGATACTGTGTGAAATCCGCGCACACGACCTCTCCCCTGTCTTCAAAATGCGTACGGCGCAGATTCTCGCGCACGAGGGCAGCGGCATCCTGCCGGTGGTCGACAAAAACGGCGCGTGAGGCCCCGCGGCTGAGCGCCTCGATGCCGAGCTGGCCCGTTCCGGCGAACAGGTCGAGCACGTCGCCCGCAATGTCGAACTGGATGATGTTGAACAGGGCTTCCTTCACGCGGTCCGTCGTTGGGCGCGTGAGCATGCCCTCCGGCGTTTTCAGCTTTGTGCCGCGCGCCGTTCCGGTGATAACTCTCATGGCTGTGTTTGCTCCTGTCCGTGATAATGGTCATAGACCGCCTGCGCCTGCGGCGCGGGCAGCACCTCCTGCAGCTCCTCCCGGCTGGCGGCGCGGATGGCCGCAAGCGAGCGGAAGCGGCGCAGGAGCTGATTGCGGCGCTTTTCCCCGATGCCGGGGATGGCGTCGAGCTGCGAGCCGCGCACATGGCGGCTGCGCAGGGTACGCTGATAGGTAATGGCGAAGCGGTGCGTCTCCTCCTGAATACGCCCGATGAGGGCGAACACTGCCGGGTTGCTCTGGATGCTGATCTCCTGCCCGTCCGGCGTAACAAGGGCGCGCGTGCGATGGCGATTGTCCTTGACCATGCCGAAGATCGGCAGGAACACGCCCATTTCCGACAGGGCGGCGCGGACCGTCTCGGCGTGCACGGCACCGCCGTCGATGAGCAGGGCGTCCGGCCGCTCAGCAAAGCCGCTGTCGCCGTCGAGATAATGACGGAAGCGGCGGCAGAGCACCTGCCGCATGGAGGCGTAGTCGTCCTGATCCGTCAGGCCGCGCACCTGAAAGCGCTTGTAATCGCTCTTTTTCGGCTTGCCGTCCTCGAAGACCGTCATGGAGGCGACGATATCCGTCCCCGCGATGTTCGAGATATCATAGGCCTCGAGGCGGCGCGGCGGCTTATGCAGACCGAGCATGCCCTGCAGCAGCACGAGCGTGCCGCTCAGGCGCTCTGCCTTCGAGGTGGCACGCTCGGCCTCCTCGCGGGCGTTTTTCTCCGCCAGCTCCACGAGCCTGCGGCCGTAGCCGCGCTGCGGCGTGCGGATGAGCACATGCTTGCCGAGCTCCTGCAGCAGAAGCTCCTCGAACAGTGCGGCGTCGTCCATCTCCGCCGGGAGGAATATGCGGCGCGGCGCGGCCTTGCGCGTCAGATAGTACTGCTTGACAAGCGACGACAGCGCGTCGTCCGGCTCCTCCGGCACTGGCAGGACCTCATAGTCCTTATCCATGAGGTTGCCCTTGATAAAGTGCAGCACCGCGAAGCAGGCTTTCGCCTCCGTCTGGTACCAGCCGATGACGTCGGTGTCCGCCATCGTGCCTGCCGTGACGAGCTGCTTCTGCCCGAGCAGCTCAATGGCGCGCAGACGGTCGCGGTATTCCGCCGCGCGCTCAAAGCGCAGCTCCTCGGCCGCGGCCTCCATCTTCTCCTGCAGCTCCTGACACAGGCTCTGGTGCTTGCCCTCGAGCAGAAGGACGGCCTGCTCCAGCCGCGCGTGATAGTCCGCCTGCTGCATGCAGGGCCTGCACCAGCCGTCGCAGCGCTCCATCTGATAGTTCAGGCAGGGCCGCTCCCTGCCGATGTCGCGCGGGAATTTTTTGGAGCAGCCCGGCAGGCGGAACGTCGTACGCAGGGCGTCGATGACCTGCTGTGTGCGCCCTCGGCTGCCGTAGGGGCCGAAATAGCGCGCGCCGTCGTCCGTGACGCGCGTGGCCAGCGTGATGACGGGATAGGCCTCACGCAGATCGACGCGCAGGTAGGGGTAGCCCTTATCGTCCTTGAGCAGGATGTTGTATTTCGGCATATAGTGCTTGATGAGCGAGCATTCGAGCACGAGCGCCTCGAACTCCGTCGCGGCGGCGATCGTCTCGAAATGATCGACATTCGACACCATTTTGCGCGTTTTTGCATTGTGCGCCGCCGTATCCTGAAAATACTGACTGACGCGGTTTTTCAGTTTTTTTGCCTTGCCGACATAGATCACGGTCCCGGCGGCGTTTTTCATCAGATAAACGCCCGGCTCATAGGGCAGCGACAGCGCTGCCTGCTTCAGTTCCTCACGGGTCATGCTTGCTCCATTCTGACGAGAAAGCTGCCCCAAACGCCGCCGATTCCGTGCGTTTGGGGCAGCCGTTCATGTTGAGCGGATCAGAAAATATCCTTGACGAGCATCTGCGCCAGCGTCTTGACTGCCGCTTCCTCGTCCGGGCCTTCGGCGATCAGCGTGACCTCCGTGCCCGTGGTGATGGCCATGGAGAGTACGCCCAGCAGGCTCTTGGCATTGATCTTCCGGTCGTCGACCTCGATCCAGATGCTGGAACGGAATTCATTGGCCTTCTGAATGAAAAACGTAGCCTGTCTGTTGTGCAGACCAGACTCACACTTGACCACCGATTTTTCTGTATACATCCTGTGTCACTCCTTCAAATTTGAGGCTGCGCGAGGTGATATGCTTCTCTTAGAATATAACAAAACAGGGGCATTTGTCAACTGTTTTCTCAAGTTTGCCGGGATTTCCCGTCAGGCCAGCTCGGCGATGGTCACACCGTCCTCGCCCTCGCCGTAGACGCCGAGGCGGTAGCGCTTCACGCAGCGATTGCGCTTCAGCTCGTCCTGCACGGCCTTGCGCAGGACGCCCGTGCCCTTGCCGTGGATGATACGCACGGAGGCGAGATTGGCCATCATGGCGTTATCGAGGAAGATATCCAGCGTAGCAACGGCCTCGTCAGCCGACATGCCGCGCAGGTCCAGCTCCGTTGAGGCGCCCGCGCTGCGGAAGGCGCGCTGGCTGCGCTCGATGATCTTCTTGGCCTGCTGCTTCGTCTCCTCAATGAGATATACCTCGTCCGGCTGCGCCGTGACCTTCATGATCCCGGCCTGCAGCAGATAAGAGCCGTCCTTGTTAATGGCCAGCACGCTCGCTCGGGTGCCGAAGCGGATAAGCTCGACTGTGTCGCCGACGCGGATGGCACGCGCCGCCTGCGGACGCGGCTTCGGCGTGTCGTCATGCCCGGCAAGGCGGTCCTCTGCCTCGTTGAGCCTGCGGCGCAGCTCGGTCTGCTTCGCGTTCGAGCCCTGCACGTCCGCGTTTTCCCGCAGCTGCTTGCGCAGCTGCTTCAGCTCGTCTGCGACCTCGTTCGAGGTGCGGCGGGCATCGTCGATGATGCTCTGCGCCTCGGCGCGGGCCGCGCGCACGGCTTTTTCGCGCTCGCGCTTGATCTCGGCATAATAGGCCTCGGACTTTTCCTTCATCTGCTCCGTTTCCTGGCGCAGGCGCTCTGCCTCGAGCTTTGCGGCCTCCATCTGCTGGCGCTGCTGCTCGAGCTGGTTCAGGACGTCCTCAAAGTTGCGGTCGTTTTCGTTCACAAGGCTCTTTGCCTTGTCGATGATCGGCTCCGGCAGGCCGAGGCGGCGGGAAATGGCGAAGGCGTTCGATTTGCCGGGGATGCCGATGAGCAGGCGGTAGGTCGGCCGCAGCGTCTCCACGTCGAACTCGCACGAGGCGTTCATGACGCCCTCCGTGCGCATGGCATAGAGCTTCAGCTCGGCATAGTGCGTCGTGGCAGCCACGCGGCTGCCGCACTGGCGGCAGAACTCGATGAGCGCATTGGCAAGCGCCGCACCCTCGGCCGGGTCCGTGCCCGCGCCCAGCTCATCGAACAGCACAAGCGTGTCGCGGTCACAGCCGGCGACGATGTCGACGATATTCTTCATGTGGGCGGAGAAGGTGGACAGCGACTGCTCGATGGACTGCTCGTCGCCGATGTCCGCCAGCACCTGCCGGAAGACGGAAATGGCGCTGCCGTGGTCGGCCGGGATATGCAGGCCGCACTCCGCCATCAGTGTCAGAAGGCCGATGGTCTTGAGCGTAACGGTCTTGCCGCCGGTGTTCGGGCCGGTGATGATGAGCGTGTCAAAATCCGAGCCGAGCCGCAGCGAAACGGGGACGACCTTCTTGCGGTCGATGAGCGGATGCCGCGCCCGCACGAGCTCCAGACTGGCGTTCGTGCGGATCTCCGGCTCCATGCCGTCCATCTTGTGCGACAGGCGCGCGCGGGCAAAGATGCAGTCGAGCTGCACGAGCATCTCATAGCTGTGGCAGATGCCCTCGCGGAACGAGGCCGCCTCGGCCGACAGTGCGGCCAGAATGCGCTCGATCTCCTTCTTCTCGCGGATCAGCAGCTCGCGCAGGGCGTTGTTCGCATTCACGGCGGACATCGGCTCGATGAAGAACGTGCTGCCCGTCGAGGACACGTCGTGGACCAGACCGGGAATTTCGCTCTTGTATTCGCTCTTGACCGGCACAACATAGCGGTCGCCGCGCAGCGTGATGATCGGGTCGCGCAAATACTTGGAAAAGCTCGGCGAGGAGATGATCTTCTGCAGCGAATCCTTGACCTTTGCGCTCTGGATGCGCATATGGCGGCGGATATCCGCCAGCTCGCTGCTGGCTGCGTCGGCGATCTCCTCCTCGGAGAGAATGGAATTCGTGATCTTCTCCTCGAGATAGCGGTTCGGCGAAAGCTCCTGAAAATAGACGTCCAATACGGTCGGCTCGCCGTCCTCGCTGTAATAGGCCTTGACATTGCGGATGCAGCGCAGCACACCCGCAATGCGCAGCAGCTCCATCGGCGTCAGGCAGCCGCCGCGGTCAGCGCGCTCGAGGCTGGCTGCCACGGGCTTGAGCTCATGGAAGCCCGGCGCGCCCTTGCGGACGATCATGCCGCAGGCCGCCGTCGTCTGCTGCTGGAGCAGGCGGATCTCCTCCGCATCGTCCAGCGGCAGCAGGGCGCGGCAGCGGTCCTTGCCGTCCTCGGAGTTCGCGCAGTCTGCAAGCTGAGCCAGCACGTTGTCCAGCTCGAGCTTGCGCAGGGATTTTTCGTACAGTTCTGTCATGGTACAGATACCTCAGATATGGATTCAAAGAAATAAGGATTTATAAAAATCCAGCGTGGAAAAGCCGCGCTCCAATCGCGTGCAGAGATAGCTCTCCGTGATCTGCCCCAGCTCGGAGAGCGACGGCTCCGCAAGCCGGAACGAGAACACGCGCGAAGATGGCGCGGAGTCCAGATAGCGCAGGGCGGCGCGCGTCCCGGCACTCATGGGAAGACGGATGTCGTCCTCCCCCTCCGCGCGGCAGGCGGCGCACTGCAGCACGCCCTGTGAGATATTGAAGCGATCCGGCTCCGGCGCGCCGCACACGGCGCAGCCGCGCAGGTCCGGCTCATAGCCGCTCAGGCACATGGCGCGCAGCTCAAAGACCGCCTTGACGAGCTTCTGCGGCAGGCCGAGCCTGCCGAGCGCATAGAGAGCGTTGAGCAGCAGTGATACGAACGGCGGATTCTCCTCGCCCTCCGGGCTGAGCACGTCCGCGGCCTGCGCAAAATAGGACGCCAGCGACAAAAGCTCCAGATCGTTCCGCAGCTCCGGAAACATCTCCTTTGCCGTGGCCTCCGTAACGACATAGCGCCCGCCGCGCTCGAGCAGCGTGAACTCGGAATAGGCCAGCAGCTGGCAGGCCGCCTTGCTGCGGCTGCGGCTGCTGCGGACGCCGCGCGCCCGCACAGTCAGCTTGCCGTATTCGCGTGTCAGCACGGTCAGCAGCTTATCGCTGTCCTGATAGGCGACCTCGCGCAGGACGATGCCGTCTGTTTTGATGTACATGCTCCGACCTCCTGCCGGGCTTTGCGGGACGGCTCACCGCCCCGCTGAGGCCTCGCCGCGCGCCGGCTCCTGCCGGTACAGCAGCCACGCCTCCGGCGCGCCCGTCTCCCAAAATATGCTCCAAAGCTGTTCTCTCGTCATGCAGCAGGCCTCCTGTCATCGGTGCTCCGTTTTGCAAACGGGCTGTCCTTAGGATAAGCCTGCTTTGCGCAATTATTCGTAGCCGAAGTTGCGGATCATGGTCTGACTGTCGCGCCAGTTCTCCTTGACCTTGACCCACGTCTGCAGGAAGACCTTCGTGCCCATAAAGCGCTCGCAGTCCTCGCGCGCCTCCGTGCTGATCTTTTTCAGCATGGAGCCGTTCTTGCCGATGATGATGCCCTTGTGGCTGGCCTTCTCGCAGTAGATCGTCGCGTCGATGTCAATGACGCCGCTGTCGCGCTCCGAAAATTTCGTGATCTCAACGGCCGTGCCGTGCGGAATTTCACGCTCGAGGTTCCACAGCAGCTTTTCGCGGATGATCTCCGCCATGACCTGCCGCTCCGGCTGGTCCGTCGTCATATCATCCGGGAACAGGAACGGGCTGTCGGCCGCGTGGCGGGCGCACTCCCGCAGCAGGTCAGGGATACCGTCGCCGAACTTCGCGGACACCGGAACGACGGCGTCGAACTCAAATTTTGCGGCATAGGCCGCGATGACGGCAAGCAGATTCTCCTTCTCGACCGTGTCGATCTTGTTGATAACAAGGATGACCGGCGCATGCGCGGCGCGGAGCTGGCCGAGCAGCTCTTCCTCCTGCGGGCCGATGTGCGCGATGGGCTCGACGAGCAGCAGCGCGGCATCCACATCGGCGACGGAGTCGTGCACGACATTGTTCATATAGTCGCCGAGGCGCGTGCGCGGCTTATGGAAGCCCGGCGTGTCGACGAACACGAGCTGCGTGTCATCGTGCGTGACGATGCCGCAGATGCGGTTGCGCGTCGTCTGCGGCTTGTGGGAAACAATGGCGATCTTTTCGCCCACGAGGTGGTTGATGAGCGTCGATTTGCCGACGTTCGGCCGCCCCACGATCGTGATCATGGCAGATTTCTGGCTCATGGTTCTTCTCCTATGGTAAATTCAAAATCAGCTTGTTAAAATGTCCTTTCGGACATTTCCGCCAAGCTGCTTTCAGAATTGCAAAATCAAATTTTGTAGCATGATTTTGCAATTCTGCCGCTGCGGCGGGTGATGGAACGCGAAAGGACACCCTG
>OIWM01003104.1_pt1 | contig 12518 bp, 8 predicted proteins | sample 1587451 | NCBI WGS metagenome assembly OIWM01 (sample SAMEA3888907, study PRJEB22519) | human gut metagenome | biome: human gut; feature: human-associated habitat; material: faeces | place: Denmark | collected 2011
GCAAAGGAAACCGTCAGTTTACCATGTTTGGAATCATGGCAGTTCTTTTAGGAAGCGGAGATGCATTCCATCTGGTTCCTCGTGCAGTAGCGCTTTGTACAACCGGTCTTGAGAACTTTACCGTACAGCTGGGGTTAGGCAAGTGGATTACCTCTATCACTATGACTATTTTTTATGTCGTACTCTATCATATATGGCGTGAGCGTTATCAGATCAAAGGCTGTAAAGCAACTACAGCAGCCATTTATGGTCTTGCAGGGTTAAGGATTGTTCTGTGTATGATGCCCCAGAATGCCTGGCTCAGTGCAGCCGCCCCGCTTTCCTGGGGAATCTATCGGAATATTCCGTTTGCACTGATGGGATTGATTATCATCGCTTTGTTCTATAAAAGCGCAAAAGAAAATAATGATAGCGCTTTCCGTTGGATGTGGCTGACAATCGTCCTGAGCTTTGCATTCTATATTCCAGTTGTACTGTGGGCTGATGTAATTCCGATGATCGGCATGCTGATGATTCCAAAAACCTGTGCATACGTGTGGACCGTATTAATCGGCTACAAGGCAATGGAAAAAGAAATAGCGTAAGATGTAAACTGTCGAAAAAGGTGTGCTCACCCCTTGGCCCCCTCTGCGAGGGTGACTCCCCACGGTGTGGGGAGATGTCGCGCCAGCGGCAGAGGGGCCCGGGCCCGAAGGGCTCCGCCCGCAGGCGGTGGGGGAGAGAACTGTGCGGCTGCCCGAAATATTTCGGGCTATGACAAGGTTCTCTCCCTCCGCCCCTTCGAGACACCGCTCCCCCTCTGGCGCAAGCGCCACCTCTCCCGTATCGGGGGAGTCTGTCTCGCAGAGGGAGATTTTTTCGACACGCTGAGCGTAAGATATAATCTTTGCTTTTAAGAAAAATTTAAGGCAATCGACTTTGAAACCGCCAAGCGTTACCGTGAAGCCAACAAGCTGCCCCACCAGTTCCGCCGTGCAGCGTGGACCGTCCTGACCGTGGAGGTGTATCTGTGATGGTTCTGGAAAGCAGCTCCGTGTTAAACGCAATTCATCTCATACATGAGCAAACAAATAAGGCCCACCGCCAAAATTGACGGTGAGCCTTATTTTATGCTCGTTTTTTAACGATAGCTCGCTATAAAAGCCTTATGCTCTCGGATTTTTAATAGCAGCCTGAGCAGCGGCCAGACGTGCGATGGGAACGCGGTACGGAGAGCAGGAAACGTAATCCAGGCCAACGTTGTGGCAGAACTCAACGCTGGAGGGGTCGCCGCCGTGCTCGCCGCAGATGCCCAGACCCAAGTTGGGGTTGGTTGCGCGGCCGTCATGGGCAGCCATCTTAACCAGCTTGCCAACGCCGATCTGGTCCAGATGCTGGAACGGATCGCTCTCATAGATCTTGGTATCATAGTAAGCGGTCAGGAACTTAGCAGCATCGTCACGGCTGAAGCCGAAGGTCATCTGGGTCAGGTCGTTGGTACCGAAGCTGAAGAAGTCAGCTTCCTTAGCGATCTCACCTGCGGTCAGGGCGGCACGCGGGATCTCGATCATGGTGCCAACTTGGTACTTCATGTCAACGCCAGCGTCAGCGATCAGCTTGTCAGCAGTCTTGACGATGACGTCCTTGACGTACTTCAGCTCCTTCACTTCGCCAACCAGGGGCACCATGATGTGCGGGGTGATCATCTTGCCGGTCTCAGCAGAAACCTTGATGGCAGCCTTGATCACAGCATTGGTCTGCATCTCGGCAATTTCCGGATAGGTAACGGCCAGACGGCAGCCGCGATGGCCCATCATGGGGTTGAACTCATGCAGGCTGACAACAACGTTGTTCAGCTCTTCGGTGGTCATGCCCATATCCTTTGCCAGGGCTTCGATATCCTCAGCCTTGGTGGGCAGGAACTCATGCAGAGGCGGGTCCAGATAACGGATGGTCATCGGACGATCGCCCATGATGCGGTACATAGCGGTAAAGTCAGCTTCCTGGAACGGCTCAACCTTAGCCAAGGCAACCTTGCGCTCTTCAACGGTACGTGCGCAGATCATCTCACGCACAGCAGCAATACGATCCTCAGCGAAGAACATATGCTCGGTACGGCACAGGCCAATGCCTTCAGCGCCCATATCGACAGCGTTCTGTGCATCGCGCGGGTTATCGGCGTTGGTCATAACCTTCATCTGGCGTGCTTCGTCAGCCCAGCTCATAAAGCGCTTGAAGTTAGCGTTCTCGGTGGAAGCGACGGTAGCGATCTGGCCTTCGTAGATGTTGCCGGTAGAGCCATCAATGCTCATCCAGTCACCCTCATGGAAGGTGTGGCCGTTAATGGTGATAACCTTTGCATCGTAATCGATAGCAACATCGTTATCATTGCCGCAGCCGGAAACACAGCAGGTACCCATGCCACGTGCAACAACAGCTGCGTGGCTGGTCATGCCGCCGCGGACGGTCAGGATGCCCTGAGAAACCTGCATGCCGACGATATCTTCGGGGCTGGTTTCCAGACGGACCAGAACGACCTTCTTCCAAGCTTCGTCCTTGACCTTCTCTTCAGCATCTTCAGCGCTGAAGACAACGCGACCGCAGGCAGATCCCGGAGAAGCGGCCAGGCCCTTGCCGATTGCTTCAGCAGCCTTCAGGGCAGCAGCGTCAAACTGCGGGTGCAGCAGGGTATCCAGCTGCTTGGGCTCAACGCGCAGTACAGCGGTGCGCTGATCGATAACGCCCTCATCAACGAGGTCGCAGGCGATCTGCAGAGCAGCCTGTGCGGTGCGCTTGCCGTTACGGGTCTGCAGCATAAAGAGCTTGCCATCTTCGATGGTGAACTCCATGTCCTGCATATCCTTGTAGTAGTTTTCCAGGCGGGTTGCGATCTCAACGAACTGATCGTAAACCTCAGGCATTTCCTCGTGCAGCTTGCTGATCGGGGAAGGAGTACGGATGCCGGCAACGACATCTTCGCCCTGAGCATTGATCAGGTACTCGCCCATCAGCTTCTTTTCGCCGGTAGCGGGGTTACGGGTGAAAGCAACACCGGTGCCGGAACGCATGCCGGAGTTACCGAAAGCCATCTGCTGAACGTTGACAGCAGTGCCCCACTCGTAGGGGATTTCGTTCATCTTGCGGTAAACGTTGGCGCGCGGGTTATCCCAAGAACGGAAGACGGCCTTGACAGCGCCGATCAGCTGTTCTTTCGGATCCTGCGGGAACTCTTCGCCCTGCTTCTCCAGGTAGATGGCCTTGAACTCCTTGACGAGTTCCTTCAGGTCCTCAGCGTCCAGCTCGATATCCTGCTTAACGCCCTTGCGCTCCTTCATAGCGTCGATACGCTCTTCAAAGAAGCTCTTGCCCAGCTCCATGACGACATCAGAGTACATCTGGATGAAGCGGCGGTAGCAGTCATATGCAAAACGGGGGTTAGAAGTCTTCTTTGCCAGACCTTCAACAGCCTGGTCGTTCAGGCCCAGGTTCAGGATGGTATCCATCATGCCGGGCATAGACTGACGTGCACCGGAACGAACGGAAACCAGCAGCGGGTTCTCGATATCGCCGAACTTCTTGCCAGTCTGCTCTTCCAGGATTCCCATGTACTTGAAGATGTCAGCCTTGATCTCATCGTTGATCTCACGGTTGTCAGCATAGTACTGGGTGCAGGCTTCGGTGGTGATGGTGAAGCCCTGAGGAACCGGCATGCCGGCATGGGTCATTTCTGCCAGACCAGCGCCCTTGCCGCCCAGAATGTTCTTCATGGTCGTCTGGTCGCCGCCAAATGCGTCATGGCCCTCTTTGAACAAATACAAAAACTTCTTGCTCATAGGTTACCTCCAACAAAATTACGGTTTCTTCCCGGTGTGCCGCGCACACCCGCAAAATAAGAATTTTCTCTCTTGCAAAGTCCATTATAACAGACTCAGCCCGGAATTTCCAGTACATTGTTAAATAAATGGCGAATATTTTCGCCGAAAATCTTACAAAGTTTTGGGGTCAGGCTCTTGCAATTTGACCAAAAATGCGGTAAATTATAATGGGTGAGAAGTTGGGAAATATTATTTTATTACATCCTGCAACACTTTTTTCAATTCATCCCGCCCCGGCAGGCTTCAGCCCTGTTCCGGGGCTTTTTTGTAGGGCCGTATACTCTTTTGGCCCAAAACAGAAAGGGGTATTTTTATGTCCGAAGCGAAAGCCAAATACCTTGCCGCCAAAGCGGCCTTTGAAGAAACTTTTGAAAAGCACCTGCAGAACGGTGTGGAGTTCATCAGCGACCAGGTTTTTATTGACCCCGAAGTTGAGATTGCACCCGGCGCAGTGATCCTGCCGGGCTGCATCCTGCGCGGCAAAACCGTCATCGGGGCAAACTGCGTCATCGGCCCCAATACCTTATTGGAGAACACCATTGTTGAGGCCGGTTCCACCGTGAACGCCAGCCAGTGTTATGACAGCCATCTGGGTCCCAACAACAAGATTGGACCCTTTACCCATGTGCGCACCGGCACCGTGACGGATGAGGGCGTGCACCTGGGCGCTTATGTGGAAACCAAGAACGCCAACTTTGCCGAGGGCAACACTGTCAGCCACCTGACTTACATTGGCGATGCCGATGTGGGCAAGTACTGCAACTTTGGCTGCGGCACCGTAACCTGCAACTATGACGGCGAGGGCAAGTACCGCACCACCATCGGCGATTATGCGTTCATCGGCTGCAACACCAACCTGGTGGCGCCGGTCAAGGTGGGCAGCCGCGCCTTTACCGCTGCCGGTTCCACCATCGGCCACGATGTGCCGGACGGTGCCCTGGGCATTGAGCGCGCCAAGCAGGCCGAAGTTGCCGCCTGGGGCGCCAAGAAGCTGGAAAAATACGTTGCCAAAAAACAGAAGCTGGAAGCCGAAAAGAAAAACGACTGATGCCCCCTGACCTGCTGCAAGGAGGATTGCTGCCATGGCCATTTTGGAACGCACCCTGACCGGGGATTTTACCACCATCCTGACCGAGCTGGACGCTGTTGTAAAACAAAGTGTTTCGGCCACGCTGGAAGGTTCCAGTGATTTCAACTTCAGCACCGGCCGCTGTGCCGTGCGGGTATACGAACGCTACAGTGCCATTGGCAATGGCCGTGTTACCATGAGCCTGACCCTGCTGGAAGCTGACGGGCAGATCCGGCTTTCCGCCATCACATCCGGCGGCAGCCAGGCTGTGTTTTTCAAGGTCAACACCTTAGGTGCAGAATCCTTCCTGGATACCATCCGGGACACAGTGGAACGCTTTGCCCTTGGCGCACACTAAAATCACAAAATCACTATAAGGATTTTTACTATGGGACTATTTGGAGGTGGTTCCGGGGCAGACTGGCTGATTGCCGGTCTGGGCAACCCGGAGCCGAAATATGACGGCACCCGCCACAACACCGGTTTTGCCGCGCTGGATGCGTTGGCCGAAGCCTGGGGGTGCGAGATCAACAAAAGCAAATGGCAGGGCCTTTACGGCATTGCCCAGGTGGACGGCCGCAAAGTGATGCTGCTAAAGCCGCTGACCTACATGAACCTGAGCGGCCAGAGCATCGCCCCCGCCGCGGCATTTTACAAGATCCCGCGCAACCACATTATTGTGTTGTGCGATGACATTGCACAGGAGCCGGGGCACATCCGCATCCGGCCCTCCGGTTCTGCTGGCGGGCACAACGGGCTAAAGAGCATTATCGCTTCCACCGGCGGCGAGGATTTTTACCGCATCCGCATTGGCGTTGGCGCCAAGCCGCGCCCGGATTATGATCTGGCTGACTGGGTGCTGGGCAAGTTCCCGCCCGATGACGCCAAGCTTGTGACCGGCCGCCACACCGACGTGGAAGCCGCCTGCCGCCTGTTGATTGACGGCAAGCTGGGCGAAGCGCAGAATAAATTCAACCACTGAGCGCGGATAGGCGTTCCGCAGGGGCGCACAGTGTGCGCCCCTGCCTGTTTTCTGTCTAAGATGCCCGCAAAGGAAGTGTTCTCACTTCAAATTTGCAATCCATCATTACACGGGATGTGGTTTAATGGAACACCTGCTGGGGTGTGCGCACTGTGGAAAACTTTGCCGATGGTGATAAACGCTGCAAATGATTTGTAGGGGACGATGCTCGTCATCGTCCCGCATGACGGGTCTTGCCACATATTCCACCCTGCATACGGCCAACGTCCGCGGGCGAACAATGTTCGTCCTCACATTCTCTACAAGATTAAGAGCACAGCTTTTCCAATCATACAAATGCCAAAGCGGGCCATCTGGGCCGCCCGCCATTTGTCGTTCCATGCAACGCTTCTCTCAAAATTCACTTTGCCGTTTTGCTGCAAATATAGTACAATGGTTACGCAAAGCGCTGCTCATACCGGCGCACAAAAAGCGTATACAACGCATAGCACACCATCAGGCAGACGGCATATACCCCGGCGAAGCACAGCCACGCGGCTGCGCCGCCCATCGCGGTGTTGGGCAGCAGCTCCAGCACCAGCGGGTGGGCCAGGTACAGCCAAAAGCTGCCCGCCCCCACAAATTCCACGGCCTGGGCGAACTTCTGATTTTCCGCCAGGCCAACGCCCTGCGGGTTCTGCACGGCCAATAGAACAAGCACCGTAAACACGCACTCGAACCCCGCCCGCTGGAAGTTGGTGAGCACTGCCAGCAGAATGCAGAATGCCCCGTATAAAAACTGCTTGTTCTCCCGCACTGCCGCAAACGCCGCCATGCCAAAGATAAAGCAGTACAGCGTCATGACCGGCGTTTTTGCGCTGAACTCGCTGATGTTGGCTTCTGCCGGGAAAGCCGCCAAACTGCTTTCAATTAAGCCGCCGATCCTGCCCTTCACCGCAAGGCAGACCACCAGCAACGCCAGCGCACCCCAAAAGCGTTTGCACAGCCGGTACAGCCACGGGGCCAGCAGATAAAAGAACGCAAAGGCGCTCATCGTCCACAGCACGTTGCGGTTGTTCCACAGCATCCAGTTATCACTGGGCAGCCACATCTGCAAAAATACAAAGTACCGCAGGTAACCCGGCCCGCACGGCCCGCCGGGGCCAAACAGCTGGGCTGCACTGGCGCCCGCCGCCAGATAGCGTACCGCATCGAACAGCCAGCGCAGCACCAGCACCAGCCAGTACAGCGGCAGGATCCGCCGGATGCGGCACTGGTAATACGGCAGCGGCTCCGGGTGGCGGCTCAGGCTGGCCGCGGCCAGGTACCCGCTGAGCACAAAAAACAGTTGCACCCCCTGCGCGCCAACCGCGGCGGCATCCCCCAGGCCGACTTTCTGCCCGGTATGCACGCCCAGCACCATCAGCGCCGCCAGAATACGCAGCTCATCCAGCGCTACATTTTTATGTTTTGTCATCTTTCTATATTCTGCTCCTTATTGCAGCATTATTTGATTTCTTTATTCTGCCGAACTTTTTCGATTCCTTCTTTTCAAAGAAGGGGCAAAAACTCTCGTATTACTCGTATCCTCAAAATTATACATCACCCGCCCTATCATGCGCAAGCGCAGGAGGCACCATGTTTGACGCATTGTTTACCACCACAACCGAATACAAAAAACTGAGCCACGCGCTTTCCGGCAAAGGTGCATGCGCCCTGTTTGGGCTGCCCGCATCCGGCCGCGCACAGGTGTATGCCGCGCTGTGCCGCCAGTTGGATAAGCCGCTGTGCATCGTGACCCCCGGCGAGGCCGAAGCCACCCGCTTTGCTGCTGACCTGAACACGCTGGGCATTCCCGCCGCCGTGTTCCCGGCGCGGGACTATGTGCTGCGCCCCATTGAGGGCACCGCCCGCGAATACGAGTACCGCCGCCTGGCTGTGCTGGGCGAGCTGGTAGGCGGGCGGCTGCGCGCCGTGGCTGTGCCCGCGGAAGCCCTGACCCAGTTCACCACCCCGAAAGAGGATTTCTGCGCCAACACCCGCACCCTCCATGCGGGGGATACTCTACTGCGGGATGACCTGCTGGCCGCTTTGTTTGGTGCCGGCTACACCCGCCGGGCCCAGGTGGATGGCCCCGGCCAGTTCTCTGTGCGCGGCGATATTGTGGATATTTTTGCTCCCGACCAGAAAATGCCGGTTCGTATGGAATTTTGGGGTGATGAGATCGATACCCTGCACACCTTTGATCTGACCACCCAGCGCCGCGAGGATGCCATTGATAAGTTTTACCTGAGCCCCGCGCGGGAAGTTCTGTTCGGCAAGCCTGCCGATGCCGCCGAGCAGCTTCGGGCCTTTTTGGCCAAGCTGCGCGGCAAAAAGAAAACCGCCATGGCAGACTGTATGGCCGCCGATCTGGACCTGCTGGATGGCGGTGCCGTGCCGGTCAACATGGACAAATACCTGGCCGTGCGCTACCCCCATCCCGCCACCGTGCTGGATTATTTTGACGACCCGATCCTTGTGGCCGAAGAGCCTGCTTCCATCCGGGAAGCCGACCGCGCGACCGCCTACCGCCGGGGCGAGGAACTGAAATCCCTGATCCTGGACGGCGTCCTCTGCGCTGGGCTGGATAATCTGTACGCGGACCCAAGCTACCTGTGGTCCAAAACCGGACACTACCGCACCATCTGTGCCGAGAACTTTGCCCGCAGCATGCCGGATCAGCCGCTGAAAGATATCATCAACGCCCCGGCTCACACCCTGCCTGCCTGGAATGGCGAAGTCGCCGGGCTGCTGGAGGATTTGAAACCGCTGTGCGATGCCGGTTATACCGTTACCCTGCTGGCCGGCACCGACCGTGCCGCAGCCGGTCTGGCACGCGACCTGCGCGATAAAGGCATTCTGGTTACCACCGATGCTGCAGCAGCCCCCGCTGCCGGGCTGGTGCAGGTTCTGGCGGGGCACCTTTCCGCTGGGTGCGAATTTCCGTTTGCCAAGTATGCTTTGCTGACAGGCCGTGCCTTTGGCGAAACCAGCTCCCAGAAGAAAAAGCGTAAAAAGGCCAAAGATGCCCTGAACAGCCTGACCGAGATCACGCCGGGCGATCTGGTGGTGCACCAGAACCACGGTATTGGCCGGTATGCGGGCATCCAGCGAATGGCGGTTCAGGGCGTTACCAAAGACTACCTGCGCATTGAGTACGATAAAAAAGATGTGCTGTATGTTCCCGTCACCCAGCTGGACCTGCTTTCCCGCTACACCGCGCCGGGGGATTCGGAGAATGTCAAGCTCAGCCGCCTGGGCGGGGCCGAGTGGGCCAAGACCCGCAAGAAAGTGCGCGCCGCTACCGAGCAGATGGCCAAGGAACTGATTGAGCTGTACGCCCGCCGCAAAAGGGCGCACGGCCATGCCTTCCCGCCAGATGATACCTGGCAGGGAGATTTTGAGCAGCGCTTTGCCTATGATGAAACGCCAGACCAGCTTTCCAGCGCGGCGGAGATCAAACATGATATGGAGCAGCCCTGGCCGATGGACCGCCTGCTGTGCGGCGATGTCGGCGTGGGCAAGACTGAGGTTGCCCTGCGCGCCGCGTTCAAATGCGTGATGGGCGGCAAGCAGTGCGCCATCCTGGCCCCCACCACCATTCTGGCGTGGCAGCATTTCAACACGGCCATCGCCCGCATGGAGGCTTTTCCCATCCGCATCGGGCTGCTCAGCCGTTACCGCAGCGCCAAAGAGCAGAAAGAGACCATCCGCGGCCTGAAAGACGGCACAGTGGACATTGTGGTGGGCACCCACCGCCTGCTTTCGGACGATGTAAAGTTCAAAGACCTGGGCCTTGTCATCATTGACGAGGAGCAGCGCTTTGGCGTAAAACACAAGGAAAAGCTGAAAGAGAACTTTATCGGGGTGGACATGCTGACCCTTTCGGCCACGCCGATCCCCCGCACGCTGAACATGGCACTGTCCGGCATCCGGGACATGAGCACCATTGAACAGCCGCCCTTTGAGCGCCAGCCCATTGAGACCTATGTGCTGGAATATGACGATGCCATTATTGCCGAAGCCATCCGGCGTGAGCTGGCCCGCGGCGGGCAGGTGTATTACCTGTACAACCGGGTCGAAACCATTGAGCAGTGCGCCGCCAAGGTGCAAAAGTTGGTGCCGGGTGCGCGGGTCGGCATCGCCCACGGCAAAATGACGGAGGAGCAGATTTCCTCGGTTTGGCAGCAGCTGTTGGACAACGAGATCGACGTGCTGGTCTGCACCACCCTGATTGAAACCGGCGTGGATGTGCGCAACTGCAACACCCTGATTATTGAGAATGCGGACCGCATGGGGCTTTCACAGCTGTACCAGATTCGCGGCCGTGTGGGGCGCTCCAACCGCAAGGCGTATGCCTATTTCACCTTCCAGCGCGACAAAGTGTTGACGGAAATTGCCTCCAAGCGGCTTTCAGCTATCCGGGAGTTTACCTCTTTTGGTTCCGGGTTCCGCATTGCGATGCGCGATTTACAGATCCGTGGCGCGGGCAACCTGCTGGGCCACAGCCAGCACGGCCACATGGAAGCGGTTGGTTACGAGCTGTATGTAAAAATGCTGAACCAGGCCATTGCAGCCGCCCGCGGCGAGCCTGCTGCGCCGGACAAGAGTGATTGCCTTGTTGACATTACGGTGGATGCCTATCTGCCGGAAAGCTACATTCCCGATGCCGCCGGGCGGATCGAAGCCTACAAGAAGATTGCGGCCATCACCACCCGTGACGATGCCACGGATGTACTGGATGAGTTGATTGACCGTTACGGCGACCCGCCGCGCAGTGTGCAGGGGTTGGTGGACATCAGCCTGGTGCGCGTGACAGCCGCCCGCGCAGGCATTGTGGAGATCGTGCAGCGCAACGACAATCTGATTTTGTACACCGATGTTGTGACCCCGGCGCAGATGGGGGCCATGATGGATGCCATGCCGCACCGCGTGATCTACAACGCCGTAGGCCGCCCCTACATCAGCCTGCATGTCCTGCGCGGCGAGGACCCTCTCACCATCCTGCGCGATGCCGTTGCCCTGCTGCCGGGTGCGTGAATGTTTTACGGGAGTTTTTGTTCCTTCTTTGAAAAGAAAGAACCGAAGAAACTTTAATCGTAATATAACAAAATAAATAAAAAATCAGGCAGCGGCCCTATTTTGTGGGCTGCTGCCTGTTGTCATGTGTTGCTTTCTATGTATTTTTGCTCTGTAGGGAACGGTCTTGACCGTTCCGAAACCCATGGACAATATTCCAACAAAAGGGAAATAAGGAAAACACCCGGAACGGTCAAGACCGTTCCCTACAAATCGTTTTAAATCGCGTTACAAACCTGTAAACTCTCGGTAGAGCGGGGTCACCCGACGCCCCGGACGGGCATAAATCTTATTGTACGGATCGTGCGGCAAGGAAGCGAACAACAGATCTCTTCAAGCACTTCCGGTCTGGGGCCAATCACACCCCCACCACGCTCCAATGCTTATCCACATGGTTCAGCACTTCGCAGCCGGTTTCGGTCACGATGACAAGGTCCTCCACGCGCACGCCAAACTTGCCCGGCAGGTATACGCCCGGCTCAATGGAGAAGATCATGCCCGGCTTTACGGTATCGGTGTTGGCGGCGCTCACATCGCCCTTTTCGTGATCGGTCTGACCGATAAAGTGGCCCAGGCGGTGGTTGAAGTACTCGCCATAGCCCGCTTTGGTGATCAGGTCACGGGCGGCGGCGTCAATATCGCACAGGCGCACGCCGGGGTGGATCATCGCCTCGGCGGCTTCGTTGGCCTGGCGCACCAGGTCATGGATGGCGGCATACTCCGGCTTCGGCTCCCCGCAGAAGAATGTGCGGGTCATATCGGAGCAGTAACGGTTCTTGCAGCAGCCCATATCGATCAGCACACACTCGCCTTTTTCCAGCACAGTATCGTCCGGCTCGTGGTGGGGGTCAGCGGCGTTTGCACCAAAGGATACGATGGTGGTAAATGCCGCACTCTCGCAGCCGGCTTTCTTGTACTCGTTGTCAATGTACTCGGCAACCTGCTTTTCGGTCATGCCGGGCTTGACGTAGTCGCGCGCTTTCAGGATGGTTTCATCGTTGATGCGGGATGCTTCCTTCATCAGCATCTGTTCTTCGGCATCCTTCACAGCGCGGCAGGCATCCACGCAGTCGGAAGCCAGCACTACCGGCATACCGGGGCACAGCTCCATCAAAGGGATCAGGAACTTGGCAGGCCATTCCTTGTCGATGCCCAGAGTCTTGGTCTTGTCCACCACTTCGGCGATCTGCTCCACCGGCTTGTCCGAGTCCGTGTGCCACACTTCGCGGCAGGGGGCCTGCGGCACAAAGAACAGCTTGTTCAAAAAGATGACCGGCTCGCCCTGCACCGGCAGGTACAGCGCCATCAGGCGCTCATACGGCTCCACACTGGCACCAGTCAGGTACCAGATGCTTTTGGAGTCGCTGATGATCATTTGGGTCAGGCCGTGCGCCTGCATTTCGGCGCGCACGCGCGCTACACGCTGTTCGTTCATATTATAATCCTCACCTTTCAGGTAAATTTAAGGCAACACCGCACAATTCCCGCCTTACGGCTTAAGCACCGCTCCGGC
>OIWM01003105.1_pt1 | contig 12510 bp, 10 predicted proteins | sample 1587451 | NCBI WGS metagenome assembly OIWM01 (sample SAMEA3888907, study PRJEB22519) | human gut metagenome | biome: human gut; feature: human-associated habitat; material: faeces | place: Denmark | collected 2011
ATCTGTATTTTCCCGAAACGCTTGCTTTGACGTTTTCGTGTACCGATCGAGTCATTGCCGTTTCCGGCGATTATGAACGGTATTTTGAAAAGGACGGCGTGCGGTATCATCACATTTTCGATTCCTCGACCGGAAAACCGGCACGAAGCGGCCTTCGGAGTACGGTCGTCATTGCCGAAGACGGCTTTGTCAGCGATATGCTCTCCACCGCCTTATTTGTCATGGGAGCGGAAAAAGCGGCGGCATTTTATGAAAGCGGCGTCTATGATTTTGAAGCTGTTCTGTTTGCCGACGACGGAACTGTGTTGGCAACCGACGGCATTCTGGAAAGTCTGCATCTGTTGCCGGATGCAAAAACCGAAAACGGAACGCCGCTTGCGCTTGCGCCGCTCACAAAAAACGAAAAAACACATATTTTTGATTAAAAAAGCCATTCCCTTACCGCCGTCGGTCTGCTATAGTGTACTTATATCCGAATTTTTCACGAAAGGTTGATGAATGTGTCAAAGCTTCCGTTCCGTCAGGTGCATTTGGATTTTCACACCTCCGAATGCATTGACAATATCGGCTCTATGTTCGATAAGGAAAACTTCAAACGCTGCTTAAAAAAGGGACATATCAATTCGATTACCCTGTTTGCAAAGTGCCATCACGGTTGGGCCTACTTTCCTTCCGAAACCAATGAAATGCATCCGGGACTGCATTTCGACCTGCTTTCCGCAGAACTTGAAGCCTGCGCGGAGGCCGGTGTTGCCGCCCCGATCTACATTTCGGCCGGATTTGACGAAAAATACGCCGTAAACCATCCCGAGGATTTGGTGATTTGGAAAAAAGACGGCCATGCGCCCAAACTTCTCGAAAAAGACGGACACAAGTATTTCGAAAACGGCTATTTCAATCTGATCTGCATGAATTCGCCGTATTTGAAGGTGCTTGAAGCACAAACCAAAGAAGTGGTCGAAAAATTCCATCCGGTCGGTGTGTTTTTCGACATCGTTGCGCCGCGCATCTGCTGGTGCAAACGCTGCAATGCCGAAATCGCTTCGCTCGGCATGGATCCGAACGAGCTTAAGAGCCACGAAATTCACGGCGAAATGCTGTATAAACGGTATTGTGAGACGGTCAATGCCGCCGCGCGAAGCATAAACCCCGACATTCGCATTTTCCACAACAACGGTCACATTCCCTGTGGCAAGCGCGATCTTGCTTATCTCAACACGCACTTAGAGCTTGAAAGTCTGCCGACCGGCGGCTGGGGCTATGACCATTTCCCGAAATCGGCGCGCTATGTGGCCGGGCTTGGCATGGAATATCTCGGCATGACCGGCAAATTCCATCTTTCTTGGGGCGAATTCGGCGGCTTTAAGCATCCGAACGCATTGCGCTATGAGGCAGCTCTTTCGCTTGCGTGCGGTGCAGGCTGTTCGGTCGGCGACCAAATGCACCCGTATGGCTTTTTGGATGACGCGACCTATGAACTGATCGGCGGAGCGTATGCCGAGGTCGAACAGGTCGAAGAATACTGCATGAATGCCCAAAACATCGCCGATATCGGGCTTGTCTCGGTAGAGGGCTTGGGCGAAGACAGCGACCGCAGCAACGCGTCGGATGTCGGCGCGTGCCGGATGCTGCTTGAGGGCAAATATTTATTTGACATTCTCGATCCGCAAAGCGATTTTTCAGCATACAAACTGCTCATTCTGCCGGATAAAATAAAAATCACGGGCGAACTCGGTCAAAAGTTAAAAGCGTATGTAAAAGACGGCGGCAAGGTGCTCTGCTCGGGCATTTCCGGCACCGATGAAACAAATGCGTTTGCCTTTGATTTCGGTTTGCGCTTTATCGGCAAAAATCCGTATAAGCCCTGCTATTATTATGCCGGCTACAACGCGCTCGGTCTTTCGCCGACAAGCTATGTCATCTATACCGATATGTATGACACCGCGTTATGCGGAAACGCCGAAATTCTCGGCCACAGCCGCGAGCCGTTCTTCAACCGTGCGCCGGAGCATTTCTGCTCCCATAAGCACACGCCCTTCAAGATGGAGGATCACGCACCGGCGGCGGTTCTCGGTGCGGACGGCGGTTACATCGCCTGGAACGTGTTTGAAGAATATGCCAAGGTCGGAAGCATCGTTCTAAAAGACACGGTACTGCGGATGCTTGACGCGCTTTTGGCTGAAAAGAAAACCGTTGTGACCAATCTTCCGGCGCAGGGCGTCGTCTCCTTGACCAAGCAAGGTGAACAGGCACGGTATGTGCTGCACACGCTGTATGCTTCACCCGTCAAGCGCGGTGAAAACGTGGAGATCATCGAAGATTTGATTCCGATTCATAACACGACGCTTGAAATCCGTGTCCCGGAAACCGTAAAGACCGTGCGGCTTGTTCCGGAAAACAAAGAACTGCCGTTTACGGTCAAAAACGGCGTTTGCCGGTTCACGATACCGGAATTTTCCTGCAAACAGGTGACGGTTTTGGAATATAACGCATAACACGGTTCAAGAACCGATTTACATGAAAAGAGGACGGAAGCAAGCACTTCCGTCCTTTGGCTTTATTTCGTCAAATCGATATCCGCATAATAGCCCGGCACATTGCCGACCACCACGGTTTCGGCAACACACACTTCGGTTTCCACAAAGGTCGTTTGGCGCGTTGCCGCCGTCACCACCACAAGCTCCGCGCGGACACAAATATAGATGCGGTGGCAGGATTGATTGATACCGGCCGATTCAAGGCTGTTTTTGACACGGGTTTCGACCGTGCCGATCGGAAGGATATGCACGCGCACCATCGGCCCTTTTCCGGCGGCAAGCTCGCTCTGCAATATGGTGCCGAGCGGAATCTCAAAGCCGACGGCTTCTGTTTGCTCCAAGGCGTTTACGATGGCAAGCGACAGCGCACTTTTGAAGCGATTGATGGCGGTTGTGTTGGTTTTGAGTGCCGTAATGCCGCCGTTATTGTCCTTTTCAAAGGTAACAAGACTGTCATAGGTAATTTTATCTTTTGCTGTCTGTTCGGCAATGGCGTCGTTGATGATATAAGCCGCTTTGGCTTTCACGGCTGTTTCGGCGGTATCGCGGACGATGGCGGCAAAATGCGCTTCAAACAGCAAAAAACCGCCAAGCAGGCAGCCGAAGAAAAACAAAAGGCACATCCAAAAACGAAACATGCGTCTGCGCCGGATTTTGCGCACCAAGCTCCCCTTCTTTCGAAACAGGCTATTGCAGTATATGAGAAAAAAAGCGGAATCTCCACAAAAGCATAAAAAAAGAAAGCAATATGTGCCGTACATCATATTGCTTTCTTCTGTCATCTAAGAATTACCGTTTTTCGGCGATTTCTTATTTCTTTTTCTTGGTAGCAACAACGATTACTACGATAACAACTACAACAACGACAGCGATGAGGATGATGATCCAAGTGCTGTTGCCCTTGCTTTCAACCTTCTGGTCATTGTTTTCGGTGTTTTCGGTGTTTTCAGTTTTAGGATCGTCGGTATTTTCGCCGGCTGCATCCTTGGTTGCTTCCTTGGAGAGGTCGTTTGCTTCCTTAGCGTAGTCTCTTGCGAGTTCGCTCTGTGCATAAGCTTCGTCGAAGTTCTTCTCTTCAACAGCAGCCTTAGCGGCAGCGATTGCGTCGAGAGCTTCTTGAGCCTTTGCCTTAGCGTCATCGGAGCCGGCTGCTTCAGCCTTTTCCATAGCTTCGGTTGCCTTGCCTTCAGCAGCGGTAACTTCCTTGTTAGCGTCTTCAACCTTAGCGGCGAGTTCAGCTTCTTCCTTAGCCTTAGCGATAGCAGCGATTTCTTCTTCGGTCATTTCGGTACCGTTCTTAACATCGGTGATGTAGTAGGTCCAACCGTCAGCCGGAGCGATTTCGCAGCTTGCGATAACGCTGAAGTAAGCCTTGCCGTCCGGGAACACATCGTTCATCGGGAATGCATACGGAAGTTCGAAATCTTCGAAGCCTTCGCGGGCATAGGTCATCTTGTAGGTACCGTCTTCGTTGCGGGCAATCTTAACGGTAAGGGTGGTGTCGTTCTTGATGGAGAACATTTCGTTGGTAGAAGCGTCAACGCCCTGGGAGTTGTAAACCTGGCTGAAGCCGGTGATGCCTTCGTAAACTTCGATATAGGGCTTGCCGAAACGGATGAGGTCGAGCATACCCTGGTTACCGGTTTCAACGTTGAAGTCGCCGGTGTAGAAAGCGCGCGGAGCTGCGAGGAAGTCCATAGCTACCCAGCAGTCGGTATCGGTCGTAACTTCCGGTGCCTTTTCAAAGTACACGGTAGCTTCGAAGCCGTTCAAATCATACTTTTCGTTGGAAACAACACCGCCGCAGTTTTCGCCGCTGGAGTAGTAACCGCCGTGAACGATCTTAAGACCCTTGTCGGTATCCGAAAGATCTGCCGGATCCTGAACGTCGGTCTTGTTTTCCTTGCCTTCATAAATGAAGAAGCCGTTGTTAGCCTTGAAGTCTGCAGCCTTCGGAGCTTCTGCGTATGCAGCGATCGAAGCGGTTGCGAAAACAGCTACAGTTGCAAGTGCGAGAGATAAAAACTTTTTCATGATAAGTATACATCGGAGCTTTGTGTCCGATGCATTTTCCTCCTTTGCAAATTTTTGCAATTTTGATGTGAATCAATTTATGGCAGACAGAACCTGCGAAACGTACGGCAAGCAAGTCTGACATAGTCGGAAAAATGAAAGGAACACTTTCGGGTTTTATTAGATTGTTATCTTGGTTTCATCCTCCTTACAGTTAAAATTCTATGCATAAGCCGTCGTAAGCAGTCTGCATTCCGATTTCCGAAAGCAGTGCCGACGCGGCTGTATGACCGGGATACAGGGTTCGTGCAAGATGATCGGCGAAGATAACGCCGTCCGGCTTTACCATTTTGTTGGCACGGATCGCCGGAACAAGCACCCGAAGCATAGCGACGGTATTGTGTTCAAACGACCGGTAATCGTTCGGCACGCCGCTTGTGGCATCGAGGATCATCAAATCCGCCGGATGCTGCATGAGAAACTGTCCTACATCCATTTTGAGCCACGCACCGTCAAGGCCGTAGAACAGCGTTTTGCCGGAGGGCGTATCCACCGCATAATGATGGGTATGCTCTTCAGGCAGATCGCCTTGGTGATTGGACGAAAGAACGTGAACCGTATAGCCGTCAAACCGAACGGTTTGTCCGTCGGAAACCGGCACAACGGTAATATGCGCGTTTTGCGGAACAAGGCTTATGGCATTGGCATCGATATACACGCAGATTTGACCGTTATCCTCTGCCAGACGTTCCAACGCCTGCGGCGAAAAATGGTCGGAATGCGTATGTGTGACAAGCACGTGCCGCACCTTTGCAAAACGTGCGCGCAAAACGGCATCGTCTTCAAAGCGATAGGTCATGCCGCCTATATCCAATAATATGATATCATTCAAAAGAGAATGCGTATTTTTGCGGAATTCTTTTCCCTCTTCCGGCGCGGCATAATCCGCCGCACCCGTTCCGCAGAACAAAAATGTATCGGTCATGGTTTATCCTTTCAGAGCCATCCGCGCACGTCTCAGCCGTTAAATGCGACGAATTCAACCAGCCGTTTGAAATAGTCCACGTGTGCTTCGTACACGGAATCCTTCATGCCGGCGCGTTTTTGGCGCAGGCAGAGATAGGAATTCGGGTCGAAATCGCGCAATCCCGGAACCGTCTTATACGCCGGAAGTGCCGACAGCAGAATCGCACGGTCGTCATAGGCCGCGTCCGGCAGATAGCCGAGCACGTCCTCCAAATCGCACATATACTGCTTATTGCCGCGATAGAAAGACTCGTCCATGATATAGATCACGCAATCGCCGAGAGCCAGCTCCAAATTGAACTTATCGGAGGATGACAGCTCGTTCGGCTTGGAATTCATCATTTCCGGAACATAGACTTCCTCTTTGAAATCGATGGTCACCGTGCCGTCGCCGTTATAATCTTTGGCGATAAGCTTCATGCTTTCGCGAAAATTATCCTGCGACGAGGCAGTTAGTCCGATCTGTGAGATATGATAGACCGAAATATCCGGCGTCTTTTTGGAAAGCGATTGGGCAAGTGCAAAACCGACCATGATTAAAGCGGCAAGTATGGCAAGAATGACATATTTATCGTGATACCAAAGATTTTCGATTTTTTTTGCCAAGGTTTTCGGTTTGGTATCGGTCATCAGTCCACTTCTCCCTTAATACAGGACGCACACAGTCTTTTTTTGCATGAAAACAGCGTAAATTTCAGAAAAGTGCGCACCGCACAATCACGGTACACCATTATACGCTTTTGGCATGGAATTTCAACAGGATTCTGTGAATTTTTGATAACGCCGCGCCGATTGAACGCTCGTTTTCGTGGATGTTGCACACATTCCCTTCCTTTTGCCATTTACAATCATACCATGTTTTTTCGGATTTGTCAATCGGTTATCGGTTATTTTTTGAAAAAACGGTAAAAATTTACGGTTTTTTCGGTTCTCATGAGCGGTATGCGCAAAAAGGCAAGCCGCGGCAAAGGCCGCGGCTCGACGAAAAAGAGCAGAAAAGGCGTTATGCTTATTGGCAGCGTTTGTTAAAGCAGCTTTTGGCGGTGGAAGCGGTTGTTTCGCCAAGGACATCTGAGGGATTGCAGGTGTCATTCGAACCGGCGATGCCGTTCGAAATTGCGCCGCCGAGCGACGGCGGATAGAATTCGCAGGTCGGGAAGCTCATGTTGTTGAACACCGAGCACGGATCGGTTTCCGAAAGGACATTGCTGTTTTTATCGGGAATGCAATAGTCTGCCGCGTTGATAACCAGCGACACCGGACGCTGCATCCGGATCATGGAGAAGAGTCCCAGCGTGACATACAGGCACTTCATGCCGTTTTCATCGCACGGAACCACGCCGCAGGCATTGCAAACGCTTTCCGGGACCTGATTCGGCGAGCAGCAGCATACGCCGCAGCGGCAGGTTCTGTCCACAAGTTTTACCGAAAGGCAGATGGGAGTGGCAACCTCCAAAACCACCTTGGGAAGATTGGTGCTGTAAGCGACGGGCGGCACGCCGGGCATATTGTTATTGCAGAAATCCGACGTGAAAATGCCGACATTTCCTTCACTGCCGAACATAATGACCTGCTTGTCGTACACGGCGATGCCGCAGAATTCCTGTGCCGGTGCATACGGAATGGTCGCCTCGAAGCAGATACGGAAATAGAATCGGATATCCACGGCGTAATAACCGCGGTTGAACGCCACATCGCTTACGGATATGTTCGCCCAGATAACGTCTGCGCATTTGCAGCGGAGATTGGTCGCATGGTCGATGGCGGATTGCCCGTTCTGATCGACAAACACTCTCAAATCCTCGATGCAGTCCTTGTCTCTTGCCGAATCGTATATTTTATCGACGTTGATGCACGTCGATTTATCCGTATTGGTTCCGGCGCCGCCGATGCCGAAGCAGCCGCACAGCGAAGAATTATTTTTTTCAGACATTTAACAGACCTCCTATTTGGTTTGAAAGCAAACTGACAAAAGCCGCTTGCTTTTGTTGTAGTGTATGCAGGCAGGCGTTGTTTGGTGTCCGAATGACGGGAATTTCGAGAAAAAAGCCGTGCGTCAGGAATCCCGGCACACGGCTTGGAAGAATCTTCGTTTATGCGTTTTCGATAAGGAACATGGCGTTGACCGAAATGTTGACCGACGGGACGTATACGTCGAACTTCTTGTCGGTTCCCGGGTCAAGCGCATACAGGCGGTACTTGGGCGAACCGAAAATGCGCCACAGGTGGCAGCCGGTCGTTTTGTGGAGGATCTCATAGCGGTTCTGAACGAACGGGCGGATCTGCCACTTCTGGCAGTCGCAATCCAGTTTTTCGGTAAAGTAAGCCGTATCGTCGGCGTTTTCGCCCTTTAAGGTGAGATAGCGGCCATCTGCCGAACGGATATAGTAATAGCCGTCGCCGGTTTCTTCAAGCGTGAAAATATCGCGTTTTTCATTCGACTGCTCGCCATGGAGAGCGTTTTCCTCGTCCACCGTGCAATAATCCGGGTTGCAGTGCGTCATGCAGTTTAAGTATACCGGCTTTGAAAAATCGACGCTCCAATAATTCTTGGTTGCCATCCATGCCGTCATGACCGAATCCTTGTTCCAGGTTTTGCCGGCGCTGGCATAGTCGATCATGGTGATGAACGAGCCGTCCTTCATGGGTACGGCATATTCCATATTCACGTCAAAATGCGCGGTTTTGGTGGGTTTTACCTCGACAAAGCCCTCGGCGTCCTCAGCGATATCCACCGGGATATCGATCTTTTCGCCGAGTCTTGCGTCACGCGCTAAAACGACCGGGCCTTTGTACAGAGCGACAAAATCCTTGGCGTGGACGCTGTTGCCGTCGCGGCGGTAGGTGCGCACGCGCACGTCAAGGTCGAGCTCGACCGTATCCCCGTCTTCCCAGGCACGCTCGATGGTATAATAGCCGTTTACTGCATTGACCGGCGTTTCGCCGTTAACCGAAACGGTGGCATATTTGCAGAACGACGGAATGCGCACGGTAAATTTGAAGCTTTCGCCGGCAGCGCCGTCAAGCGTCATCTTCACCTTGCCGCAAGCCGGATATTCCGTATCGACATCGATTGTCAGCGCGCGTCCGTCGGGCGTTTCGGTATGGATCTTGCCCGGCAGATACAGGTTCATGCAAACGCCGTCCTTGGCAAGCATAGCCGAAGAAAGCGGAATGAGCGCCGTTCCGGCAGCGCCGATGCAGGCGCAGCAGCCGTAATAGCCTTGCTTCATGACCTGGAAGCCGCCGGTCGAACGGGCGCGCGTGCCATACATAAGCGGGCTGTAGCTGTCAAACGGGAAGCCGACAAGCACGCCCTTAATCTTATAGGAATTGACCGCGCCGAGCATGGCGTTATATGCCGAAAGCTCGATAGCGTCGGCAAAGGCGACATCGCCCGTGATGGACAGCAGCTGGTTGCAGTATTTCATCCACGTAACCGTGACGCAGGTTTCCTGCATAATGCCATAATAATCGGTACGAAGCTGATTCTTTGCGGAATTATCGAACAGTTCGTGCGTACAGCCCGAGCAGCCGATGATGGTGATATCGGAATTCATGACGCGTTTGGCGAAGTTAACGACTGCCGTCTTATACTTTTCGATACCGGTCACGCGGTAATATTCGAGAAGTCCCTCAAAGCAGCTCATCATTTCATAGGCCTTGTTGGTGCGGTATTCATACGGGTCGAGCTTATCCTCATAGGCCATTTCAAAGACATTGCCTTCGGACACGCCGCCGCATTCGACGATATACGTTGCGTAGTCAAAATACTTCTTTTCGCCGGTAATGTTGTATAAACGCATATACGGCTCAAGAATCGAGCTGGAATTCAGTCCGAGCCAGTTGCGCGTACATTTGGTGATGAGCTTCTTGCCGTCCTCTTCGCGGCCGACATGTGCCATGATGTAGTCGGCATGGCGGCAGATGGCTTCGATGATACGGCCGGCAAGGCGTTCGTCCTTACAGATATCCAGGAAGTATTCAAAGCCCAAAAGGATGTATTTGCGGCCCCAAAGATCCCAGCCGTCGAATTCTTTATCCACGCTGTAGGTTGTGAAGCGTCCGTCCGGCTGTTGCGCGGAAAGCATATCGAGCACCGTTCCGACAAGCGTATCGTATAAAACCTCATCCTTGGTATATTCATAGGTAAAGACCGAGCCGCGCATCATTTTGCCCCAGTATTCGCATTTCCAACCGAGGTTCTGGTCATCCGGGAACGTGCGGTACTGTTCGACGAACATACGCCAGGTATCGGCGTTAATCAAAAATTCGTCCTGAATCAGGCGTGCGGAGCGATCCGCCATGCCCTTGTAGTTAAAGGCACCGGCCGGCATTTGGAAAAGCACGTCGGTTTTTAAGCGCGGAGCATATGATGTTCCCTTGCGGCACAGCGCATGAATGGCAGTGTTTTTCATAGTTGTTTGGTATCCTTTCTTGGTTTTGTGCGGCACGCGGTCGAACCGCGGCCGTCAAGTCAAATGCTGTACATAAAACATACGTTTACTATACCATGACCGCGCGGGAAAGTCAATAGATTTTGGCTTTTTTCCCAAGTTTTCGGAAGTTTTTGATTTTTCATCGTTTTCCGAATTTTCATGTTTCGGACTTGTTTTATCGCAGAATGTGTGTTATACTTCATAGATAAATATAGGAAACCATCGGATACGATACGTTTTTGGGGCAGAGGGACACATGAAACTACGAAAAACCATCCGCACCACAGCTTATTCCGCCGTGCTGGCGGCTCTTGTGAGCGTGCTTGTCATTATCGGCAGCACGTTTGATATGCTTGACCTTTCCTGCGCTGCGGCGGCATCGCTTGTCATTCATCTGTGTTTGACGGAGATCGACGCAAAGCACGCATTCATGATTTATGCGTGTGCGGCCATTCTCTCGTTTCTCGCGTCGCCCATGCGTTCATGCACGCTTTACTTTGCGGCGTTTTTCGGATACTATCCGCTTGTCCGCGCCTTTTTGGCAAAGCACCTGCGAAGCAAAAAGCTCTACTATTTACTGTTATTTATCCTCTACAATGTCGTCATGCTTGCGCTGTTTTTCCTGTTCAAGGGCATTTTCGGAATTCAGGATGAGCCGCCGTTTATGTATGTGCTGCTGCTTTTAGCGTCCAATTTGTTTTTCGGCTGTTTTGAGCTGTTGACCGGGCGTATTAAGATATTATTTGACTATAAAATCAAAAAGCATTTCAAAAAGCACAAAGAATGACCGAAAGGAAGCATCATGCAAATTCTAAACGCGATATTTGACCTGGACGGCACACTCATCGACTCCATGCCCGTCTGGCGAAAGATCCAAGTCGATGCCATCGAAGAAAACACCGGCATAAAGCTCACGAAAACCGAACGGCAAACGTGTATGCAATACCCGTATTTCGAAGCCTTAGACAAACTCCGTGACAGATTTCCCGCAGGCTGCGACCGTGGATATGTTTTCCGCCAAAGCATGGAGCGTATGGCAAAGGTATACAGAGAGGGTTCGATCCCTTTCAAGCCCCTGGCAAAAGAATATCTGATGTTCTTAAAAGAGCATGGCTGCGGTGTGGGGCTTTCCACGGCAACGCCGAAGGAGCTGTGCGTCCCTTATCTAAAGCTTACGGGCGTCTATGATTTATTTGACTGTATCTTCACGGAAGAAGAAATCAAAGTAAGCAAATCCGTAGGGCCTGCCGTATACGACGCATCGCTTGCATTTTTAGGCGGCACAAAAGAGAATTCGGCAATTTTCGAGGACACGCTAAGCTGCATCCGCACCTGCAAGAAAAACGGGTATTACACCGTTGCGATTGCAGAATCGCTGACGCCGCCCGAATATCTTGCCGAAATCAAGCCGCTTGCCGACCGCTATATTCAATCTTACAAGGAAATGATGCACTAATATGAACTACAACCGGTTAAACGATATCTTACAGTTAGTTTCCGACCATACGTCGTTTCTCATCCTCATCCACGACAAGCCCGACGGCGATGCGCTCGGTTCGGGCACGGCGTTGGCACTGTTTTTGAAAAAGCTCGGCAAAGAAAGTGCCGTGCTTTCCCCTTGCCCGTTTCAAAAGCGGTTAGAATTCATCAAAAGTCCCTCTGTGTGCTATTTTGAGGGATACGACGCTTTCGAAGCAAGCGGTTTTTCTTATGATTTCATCGTCAGTGTCGATGTGGCCTCGGATGAACTGATCGAAACCGTTTCTTCACGCCTGCCGCAAAGCATCGACCTTGCCATCGATCACCACCGCGTCAACACGGTGACGGCTGCCGAAAAATACGTCGATGCCGAAGCTTCCGCTGCCGGCGAGATTTTGTTTTCGCTGTTTTCCATGTATGCCATGATCACCAACCGCGAAATTTTCGATAAAGAGCTCTGCGAAGCCTTGTATGCTTCGATCGCCTCCGACACCGGCTGCTTTAAGTACAGCAACACCACAGCCGCAACGCATGACATTGCCGCCAAGCTCTTAAGCATCGGCATTGCCGCCGCCGAAATCAACCGTCAGCTGTTTGACAGCCGCACCCGTGCACAGATTGCCGTGGAACGGCTTGCGCTCTCCAGCCTGCAATTCTTTTATGACGGCCGTTTGGCAATCGTCGTCATGGATTTGGAGGAGCTTGCCGCCATCGGTGCCACCGACGACGACACCGACACGATCTCCCAGCTTGCGCGCATGATTGAAGGCGTTCAGATCGGCGTACTCATGCGCGAGAAAAAATTTGAAGACGGCACGCGCGGCTACAAATTCTCGGTACGCTCCAACGGAGACACCGATATTTCGGCTCTTTGCGCCGTGTTTGGCGGCGGCGGACATCAAAAGGCCGCCGGATGCACCATTCGCGCAGACAAGAAAACCGCACTTGAAAAATTCGCAAAAGAAGCAAAAAACTATTTGGTATAAATTTCGGCAAACAAACGCCGGAGGATATGC